>Ga0209454_1001324_pt1 | contig 15227 bp, 5 predicted proteins | sample WorMetHERISLAND1_2_FD_187400 | JGI IMG/M metagenome (GOLD analysis project Ga0209454, IMG submission 187400) | Marine gutless worms symbiont microbial communities from Max Planck institute for Marine Microbiology, Germany - Olavius geniculatus... | ecosystem: Host-associated > Annelida >...
AACGATTATTTTTGTCAAAATCTATTGCTATTGAACCAGGACTGTTGGAGTTATTGCAAAAGGTAGCAGGGGTCCGGTTTTTTTGAGACACAGTGTAGAACAAATACGCAAACAAACCGGGAGATCAGAGTTTTCGGAAATGTACAATATTACACATCATGGCAAAATGATCCGTTGCAAGGTGTAAATACGACATAAAATACGACATAAGCTATAGGTTCAATTATGGGCAATTCACATCTACGACGCCGATGCGACTCAACTGCTGATTGAGTCGCGTCGTATAGGTGTGAATTGGTCATTATGCGACGTTGCGGCAGAATCGCAGGCACATGTTGAACGACTTAATTAATCGTATTATTATGGCAACAAAACTGAGCGAGAACAGAGCAAGGCAGGCGCCCTACTAGAAGTTGATTGACGGTAATTGAGCAATCGGTGTACATAACGAGTATCCTGGAGCTGAGATGACTGGTTTCGCGGAATTTGGAAGCTATAAACATGCAGGCACAGGCGACCAGTTGCAGACAGGTCTTTCTGACCGGCAGCACCGAGACGACATGGTCGAGATAGATCACAGACAGCATAAACACTTCTTCCTCGCAATTTTGCTCCTCTGTTAACTACAACGGTCAGCAGCAGTAACAGTTATGCAACCGGTTTAAAATGTTTCAATATTCATGCTAAATGTCAGACCCCCGAACCTCTGTAACAGTATTTCAAAATTGCGATCTCAAGCTCAGGGTTAGGGCTAACCTTAGCCCTTAGGATTCGGGTGGAAAAGTTTTGCAATAGCGCACGCCCGACAGTGATAGAAGATATTAAGATAGCGTACCTCTAGCATCCAGCTGACGACAGTGCGTCTCATAGAGGGCTGCAGATCGCCCTGAGAGTAGACGACGTGTCCAGTGGTTGTCGACAGCTGACCGTCTTCAGCTCGCAGCATCGTCCTCAGTACGCGGATGTCAGTGCACAGAGCTGCGTCAGCGAACGACCGACGGACCCCGGCGACAGTCTCCGACGACGACGACGTCGACCCACCCTCGTCACAGAACCGACGTATCCGCTGCTGCTGGTCCATGCCTCCAGCGCCGCAAGCGACCAACTCGCTCGTCTTTCGCGCCCTCTCTCGGTCCTATCTTCTAGCAGTAGACCTAGGCCTCAGATCTTACGTGCGTAGTGCTTACATAAGACGCACTTTGCAAAGGTCGCTCCTGGCTAACGACTGCTGAAGTTAGGCTACTCGGCAGGACAAGACTTCACACGATGAAGTCGCGGCTGTTGCGAGATCTTGCTATAGCGTGCCTCACTCAATTTGGGCACATATGCGCTACCTACGCCGCCGCCTCAGCTTTGGCGGCACTAAAACAGCGTACCGCATGCACACTGCAGTGACTGCACAGCGAGCTGTACGTGTGAGCGATGGGAATCGGAAGTATACATGTCGGAAACGTTGCGACGGTTGCGTCTAGCGCTAGTAACGATTAAAGTTTTTAAATAGTTAACTTTACAAAAATAAACGATAAATTAATCGTAAATTTAGATTTAAGGCCGATAGTGGTAATTGCGAAAGAAAATACATTTTTCTTTAGCAAATTTTTACGCGCGACAACCGATCGAATGCTTCGCGCGTCTTACATATAGCTTAGGTGTCCGTCCGTGTTTCTGCCACACTCTGGATCTGTATCAAAACGGTAGCCTACAAGCTAGGATCACGAAATCTTCACTCTGGCTGCCATAAGGACTCTAGTTTTTGTGACAATATTTCGTGCCTCTGGAGGGGCCCTGGATGAGGGGTGCACCCCCTGAACGAAGACGTGAAAGAGGGGTACACGCTAAAACGTCCTTATATACGCGCGAAAGCAGCAGCTTCTGCTTTCAGCGCATCTTAGCCATCGCAATTTTAATTTTTGTATGGAAATCAGTACAAAATTATTTCAAAAAATGAATTTTTTGCATATGTATTATAATGATTTTAGTGATTTTTGAAAATTTGTTTCACATGGTAGTGTAGCAACACAGTTAAAATGTGGTGGGATATTTAATAACTACTTTGTTGCTAACTGTCCACAGTATGTGCCAGTGAAAGAATTTTGAAAATCGGTTAATATTTGGCGAAGATATGGAAAATGACAAAGTGGGACGTTTTTTGGGACACAGTGTAGAAACAGCAATTATTGTGAATTGAACAATGGCTGTTTAGCCTACAATAAAACTCCTGTGTAGGCCTGTTACAGGAGCTGCTAATGGTGTCAGACTATATACCGGCAGTGTCACAAGCCTATTGTCTTAACATGCTGCGTAAACAGATCAAAGACTGTGCAATGGAGTACGTTGCTGCAGAGACTGCATGCTGTTTTAATATGACAGCTCGTCTATCCGCTGCGGTCACAGGTTTACATCCTCTGTAACTCGTCTGATTTAGGGCTAATGACAATTCACCTGACTGTGTGACCGTGAACCATTCTATGTTGATGGAGCATGATGGTCTACTTTAATCTGTGATTTTTCTGGAGTGCATAATAAAGTAATATAATAACATTGAACCAAACCCAGCCCACTAAAACGTGAAAATTTTTTGACCCAACCCAACCCATGGATCGACCCAACCCATGTCCTTGTCTGAAATTGAGTAATGCCTTATTGCTCAATATCAAAAGCTATTGGCAATACAGAGAAAATTGGGCCTAAAACACAGCAAATGCAAAACTGCAAGTTAATGCACTGAAGAAATAACGAAAATAAAGAAATAAAATAAAAAGTATACATAACTAATGTTTTGATGCAGTACTAAAGTCATTCAATAAACATCATCATTGTCGAGAAAAGTAGGCCTACTGATCGTTAAGAAATAAACATGGAAAGTTGAGCCTATCGTGCCTGGTCTTAATTGATTCATGAAATAAAAAGACTTGTTAAAATTAATGCATTCGCACGCCTTTCGAGATTACCACGACTTTAAAACGTCTGCGTCAGAACTTAGATTACGTAGGCCTATAGCCTGTTTAGGCGGAGCAAACTGCAGAGCGAAACCACCCACACGGTATACAGACCTGCCATTTTACTGGCGCGTTCATCGAGTTCATGGGCACTGCAGGCGTACGCATGAACGAGGCATGATAGCGGATGTGCATGGTTGATCAATGAGTCAACTGTATGGTCGTCACTGTCATGAATGGCCTGTTGACCAGGGGTGCAAATTAGGGCCCTTGAGGCTAAAGAAATCATCCATCACCGCATAGGCGTAGAAGGACTCTTTCACTTAGGGGGGGCAGATAAGGCAACTTGCCCGAATATTTAGAACCGGATCATGGTCACTTCGGGCCCTGAGACTTAAGAGCGACTGAGGGCCCCTCCTTCATATATTTGCAATATTGACTTTATTTTAGCTATTTTGTACTGCAACCTTTTTTGCTTAAATAATAAAGGCAAACAAGGGCGGCGCGGAACAAATTTTAAAGTGGAGGCACAGATAACCTGCGAGCGAAGGGAGGAGGACCGGGGGGCAGCTGTCCCCCGTGCAATTGCCCCCCAGCTTCCCTCAGGGAAAATTTTGATGGTGATAAAGTGCCCTCTGGTAACCATACACATGCCAAGATGTGGCTTATTATTTTACTAAACGTCATTTTTGCAAGACAACACATGCAGATATCTGTGATTTCTTTGCATTTCCAAATATTAAAACGCAGGCAAATTTGCAGCTTTCATTGCACGTCCAAAAGGTAAAAGCGTTTCAGCTTCAGGGGGCTTCGCCTGATGCCCCGATCAGGGGCTCTGCCCTGGACCCCAAGCTACATCTTTTCAATGCACACAACAACTAAATAAGGTCGACATTTGGCCCATACTCAAAAAATTTATTGCCCCCTGTGCCCTGGCCCTTGCCACCCCCCGTTGCCCGTCAGCTTCAGATTCCTAGTGCCGCCCATGCAGAGAAAATGCATACTATACCTACATCTATACTACAACAAAACTTGTTCACACAACATACAAGCAAAATGTCGCCGCTCGCCACACTGTGCTGACACGACGTGTGGCCGTCTACGGCACACACAGCACATACCTATTTGAAATTTCAACTGAAAGTCCTCTTCTACATTGGCCAGAGTCACAATCAATCGCAATAAATTAGATGAAACAGCGTTTATGCAAGCCGTGTGTCTAAGCGACGAAAACTGTCATTGGTGGGTTGACATCACATGACCTTGATGTTTGACCTTTTAAGCCAACAACTGGCACACTGATTACTCCTGCTCTGGGGAACGTTCACACGATTTTTCTACATTTTTGGTTTTCCAGTTTGCCCTGTTTGCCCAGTTTGCTCCTGATTGGAAACGCGCTCGTGGCCGACCTCCCATCACTTGGATCCACCAGATCTGCCGGGACACGGGAATATCAGTGACCGACGCTCTGCAGCTAGCAGAAGACCGCTCGTTTTGGCGACAAATCGCAACGGCGGAATGCTACGGCTGAACGCTTCGCGTCTTGATGATGATGATGAGTTTGGAGCCTAAAAAGGGCAAACAGAGGGACAGTTTGGCCTATAAAAACAGCTACAGTAGACTGCAGTACAATACAATATATTACAGAATTTAAAAGAACTAGGTTGGTGACAATCAATGCTCCACTAAAAATGACGACACCTTGCAGCAGGGTCACACTATGCCAGCGGTGTGAATGCGCTTCACGTTTCCATCACGTAACCGGCGACCTACAGTGAAATAATCAAAAACGCAATACATTCATCATGATGCCATATTATGTGCGATAGTATGATAATAATCACAAACTAAAAACAGCCCAATCAAAACTGCACAAGATTAAGGCTATTAAAAGCATCTGCAAATGCTTCAGTAGTCGCACGACAAGAAAATGCAAAAGTTCTACTAAAACAATTCCATAAATTTCAACTCCAACACAACCATTGTTTATACACAATTCAAAAGTGTACTATTTTGCCTAAAAAGCACTGCAGCCCAGATTCGTATAAATTAGAAAAATAACACGTCGACAAAATGGTAACATATTATGCAGCCGTCCGCCATCTGCACTGTCACTCATTCCAACAAAGCTTCACTTTCAACAGAGCTAAAAATTAGCACACTGTAACTATGTAATTCCAACGTCCTAACCATTATGCCATCGTCCAATAAGAATGGCTGCATTATAACCGAATCATAATATACTTATACCTAGAAAAGACGATGATGCAGATGACACTGAAGATAAGTTCCAGACCAATGAACGCAATTTCAATGGAGTGGAGAATGACGTCAGCTCGCAGCACGTATGTCTGCCAAATGAGAAGATACAGAAAACCAAAGAATGCTGTGATCGTGAAAATAACTGACAACGCCATGGTCAAAACGTGCTCCGTGAGGTTGCCCTTATAACCTGTGACAGAAGTTAAACAGATCAGTACTGATTAACGATTTATCCAGATTTTGCAGTACACATTTATACAACCAAAGTCACAAAACACGTTCCCAAAAATCAGTACCATATGTATTACAAAATTTAATTAATAAACATCTGGTCCTGCATGGTCAAAATGAATCTATCAACATGTCGCTGAAACGGACATCATCATAATTATCATCACCTGAAGCAGTGCTCAGCAGCATTCAATTGCTGCCATTCCATCCAGCATATTCTTTTTAAGAAAATAAGTATGAGCTCTCCAAAAAGTGTGGACATAATGGAAGTAAAATTTTTCGCAGTGACTATTTGACCAGCAACCGGCCAAATAGCCTGTCAAAACAAAAAATCGCAGTTGCTACCTAGCGAATGACATTATAGATAGTGTATACGATAATGACTAGAATTTGCGTTAATATTATGGTGTAGTGTTTAGGGCTTAGGACAAGAGTTAGGGTCAGTGTTAGGGTTAGAGTTAGGGTTAGAATTAGGGTTTGGGTTCGGGTTAATGTTTTTCAAAGATGTATAAAAACAATAGTGAACACCATTATTAATCTAGAGTACGGGTGGTATATTAGAGGTTGCTGCAGGCAATGGCAAAATCTTGCCAAGCGATATCTTGTGATAGTGCTAGCTTGAGGAGCTGCTTGGCTGGACTGTCGACCCGTGAGTCTTCGACCAAGGTCGGGCAGCTGCTCCGGTGCCGCCGTGTCCGTGCGGCGACGCGACGGCAACCGGCTGCCGGTCAAATATCCTGTGCCCAAATTTTAGTTAGAGATAAAACATAATTGTTAACCAACCTGCAAGGAAAAGCAAAACTATCAGGAAGTAAACTAACCAGATAGAGAAAAATAATTTAAGTACTCAAAGACTTATGATCATAGCTTGAAATTCCCCAGGTATCAAACTGTTAATAGCAACAGATACTAATGGCAAATAAAAAATTAGTAAACCAAAAAAAACTTGGTCAAGCAAGTGAGATAAAGTACAGTAATTGCAATTGTCTGTAAAATGACTTGTTATACATACCAAGAAAAATCCGTACAGCCTCAAGTCCAGCAAGATCAAAAATGAGAATAATTTCAGCTGCAAGGGCTTCACCTTTATATGGAAACGAAATACCTGCAAATACATACAGTGACGGCCTATGAAAAAATGCCACATTTATTGTTACTACCAGGTATAGACTAACTGTCACAAACGTAAAGTTTTAGATAATTTCTTTCCATACTTCTCAGATAAACTGCAGAAAAAGCTGGAGCAAATCTCACCTCATGTCTGTAAAATGTGAATATTAATGCAATTTTTCATTGATATTACTAGCCAGAATACTCTGCATAGCATCAGACCTTAATGCTGGTGTAAGATCACAAAACAACCATTCTTTCTGCCTGATAAGACTTATTTTTAGCTTCATTATTTTATCAAAGTGGCAAATTTTATTCAAGCTTCTTCTGCAGTTCATTGGTAACCACAAGAGTAATAGTATTATTATTACCGATCCACATTTGCCAAAGTTATCACAGAACATAAGAAGCAATAGTCAGCTGAAAAAATCTGCACATAAATAGTTTCACAAAAGTGACTGTTTTCATGTGCTTTACTACTTCATGTTCAAATAAATGCCCCGTTGTCATGTATTGTACTGGAAGACGAATATCTTACTGGAGCAACTGCAGCAAACATACCTTTGTATGTGAACAATGCTAGATTGAGAAAGAAGCACAGCCCAAAATACCAACTATTAAAGTACAACAGCATCTGCAATGGTAATGATGATCTCTGGAATTTCAGATAAAGAAAAAATCCAACATTCATAATACACACATTTCTTGCTCTCACAAAAATGCTATACATTAATAATTTATTTACTAAAATAGCAGGAGTTCAGGCAATTTTAACAATTTTTTACTAGCATATCAACTAGTCTAAAGTGTATATTTTTATTAATGCTCATATAACAAGATGTCTTTGAAGCAGTGTAATGTTTTATAAAGAAAAGCACTCAGCAAAGACATATATTAATTAACTTTCTGTACATTCATAAAATCGCACTAACAATAGTTGGTAACATTTTGGACTCAGTATTCTCTGTATATATATTTTATTCACAACTGATGCTACAACTACTAAAAATATTTCCATTAATGCACTACCACATGTGTCAACATGCACTCAATTCAAGGAACAAACTAAAAAGTTTACACACGTACGTGTACTCAGCAAGACATATATTAAACATTCATGGGCAATTTTTGCAGTTCCTATGCCAGACAATACTAACAACATCTATCATTCATGGCCTTATACAATATTTTGGTTAAAAGCCTACAAATAACTAATAACTACTGTAAAACACAACTGTAAAAAGATACAACTAATGATCGGCTATAGTCTGAAATACAAACACAAGTCACAAATAAATATAGAGTTATATAGACAAATCACAGTTCAGTAATATACAGAAATTACACTGCTTCTAATCTAGCTCTGCAAAATCACATAACAAGAGGGTGCGGCCATTGAGGGGCCGCCCGCTATGGGGCCATCCTTGCAGTTGAGTACGTGCGTGCTGTTTTGGGGCTTTCTAAGTCTGTGCAAGGTGGCAAGGGATCCTTACGCCACCTGCCAAATATCAAGTTGATCGGACAACAGGCGGCGAAGTTATGGGGATTTTTCGCCAACATCGCAATTAGCCGCTGTGATCAAGACCTCTGACCCCTTGACCTTGAAATTGGTCCACGGGGTGCTGGTGTCCCAGGGACCCTTCCTACCAAGTTTGGTATTCGTAGATCTTTTCGTTTTCCCTCTAGGTGGAGGCACGAGACAGACAGACACACAGACAGACGGACAGGATCAACACATGATGGGGCCTCCTTCTAAGAAGGACGGCCCCATAATAATGTTATAATTATTATAGGCTAATTAGTTACTTATGACTTATCCATCCTGCATTTTCACCTGTTTTTCATTTTCAGCTCACTCACTTACTCACTGCTGCGTGTAACCGGCTGTGGGTCGTAGCGCCCTCTACGTTGACCGGTCGTTGGCAAGAGCCCATGCGTCGGCAGCAGTGAGTCCAGTGTCCCGTACAATCTAACTCATCCATGTAGTCCGTGGTCTACCAGTGGGGCGATTCCAGTCGTGGTGTGGTATGTCCCCGGACCTGGAATTTACTGCAAGCTTCAGGGCCTGATGTGCTGGTGTGTCAGCTGCATCCCCCAAATTCAATCGACCCATCTATAACGCTTGTCGCAAAAGTTTACTAGCCTAAAGTCTGAGACAGCAATGTTGGGTTAAGGCTAGGGGTTACAGTTAAGGTTCAGGCCTGTAACCAATCAGGACAATGGTACTATTTTAAGGCCACCGGGAATTCCCGAAAAGAAATTCCCGGAAATTTAGTGTTCTTCAAAGTCCCACAAGAATTCACAAGAATTTCGTAAAAATTTAATTTTTTTGCATTTCCAGGAATTTTTTGTCTAAGACACAGTCTACATTATCACTTTCAACTGCATCTAGCATATTAGCAAATCAAAATTTATCAATTACTAGCTATACATAATGAATATCATACACTGATACATCACCATGCGTGATATTCTAAGATGCAGGGGTGTGCCGAATACTCGAATACTTGATTACTCAAATCCGAAATCAAACTCAGAGCTTTTAAGAAAATGTGAAAAAATGGTTAAAAAAACTAGACATGGATGTGCGATTATGTGATCAATGTAATATGTGTGTGCCTGATTCTTTTTAAATACTGTTTTTGCTAGCTAGTGTAGGTCCCTAATAGCTGCAATAACTAAGTCTTAGAAATTGGGAATTTTCATGAATTTTTACAAAATGGGGGAATTTTCCCCTACCAAAAGGACAGTTCCCAGTGGCCCTGCTTTGAACAAATTTAATGTCTGCAAAAATAATTTAAATACTAATAATTTCAATAAAGATGAAGTCTTCCAGGTCAAAAAACATGGATATTTTTTAATAAATATGCCTATGAAATGACATCACTTATCTAATAGCAATGCTTCTGCTACTGTAATAAAAGTCATAATTGAGAGTTGTAGAAAAAAAGGACTTCAGGATTTTTTTTCACAAAATGGGAAAAATTTTTCACCTGCAGAATGGGAATTCCCAGTGGCCCTCCACTACTTACTGACAACCACCAAAAACAATCAAAAACTGTTGTGATTGGTAGTTTTCATTCATGGTTAGAAATAGAGTTAGATTTTTGGCACCGAAAACTACAGGAAACGTTTTTGGTAATTTTTGGTATTTAGTGCCACCATTCCAGGGGTCACCACATTATACATCCTAGTTACAAAGCATGTAGTTAGGGACGGGCTGTGGCCTAAGTGATGCTGACGCAGTAGTAAATTTCTGCATGAACTTTTTATGATTTAGTTTTGCGACACTGTCCACCCATGCTATTCGGTTTATCACAATTCCCATAATGCATCGGTCAGTGCAGGTGTTCCGGTTCCACTTCAGAGAGAATGTGTAGTCTGAGGAACGCGGATTGTGGAATTTGGAAAAGATGTATTTTGCGGAATTAAAATTGTGTAAAATGTTCTTGTTGTTGAGTTATGTCAACTGAATAGGTATACAATCCTACAGAGCGCTCGACCACCATGCCCACAAGCCTCACTGTGCCTTGCAGCAGGAGACAGTAGGCTAACTTCTTATCATTGTTTTGGAAGGCCTAAGTTAACTTGATTTAGTATCAGGCTAATAAGTGACCCGTGTTGTATTTTTTACATAGTCATTTTTACACGCAACAGCAGTTACTGCTGTAGTGCATCTTAGCCATTGCAATTCTGTCTTTCTGTCCGTCTGTCTGTCCGTCTGTCACACAGGTGGATCAGTCAAAACAGTGCAAGCTAAGATTACCAAATTTTTCACTGTCAGCTGCCCGGAAGACTCTAGTTTCAGGATCCGTGAAGCTTTTCCATAAATTCGAAGGGGGTCACCCCGAATGAGGACACTAAATGAGAGGGGGGTAGGGAAAATCTGCGATATGGCATTCGCTGAACGAGACATGTCACACCCTCTGGTGAGTATGAGTAAAAACACTATAAACATTATAGCCACCTGTTGTCTGGCGGCCTCTAGTGACTGACTTTGACTTTGTTTTACTGGGCTTTCAAACATGCATTGTGGTTGTTGCATGTTCCCATTTGCATTAGTAGAGCTTTTCTTGTATCTGTAATGTCTTCTTGATGCAAGTATTTCTGATAAATTTGATAGTTATCTCCTAATATCTTTAAGTTTGCAAAAGCACCTAATATCATGCGCAGTCATTGGAGATAGTGAGAGTTAGCTTCTATCAGATTTTGTCATCAGATTTTGTCCTAAAACAGTCCTTCTAACTTCTTATTCTAAAGAATTAAAATTCGACTAAAAACGTTTCTGAAACTAATGCAATGTAGAAAAACTGAAGACAACAATGCTGTACACAAATTAAGCCTAATATATAGTTGAAGCTTACAAATTAAAAGCAATATTTACCTGAGCTGAGCAAGCAACTCAGTCTTTGCGCATTACTTAATCCGACGACTTGGCTCTTGCCGCGGCAACCTTTTTCTCAGTAGACCTATTTGAGTTAATTTATGTAGCCATCTGTGATCATGCCTTCACGGCAGCCGGTTGGTCAAATGAAACAACACAGTAGGCTACCTAATTACCTGAGCCAGCGACTTGGGTCTTTGCACCTCGTCAGGAATCGTTTGTAGATTGGGGCTCAGGGCTACTTGAGTTAACCTTGCATTCGTGTGTGATGTGCTGACTTACGCTCGTGAGTTAACGGACTTCAAAGCGTTTAAGAGTTAAGTTGATTTGAGACTCAAATTATAAGGTAAGCCTACGTGAAGTTGATTATTTGATTTTAGTTGAATTTTGCGGAATGCTGGATGCAGAAAAACTCTAAGGTATAATTTGCAAAACGTTCCGCAGATGAAATTTCACAAAATACACCTTTTCACATTTCCGCAAAGCACGCCTTCCCCGTTTCAGATGCACGATGGGCAGTGATGGGAATTATGATAAGGCGATTGCCGTTGCGATCGCCATATCATAATTCCCATCATACATCTGAAACGGAACCGGAATACCTGCGCTGACTGATGCATTATGAGAATTGTGATAAATCGAATAAATCGCCTGTTGTTTTCGTCGTTCGATTGCTTGTGTGCCACATTTGATTGTTCGCGATTAACCCCACATGATGTATTCCAGATACATGTATGCAACTGTAATTAAGTGTGTTATTTCAATTACTGTTCTGAGATTGCTGAATCATACTAAAAGTTCACATATTCATAAAAATTCATCACCTTGTCCAACCATATTTCGTTAGCAACAGTCTCGACGGAAGCGAGCGATGGCACTGCTTCATAGAATATTTACGCTACGAAGTACGAAGTAACGTAACATAACGCGTGTATAAACGAGCAGTTTGCTTAAGTACTCTCTCTGTCCGGAAAAAAATAATTAATTTCATGTTTTAACAACTTCTTTTTTGTATTGGCAAAAATACTACTTTTTCGCCACTTCGATACTTACCTACCTAATGAACATTTTCCGTTTAATTAGCGTTATGACAAGACGCAATACTTGCTGTTACTCCGTTACTGCAACCCAATTTGTTTCACCGTATTCACCGAAGCCACCAGTATTACTGATGGCATGAGTAAGCACAGGCTAAGCCATGTGTTATGTAAGTTAACGTTAGTTGATCAGTGATAATACGTATAATACGACTCTTATTTCTAGTATAAATGTTTTATTTCAGTTTGTAATTTTATACATGAGTCTTCCCAGATGTCTGGTATGTTTGTGCTGAGTGCCTGTACCTACTAGACCAGGTTCTCTATTAAACCATTACATTTTGAATAAAACATTTTGTAATGTGCATAACCTTAACTATATCCCATGCAGCAGCATAGTGCAATAAACAGCCACAGGACAGAAGAATGTTTATTTCTAGTGAATTCACATTGTACAATCAGGCTTGGTCCAACAGTCAAGAAAAAATGCACGAAGATTGCATGACAAACTAATCACTATAACGATGGAATATCTTGTTCACACATACATCTACCTTAAAAAATAACTAAAACTGCATGTAAGTAAGTAAAATGTGAATTTATATAGCCCACAACATAATATTAACCTCTAATGCACTTGTCAAAAATGGAATATTGTGTTTTCAGTATTTGGCAGTATACAAATAAATCAATGGCTAATATGACAGTATATTAGAGTTCAAATACTCAGACTAACCTATGGGGTAACAATATTTAGGTATACTAAAGATTAATACTGGTAGTGCTTCAGCACTTCTAACCAGTGAAACTTACCAGGTGATCAATAAAAAGCCCCTAATTTTCATGCATTCATGACTTCATCAGATGTTAGCAAACTTTCAAAATTCTCTTGCTAGACAAATTAATGGCAAAGATCCCACCACATTCTCAACACATATGAAATATAGTCAGCTTTAGAATACGTGTGGCTTGGTAGTGTAACGGTAACGTGCCGAACTTGTAACACTGAGGTTGCAGGTTTGACTCCGAGTCCGGGCACTGCCAGGTAACAACCTTGGGCAAGTTGTTCACCAAGCAGTATAATTTGGTGCGGGTCAAAGGGCGGTGATGCTCTGCGGCTAGGAAAGTAACCGTAGGTCTGGCGTCGCACTGGCCATGCATCACGGACTTGTGGTTTATCCACCTATGGGCTCAACGGCCATCGTATGAGAGATGAGCACCCTGCCTATGCTCCTGATCGGGGCACAGCCTAGTTTTTTAGAATACTGAAAGTTACCCTGCAACTCACTAAAGCTGACAAAATTTTATGAAATTGGTCAGCAACTACCAATGTAACCCCCCGCATTGGTGGATGCTGCAACACAGCCAAGTACCGCACGACCAGCATACTATGTGTCATTCATGTCTGTCAGAAATAGCACTTAGATCCGCTATATGGCAAAACACAGATGGCTACAAACTACAATCAATCAATTAATCACAGCTAGATATATTAATTCTCATAGCCCCACAGTTTCCACACTCCAAGGTCAACTCAGCCTTCCATCCCTCCGGGGTAAGTAAATCATGTACAGGCATGTCCAGCTGGGGTTACGGTAGGGTGTGTTCACCTGTATTGGGTATGATTGTGATCAAATGTGGCAGGTGACACTCCATAGCTTTGTGATGGGTTTCCTAATAAGAACTACACAGCACGTTCTACCTTTATTATTTCAACAGCATCAAAGATGGCAGGACAAAATCAGGACAGATTTAAGACAAGAAAACATAGCTAATGCAAAAGAAACGTGCGACAGCAGTGCATGCATGAAGGCCCACTGCCCATTGGGGTGTTCACGCTAAGTTAATACACAAATACCAAAATCTCCATCTGCATTGCTAAACAAGTTAGTTGCGTGGCGACACCTTGCGAACGCTATAGATTTAGTGTCGCAGCCCGAAATCGCCGGAAAATCCATAAAAACCCTATTTTGGCATTCAAGGTCATCCAAGGTCATTAAATTCGGTGGCAATCGAGAGCCAGTGCACGACTTCCTATTAGTGATTAATAGTAACCTAGGCCCTATCTCAAACCATTATTGAGATACATGATTTATTGGCTAAAAACCGCAAATTTTTGCCACCCCTTCTCATTTAACGTTCTTGTTCGAAGTGACCACTTTCGAATTTATGGAAAAGCTTCACGGATCCTGAAACTAGAATCTTCCAGGCAGCCGACGGTGAAGATTTGGTGATCCTAGATTGCACCGTTTTCGACTGATCCACCTGTGTGACGGACGGACAGACAGACGGACAGAATTGCGATGGCAAAGATGCGCTATACCAGTACCTGCTGTCATGCGTAAAAAAGTAACTAACACAAAACACTGGTAAACAGGAAAAAATTTAAAACAGTCATCCCTAAGTGAACGTTATGTACTGAGTAGTGAGAAGTGTACCAGACATGTGGGAATAACTATTCATCAAAATCACTCATTATGATTTACTAGCACCTATTATTCATATTTGTACTCGGTGCAACTTATGCTGTACTATTTGATAAATGAACTATTCAGCCTAGAATTCGGACGGTATAGAAAACGAACAGATTATTTGGTACAGCACTAAAACTAACCAAATAACACAACAGCATGCACTTATACATTCAACACTCAAAAGACTGGCAGATTAAATAGATACCAATCAGTGGTGTATCTGGGAACAGCCAAAGTTTATTCTTACCTGCTTTTCACTTTCTCCCTTCCAGAGCTCCAAACAAGAGAGGGGCATTACTCTAACTTTTTGAAATATAATACGATATTTGGTGCATTGGTGCTGCATTTTGGCAGTAAATCTTTGGCTCTCCATTGTCCACATTATTAAGCCATTTTTTTATCAGGAACGACTGAAGCCATAGCAGACTAGCCCCTTAAAACACGCCACTGATACCAATAGTGCAATTATAATGCAACTATTCAAATTTATGCTACTCAACACTCTGCAATGCAACACCATGATCAACACAAAACGGTCAGAATAAAATTGAACTAATATGCACCACATAAGCAAAGTGACACAATATCACAATGCGAAACAGTTTCAACTTCAGTGAATGATGCACAGTTCTGGCAAAAGCTGTCATTTGCTGGGCGACTGACCAATCTGTATGGCTTCCCTCAGCAGTGATGCCACATCAGCGGAACTGATATCATCAGAGCTTGCTGCAAACATATGTCAATCACAGGTGTAATGGTAGCCAAACGCTGCTACCATTACACCTGTGAT
>Ga0209454_1001325_pt1 | contig 15226 bp, 4 predicted proteins | sample WorMetHERISLAND1_2_FD_187400 | JGI IMG/M metagenome (GOLD analysis project Ga0209454, IMG submission 187400) | Marine gutless worms symbiont microbial communities from Max Planck institute for Marine Microbiology, Germany - Olavius geniculatus... | ecosystem: Host-associated > Annelida >...
GATTACATTAATCTATAATTGTGTTATTGTTTTTAACTTTTAATAGCTAGAAATAGAGTTGGTTTTATTGCGACGATATAAAGTTTGTATTATTCACTACAAAATTATAACATCATTGACAGACACCGTAAGTAAAACAAAATTATTTTACGATTTTTTCGTTATGCCATTTTACTGTTAGTTTTATGACTGCATCGAATGCTTTAGTTGTGGTGTTTTTATGTTGTAGTTTTTAAACAACAGTTTCCAGGGAAACCGCGGAACATTTCCACTTGTCATAGTCGAGTACGTCAATAGAAAACTCAATTTTTCTGGCAATTTAATCGCGAATAATACGGAGCCAAAGCAGCCGGCAGATAGCAATGACGACAGCTTGCGTGCTGTTATTCAGCTAACAAACTTTCAACGTTCGTCTGAAGTTGTCATGTCACATAACCAGTTTAGCAATCCGGACGCAGCGTATGAACTATCAGTCGACTTGGAATTACCGTCTACGTTTATCTTAGACTTGAGTCACAGTTTTTGGGATCAAACTAACTACTCTGCAGTAATCCGACGGTATGTATAGCGCAGTGGTGGTAAAACTTACACCGAAAATGAATTGAATCAAACTCTCAAATCATGAGGACCAAATAAGTCTAAACTCAAACTCAACTCACCTACTTTGTAGTGAGTTAAATCAAACTCACCAACAAAATGAATCAACTCATAAACTCATTTGTTGTTGGTTATTAATCAATCAAACATTCAATCAAGCACTCAATCAATGAAGGCCATAGGCTGTCTTATAATGCTAAAAGTAGTTAATCGGCAAAAAAATCACTGTTTACTGTTCCACCAAAAATATTTCTTAGCTTAGTCAGTCATTCTATCACTTAGTCAATCAGTCAAGTTCACTTAAAAGACCTTGAAGTGAACGTGACTGATTGACTTATCTGTTTTCAGTCACTGTTCATTTCCATTTTTCTGTGATACTTCATATGTTCGCTTTCAGCATCGGCAGTTATTAACAATTTGCATCTGAAATTTTGATACATCTCGCAGTTTCAGTCCTCTGAATATTTTTTCTGCTGCAGCTGATGATGGCAATCTTGTATTAAACTAGATGAAAACCGACTTTACTGCCCAGATATTTCTGCATCTTTGTTAAAGACCGAACAGCGAGATAAGATGACACTTCTGTATGGGTAGCAGTAACCAAAAATAACTGGTTTAGTCCAGTTAGTCTTACCCTGTTCGACCCCAGTTGGCCTCAAAATTAGTTAAATTGCTGTTTATCTGTAATTTCAAAAATAAACTGCCACAATGAAATGAGTTGATTTTAGAGACATAATAAACTCACAACTTACACAAATAATGAATTAAATCAAACTCTTAAATCACACGTGCTGGGGTGAATTAAGTCAAACTCACAACTCACAATAACTGAGTTAACTCGTGAGTTGAAACTCATCCGAGTTAACTCATGCCCAACACTGAATAGCGGCATGTTTCATTTAGAATATAATCCTAGAATTATTATTCTTCGCAGAAGCAACAGTAGTATTGGTTTAGCATTCCCAAAAAACTGTTAACACGATAACTCATGAACCACTGCACTTAGCTTGATGAAATTTTGCACGAACACGTACCTTGACTACCTCCAGAGCTCTATTGAATATCAAGGTCATGAGTCAAGGTCAACGTCACATAAATTGTTGTGTTTTTTGCTTGTATGATCCTGCTTGAAACAGTTGGCCTGGGTTCACGAAATGTCATTCGCTAGATGGTGCCACTTCACTACTGCCCGCGAAAGTGATTGGGGTTACCCGCAGGCAGTATTTAGCCTTAGCAAGGCTTGACGGTTTTGTTGTTTCACTTTTTATCGACTATTCATTAAAATTCTATAAGTAGGTGTTTTCGCTGTCAAAAGTGACAGTTAGTTTAGTGGGCAGTTATTGTTTCGTTTCAGTATTGACTGTTTTTACAACGACATGGACAAGAGTCTGGTCAACGTCTGGCCGATAGCACTTGACCCGTCTGACTTCAGTAGGCTGTTGAACAAGGACACCACTAGTGATCACTTCTTCAACGATGGTATCGGTGGCGACATTTCGTCAGACGTCACAATTGCAAGTCGCCGTCAGCCGTACTTGGTTGAACGAAGCATCTTTGTCGAGTACGTTAAATTAAGAATTTTACCTAGCAAAATTGTTTTTGTAGCCTCATTTTCCTTTACCTAAAAAAGGATGAAATATAGTCCTATTAGCAGTATAAACCATGGTTAACTTGAACAGATTATCTTTTAATCGTAATATAAACTTTATGCATAACTTGTTGTCATACACGGGTTGCCTTCTTAACAGGTAAGTTTAATGTTTGTGCGGTAAAATAAGCTATATAATAATGTGCTTCTTTACACGTTTTAAACTTTTGTGTTGTTTTTTGTCAATTCTGTCAGTCCGTCTGTCCGTCTGTCCGTCACAACCTGGTACCAATTTAAGCCTAGGTGAGATAGAGAATTCGGGTTTTATCATATGATAGTCCAGAGTTTCTAGTATTTCGCGACAAAATTTCATGCCGCTGGGTAAAAGAGGTCCCCACAAACGAGGAAGCGAAAGAGGGGCACCCCGCTCAAAAAGGCGTTATTTTACCGCTATTGGCACGTCTAACGTGAAAATGGTTGCAGATAGGCACAGACATGCTGCTTATCATAACAAGCACTGGCGACGAGCTTTTTAGGAATGTCAACATCGATGACCTTGAATGACCATGAACCCCCAAAAATAGAGGGTTTTAGTGATTTTTTTTGCGATTTTGGGCTGCGACACACATTTCAAGAGTGAATTGCGCCGAAATGGCTGGAGATACACTAAAACAACCTGCATATAAAATCTGCTGCATTTTAGCGGTCTAAATTTGAACCCTCAAGGTTCAAGGAGGGTTGCGTAAGCGGGTATCAAAGAGGAATACTTTTCTAAAAAGTGGTTATTTGTCTGTTTTTGGCTTATCTAGCGTGAAAATAGTTGCATATAGGCTCAGACATGCTGCTTAGCATAACAAGCACTGGCGACGAGCTTTTTAGGAATGTCAACATCGATGACCTTAAATGACCTTGAAATCTAAAAATATTTTTTAATGATTTGTTTGCAATATTTGGCTGCAAAAGAGTGAATTGCGACGAAATGGACGAAGATAGACCAAGATTACCTGCGAACAGGAACTGCTATAGGCTCTCGCGCATCTCATGAGCATTAGCTCAGATTTCTTGTTATATTAGTTACTTTTTTACGGTGATGAATTTATGTTTATGACAGAAACTTGCATGTTTCGCTTGGTTTTAGGCAAACAGCTACGCTAGTTGTCGAACGTAGTGTTGTGCTGAAATTTAAACCTGGACGTGGAATATATGCGCAAGGTAAAACCAACCACTTTCTGTTGTTAGGTATAGTTGATCTACTGCATCGGTAATGAGGCATACTTGAACAATAAAGCTATATTTAGTTATTACTTAAGTTTGGATCCAGGCAGTTACTTGACTTAATTTGTTCCTTGCCATTTGAAACATTTATCTGCAATTAACTTTGTCTGGTATTTGTCTGTTTCCTAACTTTTGCTGTTGTATTTATCTGCAATAAGCCAACAACAAGCAGTGACAAAGTACAAAAATTCATATAATAAGTTAAAGATCTTTTTGAAACTTGTCATAATATTTTTAATAATGCAGCGCAGTCTTCAAACCGTTTAATGATACTGAGTAGAACTGTTAATGTCAGTTGCTTCTTTTTATTTGGAATTGAACAAAGTTGTTGTTGCTGATTTTTTTGTTATGATGTTTAAATGAAAATTATCGTTTCAGGTGGACTTGTGATGAATGGAACAAATGGTTCAATGATCGTTCTGACTAATGTGAATTCTGCACCATGGAACGGAATAGTTATTCAGCATTTCAACATATCTAGTAAGATATCCTAATACTTTTGTGCTCTTACATAGACAAAAATTTGACATAGGCCTATTTACGAAAAGATGCGTTAAATTTGATTTTAACGGTTTGCTTCGTTTTTTATATAGTAGGCCTATATATTTTTGAACATGATTATTACATTTTGTGTAAGGTAATACTGACTGCTAAATAATCGGTGACCCGTTGTTGTATATTTTTCAGCCAAATCGAAGTTAAATCATCTGGTAATGAATGGATCTGAAGATGGATTATCATTAGAGTTGATGGAAGCCGAGGTAACTGGTGTGCACATTCACAGTCGCCGGTATGGTGCAGTGGTATCTAACGGTACAGTCAACTTCAACGACTGTACGTTCTCCAGCAGTCCAGTGTCTGGTGCCGGCATTAGTCTTGACCGCCCGAGCACGATTGCCTTCACTCGCTGTCTGATTGTCGGTAATAAGTACGGAATCATCAGTAAATCCATGCAGCCCAGGCTGAACGTAACCGACTGTACCTTCAGGAACAACAGTGCCAGTGCCATTCACCTTGTACATTCGTACATCGTCGGTTCAGTAACAGCCGCCACTGTACTGCTGCGTCGAAACCTGTTCACTGACAACCTCCGCGCCGTTCACGTTGATCAGAAAGTTGCAAATCCCATAAAAGTTGAAGCTGTCGATAATGTCTTCGAATCTGTTTCTGTTAATCCTGGCGTTTCACATACTGGCGTTTCTGTATCCGGCGTTTACGTAAATCTAGCTGCTGCAGGAAACCAGGCGCACGTAGTGCTGCGGAGAAATAGTTTCCGAAATCTTCCTCATTCTGCAGTCAGCATTTCGAGATGTTACCGTTATCCACGACTGCAGGCTAACCAGACTAATACAGTTGTCGGAAACAATTTCACGTCAGTATCACAGACTGTCGTTGTGATTCAGTGCGCCGAGACTGCCACCACATTGATTCAAAAAAACACGTTTCTGCAGAATAGAATGGATGCCGGGCCGTCGTGCTTAAGCGTCTCCTCACGTGCAGTAGACAGCAGGTTATCCGTGGAGCTAAGAATAGATAACAACGAATTCCGCGACAATTCCGGCACGCACATTGCGTCGCTGACGTCTGCGCGTTCCAGCTTTTCTCCAGAAGCAATATCGAATATATCAGAATTCGTTTCCAATACACTGGTCGATAACTCTGCCCGGAATAGCACTGTCTACAGCGAGTATTCCGGTTTGCCTATGCATTTCAATACGTTCTCCAACCAAAGGATCAGGTTTGAACTCCGGGTTGGTTTCCCGTCGGATCAAACAGCTAACTGTACTTATAACTGGTGGGGTGTCGGCACGGCAGATGACATTGCCGCTCGGATATTCGACCACTCTGACATGGCCGGCGTCGGGTCAGTTATATACGTGCCGTTTCTGAACTCTTCACAGTTCAACTGTGATGAACTGTCGGACTGTTCTGGTCACGGTAGCTGCATCTACCACGACACGTGCCGCTGTGATGTTGGGTGGTCTGGAGTCGACTGTTCTTCATACTCGTGTCTCGGCGTCTACGACTGCAGCAACCGCGGCCAGTGTGTGGGGCCCAATCTCTGCCGGTGTGACACTGGCTGGCTGCAGCCGGACTGCAGTAGAGCATCTTGCATACAACAGAATAATTGCTCTAGTCGCGGAGTTTGCTCGCTGCCAAACGTGTGAGTAAAACGTAAACGTAAAGTCCTTCCCGAGCCTTAAAGCCCATAGGGCGGCGCTGATCTCCGTTTTCTTGGCCCTCAGCCAGACACCAGTTTTTTACACTGCGAGACCACGGATACGGGGCCAGTGTATCGCGCGGTGTGCCTGTTTACGTCCCAGCGGTGAAGCCGGTACCAAATTATACTGCTTGGTGACAGAGGCACATGTGTGTGAACAACTTGCCTAAGGTCGTTAGGTCGTTACCCGGCAGTGTCCTAGTGCGTATTCGAACCTGGGCCCCTGAGTGACCTCAGGATTACAAGTCCGACACGTTACCATTAGACTACCGAGCCACACCTAGATGCACTAAAATGTATTTCACAAATGCTGTAAATGCTATTTAGTCTGTGGTTTTAGTGCAAGAATATATTCATTTACATTTAGTCGTATAGAAAAGATTTCGCGTAGACAGCAAGGTCCGTTGCGTTGCAGCTCATCTACTTTTGCGGCGCTATAGAGCAGTTCTACGAATGCCCAAAGATAATTAATTGCACTTACAAAAATAATAATAACTGGTCTATTTTGTAATAGGAAAATTATAAATACGGTTATGTGTTTACAAAATGTTGATTTAAAATTTTGCCCAAGATATTTTCGCCAAGCGAGCTTAACGTAGGTTGAAATGTTATAGACCTACCGTCAAAATATCAGCAGCAGTATATTGAGCATTTTAATCTAAATTTGATTTACATATGAGTCTTAACGTTGATTCCAATTGGTATAAAATATTATGTCATTTGATAGTCTAAAATGTAGTCTGTATTTGCTGTTGTACAAAAATAGTGTAATAGTATTTTTGTTGGTTGATGCAGCTGCGTATGTCCGGTGCAGTACGCTGGTAGCGACTGCTCTCAGTGTGCCAGTGGCAGATGGGGACCTCAATGTCTTTTTTGTCCTGCTTGCGTTCACGGACTCTGCAATTCTGACACCGGTAGGTCTGCGCTTGTTCACATTTTGTTTTACGCTGATCTTTGGTATAACATTAGCGGAATATATTGTTCATAAAGAAATTGTGCAGGAAAACAGGTTTTCAACACTTACTCATTTCGTATAGCATAAAGTCTGTTCGTAATGTTCATGACACATTGAGTCGTTGACTAACTGCATGTATTGATGTTTTACTGCTGCTGTATATATTGAGTAGGTTGTCGCATTAACGAGTGGCTCTGCATGCGTGTTGTAGGATTGTGTGACTGCGATGGTCCCAACTGGTCAGGAGCTCTTTGTGATCAGTGTGCTCCCAACTATTTCGGCGCTTCGTGTTTGCCGCGGTTTCTGCCGCCAGTGTTGACATTCGTCACCGCACCTCGCTACAGTGGCGCCGACGTCACGATATCCTGGCAGTATGACGTGCCAGCAACCAGTACCTGTACCGTAAACACACCGCAATCCGTCTTGTCAGTCATGTGCAACCAGTCACTGACTCTCGACAACCTCGGCTCAGAAGGCTACCACACGCTCTACGTACAGGCGAGCGACGTGTACGGCAATGCTAAGCAGTACCGACACACGTGGTACGTTGACCGCAGTTCTCCTGTCCTCCGCTTCACCACGACCCCAGCACCAGTCACTAGCGTCACGAGAGTGTTGTTTCGTGTCACGTGTAGAGACGCTACTCCGTGCACGATCAGCTGCTCACTGGTGTTGGTTGGTCAGCCGACTTCTTACAGCGACTGCGGAGCGTCACACTCCCGCAGTGATGTTGCTGACGGTGAATATTTGTACTCGACATATGCCGTTGATGCTGTGGGCAATACGGGCTATGCTTTATCTTACCGATTCACTGTCGACACAGAGCCGCCAGTGGTTAATAGCGTCCCTGACATCGCGATCCGCTGTGGAGACAGTTACTTTCCGCCGGCCGTTCAGACTCCCACCTACACCGACAACACCGACGACAGTCCACAGATTAGTTTCTCCGACCATTCTGCCGGCAACTGTCAGACACTGCGAACGTGGACAGTTCGAGATCAAGCCGGAAATGGGGGTCAGTACAATCAGACGATCTCATTCCGTGACGTGGTTCCGCCGACTGTCGGTGTCTCCAGTGAGATGTACGTAGCGTGCAGCGAGGCTAACAAGATGAACGTAGATAACTACGTCATTTCGCTTCTGAACGTCACAAGTCCGTGTGGTCGGAACGTGACCGTCAATGCCGCCAGTCAGCCTTCAGTTACTGAGTGTGGCGTCACCCTGTCTAGAAGCTGGATCATTGCCGACGACTGCGGCAATCAAGTCCAGTTTCCTCAGACCATTCATATACTTCAACCAACCAGTCCACTTTTCCCCGCCGACGGACAGACGAATATTGGACTTTCTCAGTCCCTAGGTTGGCCAGCTTATCCGGGATCGAAGACGTACAGCGTTTACATATGGCGGCATGGCGATAGTAGACCAAGTGTTCCTACGGCTGTTCTTTACGACAGAATTTATTATCCTGTTGCTGCATATCCTGCCCACACTAAGATATTGTGGCAAGTTGTGTACAATGTAAGCGGGTCTTATATTCCTGGTTCGGTTTGGGGTTTTGTGACCCGAGCGTTTGCTGACTTGGCCATAACGGATATCGACATTCCGGCGACTGCATTCTCTGGTTCGTCAGTCGAGGTGACGTGGACGGTAAGAAACATTGGAAACGTCAGCACGAGCCTCTCTGTTTCGCGTATATGTGACGCCGTGTACCTCGGCAGGTCAGAAGCATTCCAGAACGCAGTTCGTCGTTTGATAAACTGTGTGCGGCGTTTTGTTGATCCAGACGACGGATATCAAAACACTGGTAGTATAAAGCTGCCTCAAGATGACGTTGGACAGTTTTTCGTCTTTGTCGTAGTCGACATCTACAACTACATTGACGACTTCTCCACTGATAACAACGTGCTTCGTTCACCAGAGAGCATACAGGTTCAGCTAACTCCACCTCCTAATCTGAGAGTGTCGTCAGCATTCATAACTGGAAATGTATTTTCAGGCAAAACAGCGTCAGGCGGCTGGGTTGTAGTAAATGACGGACTTGGAATCACAGGCGAGGCCAGCTGGAGCGATGCAGTGTATCTGTCGACAGACGAGCGCTGGGACTCGACCGACACGCTGCTCGCCGTTGTCCCACACTCCGGTGTACTTGCGTCTGGAAGCAGCTACAGGGTTTCCACGTCGTCGTTGCAAATTCCCGGCAGAAAGTACGGCAACTTTTCGTTCATCGTTTTTACTGACGTCTACAACGCAGTCTTCGAAGGACTGGACGAAAACGACAATGAGAGAACAATCGCGATAAACGTCATTCTGTCGCCGTATCCGGACCTGTACGTGGCAAACGTGACCGCTGCTACTGCAGCGTACACAGGCGATCTATTGTTGATATCTGCCGCTGTGCAAAATCGTGGAGCAGGCGCGCCATTTGAGTCAGTTTGGAAGGACGCATTGATGATATCGTCCGCTAGTCGTCAAGTGTACTATGATGAACGAAGTGTATTTGACAAGCATCTTTTTCCGGGTGGTTCATACGCCACTGAGTTCAGGTTTACAGTCCCAGTTCTGCCAAGTAACGAGTACAGCGTTTGCGTCGTGGCCGATGTAAACAATGATGTCTTCGAGTTTAACATTAAGGCTAATAATCGGCGATGCATTAGTGTCAACATTTTTGAGCGACTGCCTGATTTGTCAGTCACCTCCGGGAGAGCAAAAATCTTAGAAAACACAACTGGCAATTATTTGCTCTACAACGTAACGGTGACAGATGTGGGAAAAGAAAGTTTTCAAAGAACGTCGTGGATCGATTGTGTTTATGTTACTGTCGCTGGAGCACTGACGGGTGCTACGCCGATTATTACAAACATTGTGCATCTATCGTCTAGCGCATCGCACTCGTACACGACGTCGAATGCACTGGTTCACATTCCTCGCGTTTACTTCGGAGACTTCGTCATTACATATGTTGCTGATTGTTATACTACAGTGAACGACGCAACCAGATCAAATAATCAACATACTCTGGGTTCTGTGACGATTCGCCGACGACTGTCTGACCTTGTTCTGGCTGACGTTACTGTCACTGGTCACCTATACGCGGGGTCGTTAGCATTCGTTGAATGGGTTGTTGTGAACAACGGTAATTTAAGCGCCCAGTTTAAGTGGAAAGATGAGATCCGTCTTTTATTGTACGGCAGATTAGTTTCATCATTAGTCGTTCCACCTGTAACAACATTACTTCTACCGGGAGGATCTTACAGAAATAATGCAAATCTGACTATTCCAAAAAATTTGGCAGGACAGTACCGCCTAATCGTTAGAACCGGTGTTGGCGCGCCGTCGTCACTAGAGACAAATGCCGCTAACAATATGAATACGCAAGATCTTACAGTTTCTTTGCCTTTGTCTGCAGATCTCGGAATCACGCACGCCAATTACACCGTGTCAATAGTAAAAACGTCTCGCTTACTGACTGTGAATTATACCGTTTCTAATAAAGGAAACTCGATGCGTGAGCCTGCTAGCTGGACCGATGAAGTCACAATTGATGATGGCGGTGGAAATGCTGTTATCGTCTCTAATATTTCTCAGCAGAGACAGTTGCTGTCCACTGAAAATTATTTAGCATTAGTATCAATGGTGGTACCGTTACACGTTGGCGGATACTACCAGTTGTACATACACGCTGACGTCTCTGATGCCTTACCAGAAGGTAATGCTGAGGCAAACAATGTTCTACGTCTGCCGGAGTTTATCTATATACCGCCAGCACTGGGTGCTGCATTGACAGTGAATTGTAGCGCTTTGTCACAGAACGCCACGTACCTCAGTGGGACAACACTGACACTAAACTGCGAAATGCGCAACGAAGGACATGCAGATATTCCTCTGTCAAGCTGGACTGATGCCGTATACATAACTACGAGATCGCACGTCACTGCACGCCAGGTTATCAGCGGTGGTTATCTCGTCGCGTCGATGATCCAGAACAGGGCGCTGGCAGTCAACGAAAGTTATGTAGTAATTTTTGTGGGAGGTGTGCCGTTTTTAGCGGACTCTGAGACGATTGCATTTGCCTATGTCATAGCTGATGTTAATGGGAGACTTCAGTTAGCCGATTTCATATATGCAAGCTCACCGTTTGTGATAGTTACAGGACCGTTACCAGATCTGACAGTTATTCCAGTGAAAGTTCCTACTGATGTGCAGTCCGGAAATGTCTACAACGTGTCATTTGTTGTGTTGAATGTTGGAAACAGAACCGCATCCGGAACATGGTTTGACATAATTTACCTCAGTGAGGACAACCTTCTTGATCCGTTTGACTTGACACTTAAATCGTTAGAAAGGCGGTCTGTTCTTGCTGTTGGTCAAAACTACACGCAAAATGTACATATTACTGTACCATACGATCTTGCTATATCATCTCATTACTTAATTGTTTCGGTAAATGCAGCTGGGTTTACTCAGCTGGTTGAGTCTGACGCAAATAACAATGTCATAGTGAAGCTCCTCAGCGTTGTCTCTCTTCCAGCCGTGGATCTGACCGTAAGTGAGGTAGTATTTTCGCAGGCAAACGTGACGTATTGGGATGATGTGAATATTGGATGGTACGTTGGTAACAACGGAAGTCTGCCGGTATCCGGATACAAATGCGATTCTGTGTATCTGTCAGCTGACGACGTTTGGGACGTCACTGATACTACGTTGACAGAACCGAGCTGCCGATCGTTTAGCTATGCACAACGTGGAGGCAGTCAAGAGTCGACGGTTGCCGCTGTTCCTCCCGTAGCTGTCGGAGATTACAAGACTATTGTTCGAATACGCTCCAACGTCAAAGATTTTAACTTGGTCAACAACATTGGCGTTAGCGTGGCTAACCTCTCCGTAAGTCCTCCAGTTATTTACCTCAATGAACCAAAGGCAGCATCCATGACTACAAACCAACAGCTGGTATTTCGTTTGGCTAATTTGCCTGTTGGTGCCGCTATCACCGTAAAGCTGAGAACTGACTACCAGTTGGCTTACCACAGGCTGTACGTCAGACAACTCTCTCCGCCGTCAACCAATATCTATGACTTTGCATCTTCTAAACCTGGTATGACTCAACAGGTAGTCAGTGTACCTTTCGTCAAGCCCGGTTTTTACTATGTTCTCATAGAAAGCAGAAGTTCAGTCGTTGTTCCAGAACACTACGACGTCGTTGCTGTTGCCCGCATCGCCAAATTCCAAATAGATTCGGTATTTCCGACTGTAATTTCTCCTGTCGAATCCGCTACACTGCGGATCGTCGGAACTTTATTTGGATTTCGTCTTCGTTGTTGTTTGGTTCGGTCATCAAACACCACCAGTGTCTGTAGTGCAAATGTGGCTCGTTTCAGTCCCGATGAAGCATATTGTACGCTCGCTGTGTCGGGTCTCGTGGACGGAAACTACTCGCTGACGTTACAAGATATACAAAAAGACGAAGAAGTTCGTCTCGAGGAAGCAGTTGAAGTATTGCACTTGGCAATTCCAGGCAAAGCAAAAATTGAAATTAAAGGTGATACGGTTTTGCGACTAGGTTCAGTTGCAGTTGCCAGCGTAATGGCATCCAATATCGGATACTCAGACGTCCCAAATCCGGTCTTGATGCTTTCATGTGCATCAAGTGTTGTAGCTATTCCAGCTTTAAAGAATGCTGGTGCGTCGTGGTCGAATAAGATTATCTTCATGCCGTTCCAACAGAACAGACCATCTTCTGTAATTCCACCAAGAACTACGTATCAGACTTCCTTTATCTTCCAAACTGATAGAGCTGGCAGGATGCCCATCGTTGCTGGGGTTGTGCCAGATAGTGATCTAAAAGACATTGTTGCACAGTGGGGAGTTGATCTACGACCAAGTAAGTTGCCCGGCGATGTTTGGAGGCAGATCTGGAAAAACGTTGAGATATGTCTTGGTGACACACCAACTGATCTCTTCTACCGGCTAGGGCATTTTATCTACCAACATTACTCGTCTACATATACGCTTGATAATATAATGGCCCATCTTGTAGAAATAGCCGATAACACTTTGCCGACATTCGTGCTTGCCCGACGTATTGACATGTCTGATGAAAACGTATCTCACTCTATCATTCTTGCTCTTGAAAGAACTTACAGTTCTTCTCTTACTAATCGGCTGACATTTGGTAGCTTTGGTAAGGGGTGGACGTCAGATCTTCTTGACATCAAAGTCGTGGATCAACATGAAACAGTTTTACTAATTAAAGGCAGACGACAGTATCTTTTCGCCGCCACAGACTCCGACGATTTTGTTTATTGGAGTTCTCGGCTTTCCGGTGACCAGATTGTGCGAAATGCCTCCCATTTTATTTACTTTCAGAGTAGTTATGTGTTTGTGTTTGATAATTCAACCGGCCGCTTGCAACATCTGACAGACAGTAACAGAAGAAACAAAATAACCGTAACATACAATGCTGATGACAAAGCAGAGAAGATTGTGCATTCAAGTGGTAGCCAAATCAAACTTCAGTACAACAGCAACGGATACGTGACAAACGCCAAACTCTGGAAAGGTGGATTAGCCATTGCAAACGTGTCGTACAAATATTCTGATGACGGTTATCTACAACAGGTTATCGACGCCTTTGGCATCACGGAATACGAGTACGACGAAAATGGTGATCTCATGGTCTGGGAAAATGGACGCGGCACTCGCACTACTTTCACCTACGATGACAAACGGTGGCTGAACTCTACCTCGACATACTTGGACGATACTCTTGTTCAGTCGGTGTTGAGGCAGCAGAATTGCGACGGCAGTGCGACTGTTATGGTGCTGCCCACAAACGTCACCGGCTACTACGTGCACGGTTTTGACGGAGCCTTGATTCAGACGTCGTCAGCGACCGATGTACCGATACACTACGTCCACAACCAACTGTCGAACTCTGTTACTGTTTTCGTCGGCGATGACGTGAAGCTGCGTCAGCGGTTCGACAACAGAACGAACGCTATCAGTATCATAGACGCCAACGGCGACGGCACTTCGCTCAATTTAGGAAAGAACGGAGAGATTCGCTCTATTGGCTCGACAGGCAAAACGCCGTACTACCGTGCCAGCTACAACGCTAACGGCATACCGGTCAACCTGACTTATCCGGACGGTTCTTCAGATATTATGCAGTACAACACGTTTGGAAATCTGCTGAAATTCACTGCTCAGGATGGCTCTGTTACCACGTACGCGTACGACAACAATTCACTGCCAACAGAAAAGCACACTCCGGATGCTACGTACAGGTATGCATATAACATGAGGCAACAAGTAAGCGAAATAAATTCGCCTTCTGGCACAACCAGATTGGAATATAATGCGGATGGTCTGCCTTCGCTTGTGATTTATCCCGATGGTACGTCACTCAACTACAAGTATAATAAATATCTCCAGCGCATTTCTTTGGTGTCATCTAATGGATACAACGTAACGTACGTGTATGACAGTATGCGTCGATTGTCAAAAATGGTGGATGGCAGGGAATCAGTGATTGCTTCATTTGAATATTCGTCCAACTCAAAGCTGGTTCGAAAACAGCTCGGAAATGGTATTTATACTGAATATACTCACGACGATAAACTGCTACAGCTGAGAGAAATACGAAATTACGCAGCAAACAAATCGCTTCTATCATACTTCCGATACACATATAACGAATTTGGATATAGAGCTACTATGGAGACAAATGATGACTACGTGTCTTACGAATACGATGCCGTTGGCCAGCTGACAGCGTGGAATTCTACTAGAAATGGATACAGTTTTATTCAGTACAATACTGGCATGAATCGGGTCAGCAAAACGTCGTATAATTTAACCAGCAAGTACGACAGCAACATCATGCTGCAATACGTGCAGTACGGTGACGTACAAAATTTTACTTACGACAACAGAGGAAATTTGGTTGAAAAGAAAATAAGACAAGGAATGGAGACTGTTGTTAAGAAGTATGTGTTTGATGCCGAAGATCGAGTCGTCAGTGTCACTGCCAATAAGCTCTCTTGCAACTATAGCTACAATGATTTTGGAACCTTGTCGAGAAAAACCTGTTCAGATGGCTCAGATGTCATGTACTTGATCGATCCTTTTGGAGTGTTTGGTTTCGACTTTATAGCCGAGAGTTCTAATGGAGGACAGCCCGTGTTTATATATCATGGTCTGGAGTTAGGTTTAATTGCCAGTTTACACAGTGATGTAGCTGATGCTGAGTACTACCTCTTCGACGGGGATGGCTCAACAGTTCATACGACTGATGTCAATGGTGAGGTCATGTCCACTTATGGCTATGATCCATTCGGCGTACTTGTTACTGGACCGAGAAATGATGACCATAATTCGTTTAGATATCTTGCTCAGTACGGCATTCGAACATACAATCTAAGCAGTAATATAGTGTTCATGAGGAGCAGACTGTATGATCCGGAACATGGCTGTTTTCTGTCACTCGACCCACTGTTGTACGAAGGCAGCCCCACGAACCCATACGCGTACGGTAACAACAATCCGCTGTTCTACAAAGATCCGTCTGGTCGCATACTGCCGGCCATTGCAG
>Ga0209454_1001326_pt1 | contig 15225 bp, 10 predicted proteins | sample WorMetHERISLAND1_2_FD_187400 | JGI IMG/M metagenome (GOLD analysis project Ga0209454, IMG submission 187400) | Marine gutless worms symbiont microbial communities from Max Planck institute for Marine Microbiology, Germany - Olavius geniculatus... | ecosystem: Host-associated > Annelida >...
CCATGAAACTGTCCCCATCCCCATCACCATCCCATCATTATTTTGATGAAAATGATTGCTGCTAGTTGCCGTTGGCAACGCAAACTCAGATGAATAGGACACATCCTGCGACATGACTCGCTGCTGCGGTATATAACAGAATGCTGGGCAAAGCAACAAGAGGACGAAAGCGCCTACGAATGCTCAACGACATCACAAACAAAGACTAGGCGTACACGACTTTGAAGAGAAGCGCAGAAGACAAGAGCAGCTGGCAGAGGAGTTTGTCATAAGCCTGCCAGTCAGCAGAAAACCAAAGAGACATTTTGGGGGAATGTAAACTCAACAATAAGTTTAGTTTAGTAATGTAACCATTCTGACATCGACTCTGCATAAAAATGTACTTATTTTCAAGGTATATATTATACTGATATACCCCCATCGCTACGCCGCCCCTGACGATGCCATAAAGGGCCAAAATTGCAGAAAATGTTGCACTGTTGTCCAACGTTTTCTTGCCTGTGGGGCCTCCCTTCTCATGGGGACCCTGTTCGGCCAAACTTGCCAAACTCTGCCTCTGACTATAAAGTGATTTCACGAACTCGTGATGTTGCTAGCAGGCGAGTGGTACTGACGAAGCATTGTCCATGTGCGTCTTGTTATATTCCGACTTCCCTTCAAACCACACAAACACATTACACGTAAACTACCCATTCGACAAAACTGTTCCAAAAAGCTATTTTTATTCGTTGAACAGCTCTGTAAAAATTGGATTTCACAAAGTACAGTAGCAACAGTATTAAGGTGAGGTGGGCGAAATTATAGTTGTTTATGTCAAGTTTCTTCTCCATGTCCCATGCCAAAAAATATTAAAATTGGCCAAAGTCTACCGGAGTTATTCCTTTTTGAAACACAGTGTACACGAATTAAGTACCGACCATTTGCAGCAGGGATAGGATCCTCAAGGACTGTCCTTGACCTTGAGAACAGCTCAAGAACAAAAAATTAGGACCACACCGTATAGCAGACTATACCGAATAAAAATAATTTATAAATTATTTATTTATTATTCGGCCGAATACGAATAGAATACAAATAGTTGATGCAAGTTCAAACACACTGCACTATGCTTTGATTTCATCGCTCTGCAGTCAAAAATTTCCAAATCGGAGATTTTGCATCCATGTCGAACAAATGATATTAAAGAAGATTATTGACACTAAGAAAACACGACAGTGATTTATGACAGACTGTTGACTAAATGGTTAAGAAAATGCCATAAAGCATCGTGTGTGGGCATTATGCTGCTGAGGCAGCTTTTCTGGCAGCGGCTGTCTTTGAGACTAAATTATTCGTATTCGGTCTATTTATGGCACTACTATTCGACCAAATACGAATACACTATTCGGCTTCGTATTTGGACTGAATAGAATAGGCATAGAATATTCAGTACAACCATACAAAAAATCATGGCCCTGGCATCTAAAAGCTCTGGCTTTGGCCTCGAAGACTTGGCCTTAGCTTTGAAGCCTTAAAATGTAGTTACCTGTAATAGACTGTGCTCTATGCAATAAGTTTATGGCACCTGTATGATATATCTACTTTCCACTGTAGTCGTGAAACAAAATTCAAGGACTTTTCAAGGACGTTCAAGGCCTGTCAACAATAACTTTCAAGGACTAAATGTCGACATCAGTTCATATCATTATACATAACACGACATGTTGCTAGCTGTAAAATTCCATGCAATCAAGTTGAAACCACATTAAAATCCTGCCGACATAACTATTAACGTAATTATTTACACAAAACATACCGGACACTTTTTGTCCGGTTGAGCAGGCAACGAAGACGTCCAAAATTCCAGAACATTCGAGGAACTAGAAACTCAAATTCAGGGACTTTCAAAGCCTTGAATTTAAAGAGGAAAAAAATTCTACAACTTTCACGGATGTGTGGGAACCCTGTGAGGCTTCTCATGCAGAGTTACAATATTCAACCATTTTTAACCATTTTTAACCATACCGTGTCTGTGGCGGTCGTCTTTGTTGTTCTTGTTGGCAGCACATTGCCATGTGACGCAATGACGTGTGAGTAGGGCTACGAGAGACAACGCGGACAACAGCGACAACGACAGACTGACCAACAACCCAGGGTTCAACACTGGACCAGTTACTAGAGACAACACATGCATAAAATCTGAGTATCAAATTAACACGTTAACTTAATGCATTGATAAATGAACATGTGTTAAAAATATTGAAGCAAATACGTGAATTTACTGAATTCTGTGAAGCAACAGTTCCAATATTTCGTTAAACAGCGGTTATTCGAGGATCAAATGAATTCAAGTAATTAAACTGTTGTTGCCGTTCAATCACTACTGTAAATAATAATAATATTAGATGACAGGATGCGATTTTGATCCTTCATTTTCCAGGTACTGCAATTTCCAGCCACTGTTTTTTTGCAGTCCATCATTTTAGGTCCTTAAATTCAGCGCCTCCCAGCAATATTAATGATGCATTATCAATGCGTTAAAGCATGCATTAAAACATTAATGCAATGCGTTAATGCGTTAAAAGATAAACGCTTCGACAGCATTATATAAAATACAGCATTACAAATGAGTAACACTGTTATGCGTAAGTAGGGCTGTGAGACACAAAATAGCAAGGTAGCACAACCAGAAGTTGAACCCGTGACTTCATGGTCACAAATCCGAAGTTCTAACTGCTGAGCCACCAAACCACTACTGTAGCCCCCACACTTTCCAATTTTGCACAAAATTAAAATGTAAAAAATAATCACCTAGATAACTAGCAGAAACACACCAAGAAACGATGCAGCAATGATAAACAATCCCTTCAAAGGAAAAACTCTACATCCCCCAAAATGTTGCAGATTTTTTTTACCACAATTACGGCATTCAAAAAACCTGACTGTTAATAGTGTTGCAAAACACTCACAGACGAATACGGCGAAGGTCCTGTAGCGTGGGGACTGGCTGTCAATCATGATCACGTGACAGCTGTAGGCTCCGCCTTCACCAGGCGCTACAGGCCAAAGTGTGACCTGGCCCACAGACTGTGAGCTGGCCTGTGCAGCAAACATTAGCCCCGCCGTGCTGTTAGCAGAGTAACGTAAACACATCATCATTAGAACTGGTGACGATTAAACATATCTAACTAATTAACTATTCAAAAATCAAAGACTAATTAATCGTTAGGCTGTATTTCGATTGAAACCAAAAGAGCAAGGCAAGCATTTTCAAAGCCAAAGGTCTTCAAGGATAAAGCCTAGGCCAAGCGAATGGTCTTTGAGGCCAAGGCCAAAGCCAGACCTATTTGGGGCCATGATTTTTTGTCCTCAAACTGACCTCGAGGTGGAAAATGAACCTCAAGGACCCCATCCCCGGAAACCAACAGTGCAAGTGTTATAACGACACAGACAATAAAATCCCTATAAGTAAGTACAAAGTTTTGATGTTTGATGTGACGAGTCTGCTGTCCAATGGCTTCTAAAGATTACAAAAGAAAGACAAATCACTCCAAGTGGTCAATTTTGTCCCAAATTTTACATTTTTGGACAAAATTTTTATTTGAAGAAAAGAATTTTGCTGACATTTTTCTGACAGCCAAAAACTGAGAAGGACCGGCCCATCACTGCCACTGCCTGCCTTACCAGGATGTCACTGTGTAGAATTACCTGTTTGGTGGATACTGGATAAGACGTCCATCAGGCGCTGAGAATTGTTGGAGTACCAGCTCATTGTTCTGGTACCACGACACCTCCACTAGACTGTCTACCGGTTGCACCAGAGATCTACAGTCTAGCCACAGAGCTGAGCCTGCATAGACCACCTGGATCTCATCCGTACCTGGAGTACAAAAAAGATACAAAGTTAGTAGTAGTAGTAGTAGTAGTAATAGTTGTAGTAGTAGAAGTAGTACCAGGCTGAGCCAATGATTTAGAGTCTAGACATCATGTGGAAACGAAAAGAGGAAGAAAGTGGAGAAGGGAGGGGAAAGATAACACGAAAATGGAGCAGGGCAATTTTAATAAATTTTTGTAATCCTGAAATCCCAAGATTGGGACGCCACCAAACCCAGGATTCTGGATTGGCGAAAACGGCCGAGATTCCGTGATTTAAAATCCTAAGATTAGCAATAATAATGTTCGGGCCAATAGCCACAGCAGGGCCTGGGAAAACGTTCTCACGTGGCTCCTTTGGGAAAGAATGAATTTTTCTTGTTACAATTTCACATTTTGGAGTACTTTATATTTTTGAGCAATGGTGGGGTCCCCAAAAGTCACAAGGCCAAGGGTAACTTACCCCTACCCCTCCCTCTCGACGGGCCTGCTGACGTACCATGCAAAATTTCAGCCAAATCAGCCTGTAACTTTTAGCGCAATCCTACTAACAGACAAATTATCAAAGAGATTTTTGAACACCTAATATCACATAACGAAGGCAAAAAATCAAACAGTGACAAATGTACCGATATTATGTATCAGCCAGCCCTGCCAAGTATTGAGTCCGCAACATAACCTTGTCATCTACTCACCCGAGCAAAGTCAATAATTATCACCCACTGATGATGACTTTCTCCAATTTTGCTCCACCTGATTTGACTTTCCTCTATTAAATATGGCCAGCTGATTCTAGGAAAAATAATTAAAAATTATTGTTCATGTGCCATATGGGATCACACAGTGTCACCTGCCACCCGACACAAGTAAATGCACCCCACCTCAACCCCGGAGAGGCAGGCTGGGACTCGATCTACCTACCCCGGAGGGATGAAAGGCTGAGTTGACCTCGGTGGTTGGTTATATATGGAGATAGTTCACCTGTGAGCAGACAGTCAGCCATCTAATTAGTAACCAACTGATAGTGTCCAAACCAGGAGTCGAACCCACGTCCTACTGTACACGTATTACCATTATGTCGCCAAGCTGCCATCTTAATTTAAAACTGCCCATCAAGTACAGCGCAGAAGTTGCATGAAGGCATCGATGCATATGCCTTATCGTAACTGTAAATTTTAAAGCCCCGTATCTACAGCGACGAGACTGACAGCGCATCACAGTGACTCTTGCGACAAAAACGGTGGTGACCCCATTTACACGTGAAGCAGGTATAACGAGCTAGCTTTGTGAACGGTTGCAATATTACAATGTTTGAATAATGAGACAGCCAGCTGATCGAGCCAGTCTGTCAGATCTTGTCAAGTACTCATAAAGCTGGGTAAAGCCCAAATTCCATTACGCTGACCACCAAAACTTGCCTGTGAGGAAGTTTTGGTGAAAGTCGTGAACACAAATCACAAAAGTTGGCAACAAAGTCCTGACTTTCATGATTTCTGTCTTTTGTCGCAAAGTCGGCGTAATGGAATTTGGGCTGTCTTGCCGAGTACTTGACGAGTGCTTAACCAGCTGGCTCAACAAGCGAGTTTCATTGTGTAAAAGGGACACTAATCTCCACTGGTCTAGATGATAGCAACAGGCACCAGCTATACAGACCAGTGTTGGGCATGGAGAATTGTTTGAGATAGAGCGGAAAACAGAAGACCAGCGATGAGACGAGTAACATCGAAATAATCGTGAACATTATCAGTCGACATCTACCAGGATTTGACTGAGTCTGTCTGATGCCTGTAGAAAAACATTTATAGAATGTACACCATAAAGAGTAAACAAAACAAACTAAACTTGCTTCGTACACTTCACAAAATAGACCGAAACTAAAAATTTAGGGCAAAGCCCAACGCGAGTCTGCCCACCACAGTAAGTCCAACTGGTGGCACTGCGTAACGAAGAAAAATATAATATCAATACGAATCACGCTATACCCATTGATGACATTATAAATGCCTCTCCCTCCAAAACCCCTCAACGAATCTTCCTGAAATTTGGCCTCAAATCTTTTCAGGTAAGGATTGACTTCGCCTGAATTTAAATCCACCGTTAGGTTTCGGAAGAGATGTGGTAAATAAAAACTAAAAAAGTAGACAAACAAAACAAACACATAAGGCCTCCGGTTACTATGTATGAACGGCCTAATGAAACAGACTGAACTGTTCATGTTGTACAGCAGAAGCAGCAATAATAGCAATAGTAGTAGTAGAAGTAATAGCAGTAGCAGTAGCAGTAGTAGTAGTAGTAGTATACATACCAGTATTAGTTGTGGAACATCGGGTCAGGACAAAGACAACAATTAGGCACAGAGTGATTAGAATCACAGCAGTTAACAGACAGACTTGGTCCATTGTATCCAAGCTCTGCATTGTAGTTGTAGTAGTTGTTGTAGTAACTGATGACAACTCATTACCTGATGTCAATTTAGCTTCCGAATGCTGTGCTGACAACATATAACAAACACATACTACTACTAGTCATGTAACACATTCCTAGAAAGAAACTAGAGCTGCTAGCATTTAAAGAATTTTCGTGGATTAATTTCCAAAGATTTATCAATTAATTTCTATTAATTTTGTCGTCAAAAAACTTGGAAAACTGCAGAATTCAACTACTGGCTTTTTGTAGAGCTGTCAAAGCATTAATTTTTTAGCGCATTAACTCACTGCATTATTAACGCACCCAGACCCATCGAGAAGGAGAACAGGGGGTAAGTTACCCCGGGCCCCCCGACGTTTGGAGGCCTCGCCTGTAGAGTATAGAAAGATTAAAACACATTTTAAACGTATAATCAACAATAACTGATGACATAGTTAGCATAATCTATTAGTTTGTTGTCGGAATAATTATTTCTTTACAGCAGTGATGAAACATCAACTACAGTTTAGTTACTTGAATTCAGTCAATTGTCAAATTACCGCAGTTTAACGAAATATTGGAACTTTTGCTTCACAGAATTTTGTAAATTAACATGAATTTACGTACGTGCGTTAATTTTTTTAGCGCATGTTAATTTTTTTAATGCATGTTAATTTATTAATGCACTAACGTGTTAATTAATGCGTTAATTTGACAGTTCTAGCTCTTTGTCATCTTTTGCAAAATCAAAAAAGTGACGATCATGATGCAGTCAAAGCTCACAAAGCGCAGACTGTTAAACTAACACTATACAAGTAAAAGTCTTGATGGCATGTTCTATGCGAAAAAAATTAGACTACAAACATTGATCATCGATGAGTTTAATTGGCTAAAAATTACAAAATGTTAGTCAAATTTTGACGGATAAGAAATGTTAATGGACTAATTTTTTCAATGGTTAATCGATTAATTAATCGTTAACACTGCTGCAGCCTTAAAGGAAAACTGACAAACGAAGCAAATTAAAACAGCAATTACTACTAGCACTACTAGTACATACTAATACTACTGATACTACTACTGCAACTACTACTATTACTACAATTTAGCTTGTGCATGAGCAACGATGGAACTTACCATCAAACTACTACTACAACTACAACAAAACTACAACTACCACTACTACCACCAAAAGTACAACTACAACTACTAATACTACTACTACTACTACTACAACTAACCTTGTGCCAGTGGCAGCTGTAGTCCTGTATTGGGAGGCATCATAAAATGCAGCTGCTGACGACCGACCCTGTCATGAGTAAATGTCGGATGGGACGCGATACAACTGAATAGACTTCCAGCATTAGCCATGGTTAGTACTAGACTGAGGCGTGTTGATATGGTACCCTGGCGTGATACCAGCATACGTGGCACTGGCGATACACTGTAGGCAGCACTAGGCCCATAGTCTACACAGACACAGCAGCAGCAGCAGCAGTAGTAGTAGTAGTAGCAGTAGTAGTAGTAGTAGTAGTAGTAGTAGTAGCAGCAGTCTATTACTAGGCCTACACCATACTCTACGCTAACAGTGAAAGATTAATATTTAAAGGAAATGTTTAGCTCTTCGACAGAACCAACCAGAGAGCTACATAGCATCACCTGCCACATGGAATCACACACTGTTACCTGCCACTCGACACAGGTGAACGCGCCCTGCCTCAACCCAGCCAGATAAACCGGTACTCAATTTAGCTACCCCAGAAGGACGGAAGGCTAAGTTGACCTGGGCGGAAGGGATGGTTTACCTGCTCGCAGGCAGTCACCCATCTAATTACTAACCCGCCCCGGCATACAGAAACTTCATTGATAGGCTGAAACGCATTGCTGCTAGGCCATGCCACCAATCCAGCAGAAATAGTAGTAGTAGTAATTGATATGGTTTCCTGGCGTATGACCAGTCAATGTTTCACCGTTATTATTACTACTTGGCATCGCTCGACCATAGCGACACATTTCTCCGTAGCATGGTCTGTCAGTCAGTCTGTCGTCTGTCATATTCAATGCACCCTGCTTAAAGTGTTCAATGAATTTAGGTTGAATTTGATATTTACATTTATAAAGTTCAATTACACTGTGTGTTCAATGGGGGTCCTTCACCCCACAGGAGAAGGCAAGATTTCGGGTCAAACACACAGGACTCAAAGCATGCAGTTGCTTCTGACTTACGAAAAAAAACAATTTATGATTCACCAGTGAGCAGCAACGTTCAGCAATTCCACCATTGCCAAATCACCTTTGTCCCTGTTATTTGTCATAATTTGTTAACTTGCCGGTTAAGAATGGCAAATGAATAGCACATATTTCACTAAGCTAACCAATCGGACAAAAAAATGGAAATTTATTTTTCAATTCTGAGATCCTGTTTCTTGGATAAAGCTAACAGATGGATTGTTATTTAGTTTCACTGTAGTAATGATTCAACACTTAGATACACGTAGATACACGATTATTGATACTGCAGCCCAAATTGGCTGGATTAAGCGTAGAGAAAACAACTGAAACAAGCAAGCATAATGATACAGCATGTCCAATACGAATGACGTACTAAAACCTACATAAAATATAAAATACTACCAAAAATTTCTAGCATTGTATGGGATAAACAAATTTTAAAATCTGTTCCTAAGACTTGATTCATTCATAAGATGAAGTAATGCCTACAGTCGAAAAGATACTATTTTAACAAGTTTTTGCAATCCCTAAATCACGGACGGGAAGCCACCAATCCTGAGCTTCAGGATTGTAAAAAGCAGCCAAAATCCCGGGATCAAAAAATTTAGAGTCCCGAAACTGCAACGAATACAGCAGACCTTTAAGCCAGGAAAGGTTGACGGGTGGAAAAGCGAAGTGCGAGACGCACGAGATTGTGTAGTAGATGTCAGAACTTTGACTAGAACTAGCAGAACTAGACTTATTCACCACCGAAGGCATCACTTCAGGATCCTAAACACACATAGCAATCAATCACTCAATTAACATAGCAAAAAGAAGTATACGACATCAGTGTAATGAATATTGAGGACCGACTGACGACCGACCTCTGTTCCTAGAAGAGCTTCCTGGAGGACACTGTCAGCTCGTTCAAGCGCAAAATGAAAACTCACTTTTTTCTATGTTTTTTAACGATTTTCAATTTTGACATTTTGTAATGCACTCCCAATCCGAGTGCTAGTAGGAAGAGCACCCTAACATTTATACTACTACTACTACTAGTACTAGTAGTAAGAACTTCAAACGACCACTTCTCAGCAACAGATCATCTGATCCACTTCCGGTTTTGTTCTAGAGTGGAGTGATCGAGATCAATGGATGATGATGTGACTGATCACGTCATGTGACCCTAAAGAGTCAAGGTTGTGACCCCCAGATATTTGAGGTTCCATCTTAATACGATAACCAAGCACAATAGATAGGATTACAACAGACCACCTATAGGAAACCACCCACAACCAGTCCCATGATCACGTGATGCATGATGTCACAATCATGGTAGTAGTAGGAAAAGTAATGGTGACAGTAATAGTAGCAAGTAGTACAGGGTAACCACAAACTAGGAAAAAACATTTCCCAAGTTAATCAGACTTTTCTGGTGTCATATAAACTTACTTCTCCATAGCTTATCCCATCGAAAAGTAATTGCTTCCCAAGAAGGGTCCAAGATGAACCCAACCCACAAATGTATTTTTGAGTATTTTTGCATCCCCTAAACAGCATCCGGTGACACTATTTTTTGTTGCAATTTTCCAAGCAGTTGCGCAAAATTCCCCGAGTTTTTAAAGTTCAGAGAACTCCCAGAGAATACTGGTTTTTTTCCGATATGTGGCCACCATATAGTAGTAACAGTAGTAGTAGTAGTAGTAGTAGTAGTAGTAGCAGTAGTAGTAGTAGAAGTAGTAGTAGTTGTCGTCATCTAACCTGTGTGGGAGGTGGCACAAGAACTGTAAGCTGGGTCTGCTGCACAAGTCGACTATCGCTGAGTGAAACACATTTCCACAGCCCAGCGTCGTCGGGGAACTTGACATAACGTATCAGAAGGTGATATTTCCCGGCACTGGCGTTGCCGACGACAACAAATCTTCCTCTTGGCCCATCACTACCAGCAACAACACCGCATTGCTTCATGAAAGTTATTTACAACTACAGCATCGCAAAAAACGAAAGCCAGTTACACTTTCAAATAACTCGAACAGAACGGGTTCAATTTCAATAAGTTTTGTGCAAAGAATCATCATAAAATTAGCACTTAATATTATCTGTTAGTTTGTGAAAAATATTAATGACAGAGTACTAGCTGAGATTTTTCTGTGGCATTACAAAAAAAAACTTCTGCATGATAACGTGTTTATGAAAACTTCAGTCACAAAATTTCAAATCATTAAACATTATAACGTTAACAAAATGTTCATTAGTAAGTAACATCATAGTCCAGAGTTACAATAAATGTTAAAAACTTGATGTCGCTTACAGTCAAGAGATGTCTTATCCATTGGTCAGTTGCAAAGCACGTTGCTTCATAACTGCAGACATTTGTCACAAATTTATCTTCTCTTTTATAATCTAGCTTAGGTCCCAAAATTTGGGAGCATTCCCTCTGAAAAAAAATTTTAAAGGCCAAAAAAGTGTGCAAAATTTGGTGTGCAATTTCGAACGACTTCAGACTCTGACTGAAAATGTTTCTGAAACAAATGAAGATATTCAAAATCGGACAACTAATGCGTCGACAGCAGTTTTTCCTGCATTTGGCGAAAAAGTCTGGTGACCTTTGGTAAACTAACAACACAGTTCTAAAGTGGACTATAATGCACCAAAGTCAACTTTTTCGAAACAGTTGTGCAGCCTAGTACCCACCCTTTCCCGCACAATCACTTAAACAGGACATAAGTGTACTTTTAACCTGCACTAAAATGTAAGTAAAGGGAGAAAAGTAAGGAGGGGAGAGAAAGGAAGGGAAAAAGAGGAAACAAAAAAGCGGAAGATAAAAGAAGGAAAGGCAGGTGAGCCCCAATTCATATTTCTGGCCATGCTACTATTTCGGAAAGCCATATTTTGGCCAAGTTGGTGCTGCGTATCCCATATGGCAGGTGATGCTCCGCAGCTCTGTGGCAGATTAAATGTTATTTCAATAGTTTTCTTACCCAGTAGTGGCAGAGCTATTATGCACAGTGCTATGTAGTGGTATGGGCAAGCCATCGAGTGGTCGTAGCCAGACAATCTGATGCTGCTGGCTTGACAATGGCATGAAACACTTGAGTACAACCGGGTGTCCTGTGACCGCTGTAGCATTACTTGTTGAAAACGACTTCATATCTACTGATGCTGCAATGCAAATACAGACAGAAGAGTAGTAGTAGCACTTGGCAGTAGCAGCAGTAGGCATTTACATTATGCACATTAAAATAGTTCAATGTAATGTTATTTCAGACATACTATTGTGAACCATTATTGCAGCAATTGCATACTCCTGATTTTTGGTAACATTCCCAGTCCCCTCCCCATCTAGTTCTTATATTTTTGTAGTAGTAACACACAGCAGAAATCATATCTGTCAGTAATTTGCAGCTGCCTTTCAAGAAACTCGAACTTCCTTCACCCTCCCCTCCTTGTCACTACATTTTAAAACTGCTGCTCATTAACAAAGCATAAAAAAGGTAAAGGGGCCATACACCAGAAAGGGCGAGAACGGGGTGCTCATCTCCCTTTCTATGGCCATTGAGCCCGTAGTTGGATAGACCACTGAGTTTGTGACGCATGGCCAGTGCGACACCAGACCTACGGTTACCTTCCCAGCTGCAGAGCATCACCACCCTTTGACCACCGATACCAAGCTATACTGCTTGGTGAACAGAGGCACATGTGTGTGAACAACTTGCCCAAGGTTGTTTGTTACCTGGTAGTGCAATGGCCAGGAGTCGAACCAGCAACCTCGCGGTCATCACTCGAAATGCTACCGTTACACCACCAAGCTAGACTGATAAACAGTAAGATTAAAAGAGAATGATTATACCTGCAGAAAGGCATCTGGTCAACTCATGACCATAGAGTACTATCATGGCTATAAGAAACTTTGGCCAGAGCCTGAAACACCACAAAACTGCAGATTTAACCTTCACTTTGAAGCTAGCTTACTGCATGCATAACTGTAATTAGAAGTGAATAGAGGGATGCTGTTGATGATATATTAAAATCGATAAAGGAAGAAAAACATTTAACAGCTGGTACCTCATAATCAGTCAAGAAATATCAACAGAAAGCAAGACATACATATAAAAAAGCACTTTTTCAGTTCATTACAGAAACTCGTAGAAAGCTTTAACTTTTGCACTATCAACACTAATATCTGATGGTATTCACTTGACAATAGATGTTTTAACAGTTCAGTTTTGATGGTAGAATATACTTCTAAAGATGTTATTTTGATGCTCTAGCGTTTCTACTTGGAAATCGACCAAAAAGTTAATCGACATGTTTCAGTCATATTAAATACAAGAATAAGAAAAATGATTATGTACATGATTTATGCAACAGATGTCTGATAACGTCACAGTTGTTCAGTACTAAAAGCCAAAATGGTCTCAAGGCCAAAATTTTGGCCTCGGCCTTGGAACGATGGCCTCAACACTGGCCTAAATCATCTGGCTTTTGCCTGACCTCAGTTGTAGTGCTTTGGCCACCCATAGCTCTAAGATGGGTTTGCAGCTAAATACCAAAAGCCTTTTGCTGCAAGAACTATCACTGAGTGGAATTCACTACCAGACTCCATCACCTCATTGGCTTCAGTACCATCCTTCAGAAACCATCAGCTGTCTGCTGTATCAGGCCCGTAGGTGTGCACACTCCATTGCTGCAATATTCACGAGGAGTCTGGCAATTATAACCCAGGTGCAGATCCATGCGGCTACGGGTAAAAAGCGGATTGCGGATCTACGGATGTCGCAACAAGTAACACTGTAATTAAGCTATTTTTTTCAACCACCCCCTAATCCTATTCCCATGGCCATATCCCTAATCATAGCCCTAACCCTGACGTAACATCCGTAGATCCGCACATCCGCTTTTTATCAGAGCCCGATCCACACGAAGGAGAAATGGATACTATGCTAGAGTTAAGTCTTATAATTTCAGCATAATGCCAACTTCAGTATCGGCCTAACAGGTCCCATAAGTATATTATTCTTACTTGACAGTACGAGTTTACGTAAAAATGTAAATCACCAGTGCGTCGAATCCTCCAATGCGTTCATATTAGCAGAGATATTTCATTTGTGTCGCTTCGATTAACAAACTTCACTTCCCGATTACTTTACCATACGTTGTTTACGTTCATGTTTATCCGCGTTCCGAGAGACACGCCCACTTTACAACAAGGTCGAGTCGAGAGTAAACTGAGCCACACGGACCAATCGCAATCCACCACGCCAAATTGGCCTCGCCTATTTTTGCTGGTTTCTAGGTCGGGTGAAACTCTCCGATTGGCGAGCGTTGTAGCTATGGCGGTCACCTCATTAGGCTCTTGCGCTCATTAATATTCATGAACTCCGCCTGCGCTGCTGTATGCTCGTTGCTAAGCAACGACTGCTTAAGCTCGAATTCCATTACGCCGACTTTGCGTCGGGACTTTCTCGCCCACTTTCTCTGTGTCTTGTCACTGACTTAATTCTATTAGAGCGACACAAACGGATTTGTCACGAATTTAAACTACCCCGGGCCCTGCGACGTCACGTTGGGGGGCGCCGTCGGCCAGAAATATAAAGTACGCCAGAATGTACTATTTTGGAAAGAAAAACTCAAAAAAATTTCCCCAAAGGGGTCCTGTGAAAACGTCTGGGGCCAAGAGAGAATGTTTCCCGGGCCCCGCTGTGGCTCTCGACGGGCCATGGAAAAGCTTTCCTGAAACTATACTTCCACGCAATCGACAGTGAAGATTTGGTGATAACTTGCACCGTTTTTGACTGATCCACACGTATAACAGACAGACGAACAGACGGACAGACGGACAGAATTGCGATGGTTAAGACGCGCTGAGAGCAGTAGCTGCTTTCGCGCGTAAAAAATGCTATTGTATCAGTTACCACATGAAAAAGCACAATTTTATTTGTTTTCAATCATTTTAGTTATTTTAAAATTTTGGAATTAAAACTCCGCAAATCCCGGAATGCGGGATTGTTTAAGACGGCCGGCATTTTGAATTCCGAAATTGCAATCCATACAGTACAGACGATGGTTCGAGTATTCGATAAAATACTCGATTAACTTCAATTACTCAATCGAAGCAGCTCCAGCACTAAGCTCCCATCCAATATTAAATATTTAACGGTGTTTGATTGTAAACAATGTAAGTTTGTTGTCGATGAAATTTTAAAAGTTTGTAAGGCGATAAGTAAATAAATATCTTTTTGCATAGGTGAGTTGTGCATATTGCAAGTTGTTTTGTTGTTGTATAAGATGGGACTTTTCGCACAATCTAGCGTGCTAGTGAATATTTTGTGTATGACTGAAAACCGCAGGACACCACAGGACACCGCAGGACACTTTGAATAACCACCAGAAACTGCTGAAAACAGTAAAACTATAGGGCTTCTTTAATTTTAGAGCATTATATGGCCACATTATAGCGGTTATGTAGCGATGCTAATATTTCAGGATGTGCAAGAAAACCACAGGACACCACAGGACACATATCAATAAACAGTAATTCTAGCGGTAGATCTGCGATCTTGCTGTTAGCACTGGAAAATTGCTAGAGGTAGATCGGGTAGGCACATTATTAGGTACATGGTAGAACTTATGTTCCTGGTAGTCATAGTCCTGGTAGTCAATGCCACAACACTGTCACGTATTTAAATCAGGCTTATTCAGTATTATATCAGAGTCCATCTCAAGCCATATATGTTTCATTGTAACACATAC
>Ga0209454_1001328_pt1 | contig 15219 bp, 11 predicted proteins | sample WorMetHERISLAND1_2_FD_187400 | JGI IMG/M metagenome (GOLD analysis project Ga0209454, IMG submission 187400) | Marine gutless worms symbiont microbial communities from Max Planck institute for Marine Microbiology, Germany - Olavius geniculatus... | ecosystem: Host-associated > Annelida >...
TAACAGTAAAAAACCTAGAACAATCCAAGTCAACTAGGCCAAAAATTATTTTGTATGTGTACATGAGATCCTGATGGAGTCTCCGTAGCTCAAGACTTTCGAGACCCAACTAATTAACAACAAGTCTTAGAATTCTGGAAACGTTTTTACAAAGACCAAAGCCAAAACTTTATTCATTGTTCTGGAGGTGCAACAATGTATTGAAAAAGCTAAAAAAAACTAACGATAGAACGAGATTAATTACTTATCTTAACCGAGCATATTCGGACATCGTGACCACGGTACTGTAGATACTATTTTTAAAAATTTTGAAGAATGAAAACTGTTAAAAAAAACTAAAAATGTTTAATAAATTGTGCGTCACTTGTGGCAAAACTATTGTAAATAAGAACAACGTTGTAATTTTTTAAATTTTAATTTTAGTGCCTAAATTGTAAAAAAAACAAAGGGCTAACTAAAAGCAAAAGTTGAAACAAAGTCAGGATCAAGTCAACAAACGTTTCGCTAATAAATAAAATCAAAACAATCATACGTTTATGTGTTGCCAATTATTGTCATTATAATTAGTGTGCCTATAATTAGTACTTAGTACAAAAAAGACACGATTGAAGCAAAGAAACACTCAGCTCACCCGCAGTTAGGCGAGTCAAGATGACTTCAGAGATGCGCGCAGTTACAATTTGACGACGACGACCGCAACAGCAACAAACTATCGGAGCCTAGCGACAGCGCTCGCTGTTGGTTTAATAGTCAGCCTCAGCAGCCGACCACTCTCTCTTTCTCTTTCTTATCAGCATCAGCTGAGCTGAGCAGGCGTGATGGTGGTGGTCGATTGGCCGGCATCAAACGTCAATTGTCGGCGCCGCTGCGTCGCCATTGGACGCCGCAGAGCAGCAGCAGTTGCAGCAGCAGGTGCGCCTCTAGCACTGCACTACGTCATCGTCATCACTGATCATCGCTTATCAGTTCGTTCGTCGCTGTAGGCTAACTGTTGAATGCGATCGTTCTTCTGCGCACTCTGGCCTCTGCAGTGTAGGCTTAACTGTAACAACGTGCAGCCGCTCTCTATATCGGGAGTACGCCATGCACAAAGTTCTTTGGCACATATTTCATCTATTGCTGATCAAGTTTCACAATTCTTTCGCAAGCACACACTCTAGGAAAATTTGAAAGAGAATGGTTACTAAAAGTCGAATAACATCTCAAAAGTGTTGCTACGCTGAGCGTGGCAACACTTTTGAGATGTAGTACGCTGCTTTCAGTATTTAGTTTGGAAAAGTATTTTTCTAGTAGCACATCGAGTATGAGTATGCTCGAGGTTTTTTTACAGTTAACGCTCTATATAATTGCCTACCTTCTTACTTACTTAACTCTGTGCACTGTGGAAATCTTTCTAAAAGATGAACTCGCCCCTTTGACGCATGTATTGTGGGCAAAAATAGCAATTTTGCATTAAAATCACTATCATTCAACTTTTTAAAACTACTTGCTGTTTCATTTTTGGCACTGTATTATTAAAGCAGAGATGTTTTAAACGCGAAACGTGAAACATGAAACTTTGTGGTTATCGCTAAAGTAGCAAAGCATTTTTTTAAAAATTTGGCCTGGTTTAAGGCTGTGAACTACAAATACTTATGAAAATAATATTTTATAAAAGAATGGAAAAAATCTGAATTTCACAAGCTTTTGGCAAAGATGTATAAAACGTGGACCCTATGACACCCCGATTGATTTTAAAAACGCTTCACTTTGCAAACGCTATCAGTTAGGCTACACTGTTAATTCACCTCTAGCAAATGCAAATCGATATCAGACCGGCATGACGTAGCATTCGTTTATTTTTTTCAGAACGTGTAAAAACATTTTAGTTTTTTTTTAAAATTCATACCATTTAATCTGTTGCTCCAATTTTATTGTGGAACAGAGTGCGGTTAAGCACACCATACGTAACAGCCAACACAGATTTGTGAACTGAAAAGCCTAAGTGCAAGAAGGCTTAATAAACTAATGTATAAAGCGATGCAAAAAAAAAACAAATGTTATCATTTTGTCTACCGGTGAGCCATTGTCTAATAATAATATTGATGTTATACAAGTACTAACGTATAATGGAGACCAGTGACTAATTTTTATGCGTATCGTTAAAATTATGCAGTTTACTGTGCTCGCGATGATGTCACTATGCATTCATGTACTCGACGTTGAGAGAAAGCGTGTATCACCGAGTCTTTTCGACCCGAAAGGAAACACATTTAAATGCGCGTGCGCGTGCGCGAGCAGCGTGACGAGTGACGTCAATAAGTCATGACGCGGCGTGACGTCAGAGATGACGCTCGCTATGACGTCGTGATGTGATGAAGACGTTCTGGTCACAATGTCAAGTGTCTGCCGCAGAGCGTCAAGGCGTCATGCGTGCACCGACGTCACGCCGCCATGCATGGTACTTTCACATCATCATCATCATTATCATCATCAGTATTCAGCATCATCATTATTGGCCCAAAGAACAGCAGCGTGATGAAAATAAAACAGTGTAGTTTTGTGCAACAAAAGTCGCTTACATAAGCTGCAAGTAAAATGTGGGCAAATTACTTAAAATTTGAAGAAACAAACTTATAACTAGATGAAAGAACAACTAAAGTTATCATCCACATGACTGTCGTCGTCTTTGTCAGCAGCAGCATCAATAGGCCTAGTACCTACTGGCTAGAGGTCTACTGTAATTTATTCATACATTATGATGCCGAGTTATTACGACGGTGCTGTTGCATTTTACGGTAAAAGAAACTATATCCTGAACCCATTCTTGTGGTCACCATCTTTGCTGTTGCAGTCGTTGGTGATGTGGTGTTACCAAAATTCATTAGGCCTATGGCCGCCGAAGTATAAAACACGCAGCACAAATACAACTGACCCATGTATTAAACAAAAAGGTAATATAGAATCGTACAATAAATTATAAAACTAACAAAACAGAGGCAATTTTACTGCAATTTCTTATACGTTTCAATATTGCATATGTATAATAATGAAGATTAAGTACTATAGCTAGCCTATAACTTAATTTGAGCAGCTCGACTAATGGCTGTGTGTTAGTAAAGCAAAAAAAAATCAAAATGCAGACAATAATATCATGCATAACAGCGCTGATAGACAGTGGGAAGAAGTTTAAAAGCATTTGTCACGACGATCTGAAGTGCCACCCGCAGCAAGCTACAACTACACGTCGATAATAGCTGCAGCGACAGAGAGTGAAAGATAAAATGTTGGTGTCATCCTTCCGCCCATTCGCTTAACAGCAGCAGCAGCAACAAGCAGGGCGGATCGACGACGTGTGAAATAAACGCGTGTTCCGCGCAGAGACTTGCTCGAGTCAACAGAGAACGCTCACTCGCTCGATGGTTGCAGGTGCGCGGTCGTTAATTTCCATAAATTGCACATTAGGCCGATGTCAGCCGACCGCCGATCTCCGTTATTACACAAGCCGCCCAGCATGGCCCGGCGTCGCCCGGCGTGGCATGGCAGCGCCGCATTCTAGGACCAGGCATGTAGAATTCTGCATGGCCCTTTAACACTTCCATCACTCAGTGGCAGCGACCGCTTTACCGTCTATAGTGCTTGGATGTAAGAAACTTTAAACAAAAAAATATTAATAAAACGTTAACAACGCGTTTCATTCAAAGAGTTCGTAAAAGCCTGATGTGAAATGAAAAAAGTGTGGCCTCTTTTATGCTTGAAGTAATGGGTCTATTGACTAATCAGTTGCCTCGGAATACCGTTTTCTCGTATCCATCCGATTTGTCATCAACCATATTCTGTGTGCCTGACCGGGTAAAAATAAGGCACGGGATATTTGACCGGCAGCCAGTCTAGTACATCTGGTCGACGTGTCGATCATTGGCGGTCATGCAGCGTTGACGCGTCGGCAAATGAAGTGGCGTCCACGTTGATGCCTATGTCCTGATATGCGAACTGATCAACCGGTTGCTTACTGAGCTGCAACAGTGATGAACAGTTTCGGAAAATGTAAGCCTACCTAAAATGCAGTGTATAGTACTGTACTAAACTAAACTTTAGAATGCGGATGTCCTACAAGTCTCATTACGCTTTTGTCTGCATGTCCGTCTGTCTTCCTAGTACGAGCTCCTAACTTAAAAACAAAAAAGTATAAAACCAAAGACACGGGATATTTATCTGGTAGCCGCATTAATGGCCACTGCTATTGATACGGTGATCGGACACGGTTTTACCCGAGCCGGCTATTTATCCGGCCGCCGTCTTGGACGGCCTTAGCCGTTACGTACGAGCAACCTTAGGTGTCTGAGGGTGCTCGTACGTACCGGCTAAGGCCGTGTCTCTGCGGCGGGGTAGGGCCTACTCGTCCTACCGCCGCAGAAACACGTCGGCAGCCGTCCAACTGGCAACCTCAACCCTACGACCCACTAAAAAGGGGCATCCCCCTTAAGTCGTTATTGTACCGCTGTCAAGGGTGAAAACGATCGCAGATAAACACAAACTTGCTGCTTATCATAACAAGCACTAGTGACAAGTTTACTGGGGTACCTACATTGATTACCTTAAAACGACCGTGACATTCAGAAAGCGGGTTTGTAGTAATTTTTTTCGTGATTTTAGGTTACTACGCATATTTCAACAGTAGACTGCGCTGAAGTTACTGCAAATAGATTAGGAAAACTTGCACGTAAATTTTGCAACATAAAACATGGATTTTAACCGTCAATCCGAGTTTTGACATCTAGATTCAAGGAGTCTTCCGTGCGGAGAAGTCACAATTTGGATACCCTTTCAAAACGCATTGTTATTTTATCGCACGTTGTGCACTGATTTCTCAGGTGGTAGCACCGACGCTGTCGCGCGTCACGTGAGCTCTGCTTACTGTGCTCAAATTATTTGTTGCTATTTTAATACTCTTTTTTATATTTCAAGTTTGACTGTTTTACTGTATTGCATGTACCACACGTTTGTTTAACTTTTTATACAATACAATGCAACGTTATTTTATATCACCAGACAAACCTTCTGACAGGCAATGAAAATAATAAGCCAGAGGACGACGACGACGGACATGGCGTAGTAGGTGGCGGGGGCTCCGTATTGGTCGATCGTCAGTCCGCCTACCAGGTGCCCGATGCCAGTGCCTAGACCGAAGTAGACGCCGTGTATGATGCCCTGTACGGTGCCCAGGGAGACCGACGGCACCGAGATAGCTGTGTACTGAGACATCGACACCCACGTACACGCAAACGTCACACCTGCACACACGTAGAAAACAAGACGCCCAGCTGTCGCTAACGTGGGCCGATCGTACTGTCTATGTCCGCAAAGACCAGAGTCCGACTTCCGGTTGCGGAAAAAAACGATTTTTTAGATTGAATAAAATCTCTTATACGCTATGATGACACTGCTATATCCAACGCTACAATCAACGCTAGGATACGATACGTAGGTGATTCGGCTCAAATGGGTGACTGGCTGTGGGCAGCAACTTTGCATTCAAAATTGCGGCCAAAGCGCTGTATGTAAAGACATGATTACTAGTGACAGCCTATAATGAAAATTCGTTATTGCCCTATCCAACGGTACCGTCGCCGAACCGCTGGAACATACGGTTTAGCCACAACGCATGCGTTACAGACGACGACGACAGACAGACGACCTATCGTGCCTAAAAACTAACATTAAGCGCTAATGTTGTCTGTTTGAACGCTCCTGCACCGACACGCTTGGTTTTCAGGCAGCGTCTCAAGACTTTTCTGTTTTTTTTGGCACCAACTAAAATGATGGCAGTACGAAGTTTACTGCTGGGTGGTAAGGGCCCAGTGAAAAAAATGAAGCTAAAAACTAGTGCTGTGAGGCGTTCAATCATCACTTTTAGTCTAATGCAAATTGAATACTAAAGTGAGTCGGCCGAAAACTTTATTTTACGACAAGAAGTTGCTGGTTGGCCGTAGTACACAAGCAGACAGATGGAAAGGTGAGAAGATAGTGAACCTTGCAAGGCTTCGACGGGCAGCACGGTCCACGGGTTTCTGATTGACGCGTAGACGACGAAGCGTACAGCGAAACCGACTAGAGCGATGTACATGATGCCTGCGTGACCGACCAGGTCGATGAAGTAATCGACGACGAAGAATGCCGCAAACTCGAACCCGCATGCGACGACGTTGTCGACTCCCATCATTAGCTGCGTAGCACCTGCATGACGACCACGCAGACCAACCGTCAGTCGTCTGCGACGCTTTATAGGCCTACGTATTCATCGTTAAGCCAAAAATGAACTCACTTCAGCTAATGGCAATCGACCCAAGTTCTTCGTTTTTTTTTATTTTTGGCTGACCGTATAGTCCGTACTATACATAAATAACAGTCGAACTCATGGTACGGTTGTCGTCTGTCGTCTGTCAGTCCGTCGTCCTCCGTTCGTCGTCTGTAGGCTACAATAAAACCCATAACACGAGCATAGATAGACAACACTAAGTCCTGTTGCATTTTGCACCTTTGCCATTTAAGTTCAGCTGTATCATAAGAATGCATGCGCCTGCGTCTGCGTGTGTTTCCGTGTTTTCGCGCGCGCTGATATTAACAGCTTCCATACCGAGGTTGTCGAGATGCCAGAACAGGAATCCCCAGATGAAACCGTTGTTGCACAGCCCGATGAAAAAGACGGTGAAAATCCATGATCCGTTGCGTACGTTCAAGAAGACGCGCAGCACGGCCAGCGAGTTGTGCTTACGATCGCTCTTAGCTGCTACGTCATTTCCATCACCATCGTCACTTTCGCTACCGGTTTTATTATTCACGCGATCCGCGTCGGCTGCTTTATTCGTCTGTAAACGTCATGCACGGTTAACGTTATAGTGGCGCTTGAGTTTTTCTTCATGTACAGCAAGTAAGTAAATAAGTTATTTAGCACACAATAGTCACAATGAGCCGCAGTATCAGCTGTGAATAGTAGAACGTGTACAGCGTTTGCCGTCTAAATTATGTTCCGCCTATGCGGTGGTGTACAGATTATCGGCATTTTCAGGTTTTTTTCTAAAACTTTGTACTAATCTACATCGATGCTGTGAGCGAAGCCGTCTGAGTACTCTTCCTCTTTTCCTTTTAGCAGATAGGTTTACGAGCATTGTCAATGCTCGTAAACCTATGTGCTTCGTTAAATTTTGCTTACAGTCAATTTGCAGTTTGATATATAAAAAGCACAGATATATTGCCCGTCTCAGGTTTTCTGTTATAAAGCACAGGAAACTAACAGCGAAGTTGATTTTGATGGCTGCGATGAGACTGACGGCGAACGCAGCGATGAAGATGTAGGTGACAACACGGTAGTCGGTGAACGTCAGTCGAACGCCGCAGACGACCTCACTCTGACGATGAGACTTCAACACTGCACCCGTGAACAGCGAACTGACACACACACACACACACACATCTAGAGACATAAGCCTACTCGCATAGCTATAAGCCGTGTCAGCTGACAATACATCTACAATAAACCTAACACCCCCAAACACACGGCCGGACTCAAAACCGACTAGACCCTGTTAAGTAAAAATTTGGGGGCCCGGCCTTTGCATACATTTTCTGACATTAATGTGCAAAACTTATACCATGAATTCAGCGCTACAACTGTACGCAGTTTTGCTGATATTACCTGATTTAAGGTACGGCTTTCTGATTTATTGAGAAACTTTTTTTATTATTTTCGTCAAATTTAGCAAGAACTCAGCTACGCTGTCGAGATGGCCGAAATTCAGGGCAAATCCACAGATTGCGAGGTATATAAACGCTGATCATATCTTTAATGGAACTAATAACGAGTTTCGAGAATAGAAAAGATTGACCACGTACAAAATATAAAGGAGTGTAATGCGATAAACAAAAAAGATTTACAATCGACGGGATATCACTCCAGGAGAAAGTACACGTGACAGCTCGCCAAAGACAAGAATAGCATCAAAGTGTGGCCCGCCCGATGCACTTATGTAAATGCTGGATGAATCAAAAAACAAAATGACATGTACCCGGTGGCCCAACCAACAGATCCCCACGCTCGCTGTGCACCGTACTTGTCCAGCTGATCACGACCGAGAATCTGTAGAGTTGCTGCGTCAGACATGGCGGTGGTCGGCGACTGGAACAATTCACCGCCACAGACGATGAGCAGGCAGATGATGAAGACCCGGTAAGCACTGTTCGGCTCGTACAACCACTCAAGGTGTTCACGCAGTCGCTCCTGCTCGCCGGCCGGCAGCAAACCGCTGTCCGCCGTCCAGTTCCAGACACAGTTGGACGACCTCGCTTCGACCTCGCTGACGCTGCTAGCCGTCGACCAGCTGCCATGCACACGCACACACGCGCGCGCACGTGGTAAAAAACAGCCTCAATTTTACAACGCCACTGCTTTGATGACACTGTTTAGCTTAAGGCATCTGATCCGTAAAGGTCTTACTTTAAACAATAAGTTTCTGTTGGCAAGGTCGCCTTAAAGTGAATACGTGTATACGTTAGAAAAAAATAGATCGATTTGACGAAAATCAAAAATACTGTCATTATTACTACGGCGTCTAACCTTCTTTCATGCTATCCACAAGGAACTGCGTTATTACAGAATATTCGGTTGACGCTAAAAGGACACTGGTAAACAAACTGTGTAATTTTTTTAAAACTTATGTATCGCCTCAAAATGAAACCCTAGGTGACGACTAAGTTGCTGCAGTTGCTAACGTACCTCGTCACAAGCGTGGACGAATTCTGTTCAGTTACATGAAGTCCAACGTCGACGAGCGGTCCATACGTGCTGCCGTTTGGCATCGAGACCATCAACTGACGTTAAGTTAGTGGCCTCCTGTTCACCAACGTAGACATGGCCGCTGCTGGACAAGCCGTCACGTCGTGTCGGAGCCTCGACGAAATACAAGCCGACGAAGAATACCAACCAGGCGAACATCGACACGAACATGAGAATACGTCGGATGTTGAATCGGTCGGCGACGGCACCCCAGGCCGGCGCGCTGACGAAACCCAGGACCGGTCGTATTCCGCTGATGACACCGATCTGGAACGCGCTGAGGCCGATTTGCTTCAAGAACACGAACGCGAACGAGATGACGACGCCGAGAGCACCTATGAACGTGAAGTAGAAGAGTTTGATGGCAATCAGGTGACGTTCGCAGTGACACAAGTCGGACCAGCGCCGACGACGTGAGTCGCGTGACGCCTCCGTGCCGCCGCTGGTCGTGTCGACGCACGTCGCCGGTGCAGCTGATGTCATGCCGGGGTCCGCCACCGGCAGAACCTCTGACAACACGATTGATAGCAACGGTCCGACACAGGTCGTCGTGGCGTCACTAATCTTCAGCACGGCAACGTCACAGAGCTCCACCGGTGATCCGGGAACCTCGTCATCATCGTCGTTATGTAGGTGTGCTCGGTACCTCACCGCGCCGATACCGTGCTGCTGCTGCTGCTGCTGACACGTGTCATTAGCAATCGCAGCGTCACTGTGACCAGCATGTTCATTAAACACTGCATCCATTCGATACTGCAGTGATCCTATTGGAGGACTGTTCCACAACATCCTATCCACCTCCTTCCCGCCAGCGTTGAGGCCGTGCTTCCGACCCAGCATGGTGGATCGGGAAATACTGAATACCTCGTTGCATTCCATACTGACCGGACCATAAAGTCTATAGCCTCAATCTCAGGGCTGCAGTAGAACCGGACGAACGGAAGCACTAAATGTCAACGCATTGCATTTACGAAAACAGCAGCTAAGCTATTATACAGCAGGAACATTTACGAATTAACAATCAATTAACTATCGGTACTCAATCAGAATGTTTTTGCTCTCGATTTTGTACACTAGCCTATACTCAGATTTAATTTAAAATTAGATCGACTAGCAGGTGCATTAAATGTTGGACGAGAAATGACTTTCGTTGACTGATTATTTTGTTTTGTATGATACTACGTCAGCTTGCATAGTTTAATGCTACACGATTATCGCGGATGCGAAATGAGACCGTTTTAGGGTTACCAGATCCTTGGTAGGCCTACGTAGGCTACGTTTGACCGAAGCCAATAAGGTTATGTAGGCCACTGGGACATCAGTGACATAGTAAGTAGCTTATAATTAAAAGCACATGACACCAGTTCACTGACAGAAAGGGGAAATGCTGTTTCGTCGTAAGCGGCTGTCGTTAATGACAATATACCGTATTGTGTTGCTATATCACAAACAGCCAGAATATTTACAAACCTTACAGGTCTTAACAACAACCCGGCACCGCAAACGAAAGTCAGAATTATTTTGTTCTGCGATAAAGCACATGCTGTTTGCTTAGGCCCATGCAGTCTTGCACAGTCACGCGCGTGAGCCTAGGTTAGCAAGAGTCACGCTTCAGTGACACGCGTTTTACAGCTCACACAAAGCGCCATATTTAGAATCGGCCTACTGAAAGTTGAAAGTACACTATGTTTCAAACAACGTCACCCTTTTTATATTTTTATATTTGTGCGTAACTTTGTTAAATGCCATCCAATTTTGCTGTTGCAGCCTCTGTGTCGAGTGTCGACACGACTCAGGATTAACGCTTGGCGTACTAGTAGAAAGCGATATGATAATGATGATATATGATGATCTGTGTAGACCAGTCGTAGATCGAGGCTGGTTATCGAGCGGCCATCTGCTGACGTCGGGTGGCGGCGTGATGTGAGAGGAATTGTCAAGCATCGTGGCGTTTTAATTAATCCGGCGAACTACGCTAACGCGACACTTTATGAGAAATTCGGTCCGAAACTCGCAGAGCGGCGCAACGCCTGCGCGCGTGACGTGACTTAGTTAAACTGAATATCAGTTTTCTTTTCTGTCGAGTAAGCTTATCGACGACTGCATCTGAGCTATTATTTACTGATCGAGCACAGTGGACGACTCAGACAACTATAAAGATGCGCAGAGAATGAAAATTCAATGAAAGCCGGTTTTCATTTAATTTCATTCACTTCATTTCTGTCGCTCTATACGCAGCTTAAGACGACTAAGCTTATATGCCGTTCACAATGGTCTGCAAATTCTGTAGTCCTAGTTTGCACATAAGCCTATAATTATTTTGCCACACCACACATCATCACATGCGGTGGCGTTTATCACAGGTTGGGGCTTCGCTCCTAAATTTTGCGTGTCCAGTGAAGGTACATTAAGGTCGTACTGCCTCCTCACCTATGTTTTATGGCTGTGAAATAGGGTCGCTCTGTACGGTGGATTTACACAAGATTAACGTGATTTGGAATAACAGTTTCAGGCGGATTTTGGTGGTTTTTGGCGAGACAGCGTGAAACCGCAACAATTTTAAATAAAGTAATTGTCTGCTTTATTTGTTATGCTTGAATCACGCACTTGCAAGATAAGAACAAGCGGCGTCATAAACTCATAATAATAAGCAACTGTTTTCTGCCTTCATTTGCATTCGAACAGAAAAAATATGCCATGAATTTAAATTGAGTAATCTTCAAATGGCGACCGCATTATTGCGTTGACATCACTGATACACACGCTCTTCACAGCTATCAGTGATAATCAACGATACAAGTTTAAAACGGGGAAACAAATCTGAAGTTTAAAATACATGCCACAGTGCTCTGCACTAGTGATCTCTGTTTTGTTAATTGTATTTGTAAACAAACTGAATCAAATAGCCAACACGAGGCATAAGAAAGCTGAAGGCAATGTTGTATAATGCTTCATATGTGCCTGCCTAAGCTATTTTCATTAAGAAGCTTGATAAATAACGTATTTTTCCACAAGTCTACCATTTTACGATATTCACTTGGTTTAACATGTGACAAGCCTGCCTTATAGATGCGTTCTGTTGGTATAAAGCTCAAGCTAATAATGGTAGTTGTTAACTTACGTCATTACGCAAGACTGATTAGACCATGTGTTGCTTACTTCATTATACTGCACTAAAACACTGATTATGACAGCAAGCAAGAAGATATCCAGTATCACACATCAGCTGTATATCAAAATGCTTCACTATACCTACATCGATGTAACACTAAACACTGCATAAAACAAATTTTTTTTTATTTCTAACTGAACAGAAATACAGAATATGCATTGAACTGCATTCAAAGCTCTGTACAGCATGTACACTAGTGACTATGACATTCTGCAGGCAACATCATATATGTACATACAGGCAACGTATGATAACGTATATATACAGTATGTCTCTGAGCTAGTGAAGCTATATGCATACCAATGGCCATCATACGCACAGTAGGTTACGTCACCGACATAAAATACCTTCACGTGCACAGAAGACACATTATACCCAAATCGAAACAAAAAAAGCCGAACAATGAAAACAGCTGTCAACATCAGACCTAAGTAACTTTAACTTAACTGTGGAGCTATCAGCCATCGATTGACGACTGAAATAGCACTCATATAATCCAGTGCATTTAACATCATAAAAATACCGGAAAAATGCAAAAAAATGCACATTATACATCCTCAGACATGTGCCTAGAAAAAAATTACTCAAAGCATTTAATAAATGCACATCTTAGTCTGACAGAGTGACAGCAGTGATAGCAAGAAGACAAGAAATGCACAGTTTAACCAAACCTGAAATAACAATATCAAGCTGCCTACTCACATCTGAAAAGCACCCCGATAAAACTCTGCCACACTGCAAGTATGAGCACTTGTGACGGATGTTTCATAAGGGTTGCTGTTCCAAAATCACAAAAAGGCAAATCAACCACAACAATTTCAAGAAGCACTTCACTATAAATGCAACTAACGGATTTTTGCAGTGGGCATAGCTCTGTAACTGTGATGCATGTTTTTTTTGCCGCAAAGAATGGTCTGTAACATGACATGAATGCAACATCAAATGCAAAGAACAATCCATCGATACTAAAAAAACACACTTCATACAAGAAAATAATTAGTATCAACTTCATGAGTTCACATCAATAACAATGACATCTTCATATACATTCAACATGTAGAGCATCCACAGGCCAAGAAAGTAGCCATCAGAATGACTAAAATATTGAGCACAGACGTAATGCAATGCAAAATACTGTATCGCAGAACGCAATGCAAAAATACATTCAACGCATTAGCCTAGATCAGCATATAAAGATGTCGCTCATTTCCTACAAGTTGCATGTAACAGATTGCAACACATACACACATACACTGCGAAGCTCGACAGTATAAAAATCAACAGCATTCTGGAACGGTTGAGTTTCAGAGCCATGGGCCCGTAACTGCATGTTTACAAGTCTGACTTATAGTCTTGTCTACACCTCTCACTTTGTATTGGAGTGAGTGAGTAAGGTTTAACATCCCGTTCAACACATAATAAATCATTTCGAGGACAGCCTTTCCAGACAATGCACACACAAATACACATAATGCAACATGGAATTTAACTTTTGCATGAATTTGTATTTGATTTATGCCATCATTGCTAGATGCAGACAGTCTGTCTAACTGCAAAAAGCCGCAATAACAGTAATAATAATAATCAAAATTAATCATAATATCAGACAGTGGCAACTAATAGTGGAGATAACTAGTCCAACAAGTAAACAATAAATGCACACCGATATCACCAGGCAGAGATAAGTGCATCAGCATATGTAAACATAAGCCAAACAAGTCATATGTTCTGAAAGAAGCCATATATAATCAATCTGAAAATTTACCTTATCTCTAAGAGTGCAGCAATTAATCGGAATGCATATAACTCAAAAATAGGAATCACTATAAAGTGAAACATCTTGCAGACTGATATTGGAATCATAGTCTAATCACAAACCATAGTAGTGCAATCACAATGTGAAGCTATGTGATACTAGAAATATGTTCTGTGGAACGAGGTATCTGTCCCGATAGCTGTCGCGTTTCAGCGTTTTACACTCTTACTTCATGGTGCACGTCTGCAAGGCCAGCGTACAGTGTAACTAGTTGAACGTAGATATTTACAATTGTGGTGTCACCGATATGTAAAATCACGATTAACTACACAGAAGTTCAAAAACGAAAGAAATAATCCTATCAAATTTGTGGTATAAACTTAAAATGTAGGTCTACATATGCAAATGTAAAATAACAGTACATGCAGTAGCTGAACAAATTTAATATAAAAAAATAATAATGCCTATGCAGGTAGCACACTCTGGCGAACACAAATATAATAATGTTTGAGATTAGCATTTAGTTTGCCTATCTTGGATCGTTTATTTTTCCAAATTTCTGGCATTTTGTTACCTTTTTTATACACATGTGTAAATTAAATACAGTAACGAATACTAATTCAGCCGTTTTGTTGAAATAATATGCACAAAAGCAACTTTATGGTGCAAAAAGTTACTCGTTTCTGCAAAACTCAAGGACAGTTGTAAATGACAGGCAATTGAAAATGGAGTGATCACTTATTTTGGGGGTTAAAGGCTCAAATTAGAGGATTAAATCATTTTTCTTTTTTGTGTTTTTAGCCGCCCCTGAGACACGTTTTTTGAGTTATCAGCTGTCACTATAGGCCCACAGGTTTGCTTACTGTGGTACAAAAACTTTCCTATTGAAAATGCATTGCAGGGGCAAAAAACGGGAAGGAGTCATCAGATTTTCAGCCCAAACAAACTCCATCTTACTCTTCGAGCCCTGAATCACTGTGCAAAATTTCATCAAAACTGAATCAAAATTGCGGCCTTGGAGTGTTTACAGACGGAATGACAGAAGTGATTTCATAATCTGTCCCATGCTATGCTATAGCAATGGGACAGATAAAAAATGCATACGTGTGCTATCAATTTCCTAAGACACAAAATGAATTACTTTCCTTCACACTACGGTGCAACGCAGATACAAACAAGAAATTTGAGCAAAGCTCACTAGACGTGCGAAAGCCTATAGCATTTCCAGTTCAGTAGTTATAGTTTTGAAAATCGCATATCATTTGAACTCGGCCCATCGGGACCATAGTACACTTTGGCCATAGGCGCGTGTAGCGTTGGCGACGGTGGCGCCTCTTTGTGAATGATATAAACTTGCGCAGCCCAATATCGCGAAAAAAATCCGTAAAACCCCCTATTTTGGCGTTCAAGGTCATCCAAGGTCATTGAATTTGGCGGCAATCGAAAGCCAGTGTACGACTTCATATTAGTGATTAATAG
>Ga0209454_1001333_pt1 | contig 15200 bp, 4 predicted proteins | sample WorMetHERISLAND1_2_FD_187400 | JGI IMG/M metagenome (GOLD analysis project Ga0209454, IMG submission 187400) | Marine gutless worms symbiont microbial communities from Max Planck institute for Marine Microbiology, Germany - Olavius geniculatus... | ecosystem: Host-associated > Annelida >...
GATAAAGACCCTGGTGTTCGGAATGATGGATGGTTCAAACAAAAGAGGACGGCCTCACCGAGAATGGTCAGATGACATTGAGCAGTGGTGTGGGACAACCCTGCAGGAGTTAAGCCACGATAGATAGGCAGCGGTGGGCAGCGATAGTAAGAATGGCGTCAGACACCAACGGGCATTGAGCCCACGGTTGTCGATGATGATGATGATAACATTCCAGCCATTGTGGTGACAGAAGTAGGTCTGTCTGGGAGCGACTATGCTGGTGGCCCGTTTTTGAAAAAATAGCTATAGACTACGGGCTACTGGCTAGCTCACGTCGCTGCTGAGCACGTTGCAGAAAATTTCAGTCAGTCAGTGCGTTCGATCAGACAACTAAACTGTGATCTGAGAAAATGCGTTGCGTTGTTTGTGCTTATTCTTTAAAATAATCTAAAAAAAATTTTAAAAAACAACTATCGTAAGTTTGATTTTACGGAAGTCTACTGTAAATGTGGTAATCAAAATTGGCCTGAGCTTTTTCCCGTTATCTTTTTTATCATCGAAAGTCAGTCAAAAGTCATTACATAACAGGTCTAACGCAGTCTGCCACTATGGCAACTCTAATTGATTGTTTGATTGATTGATAGGAGTAGTAAGTAGGTCATGAAATAAGCTATATAAATTCATAAATTGCAACTTTTATTAGTAAATTGATTGACGTTTTGGCGAACACTGCTGCCGTCTTTTGAACCATTTCTGATCGCCGATGTCACGGCGAACAATTTGTCACAGCCTAGGTCTCGTCTCGGTTCATTGACTGTTGTTATTTTTTGACGTGTACCGCTTGTTTGATCTACGGATCCATGTTATTCTTTTTTTGTTAATTACATTGATCTGGCCCCGATCCATGACGTGGATAAGAGTCGACCACTAATTATTTGTAAGACAGCAGTCTTCGAACGACCAACTTGCTCGTCCAGTTCTAACCGTTACTCTTTGCTTCTGGTCAAAGACAATAAAATGGCTTATTGGGATATGTCAGATTTCGCTCGGCTAGTTGTCCAGCAGACAAAGTGTTTACGAACTGTCGCCTCTGTCGAGAAAAGAATAGCAATTGGGCAACGTGCCGACGGGCGGCTTCTAAATATTTGAACGACTTTTTCCTACCGTGGCGTTTTGCTGATAACGCTACATCCTGGCTTATCGTTTTTGCCATTTTTACGAGCGTGGCACGCATATGCAATCAGATTCACTTATGCAGTGCAGGCGTGAGTTATATTTCGCTTTACTGCTAATGTCAAACTGATGTCACATCAAGTGTCAGTGTCGCCAAAAAACGCGTTTGGTAGCCGAAATGTGTTAGCGTTCTATCGAATTATGTATGAGTATTGTGCCGGAGTTATCTTATTAAGCCTCGACTTAACATGCAGAATTTTTGCAGATGCCTGCGTTTCTAAGCAACTTGGGATACATTTGCTATCAGTGGTCACAGTTAGAAGCTTTAAGTAATGCCAGAAGGTTGCTAACGTCTGTTGCTGGACTCGTCACAGGACAACACAAGAACAAGAACAAAAACTAAAATGATGTAAAATGAGGTGTTTTGGCAACATTGCCAGAACACAGTAACAATATTTACAGCAATTCTTTATGGCTGCACACGCACAAATGGCGCAAGATGTAGAAAAAGATCTACAAGGTACGCTAATAAAAACAATCATTTGTAAAATAAGTCTGTCTGTCGACAACGGCAATACAAAATTGTGCCAATGAAACGCATTATGTGTGTAAGTATTCAAGCAAGAGATCCTGCAAACTTCGTTAAAACAACTGATAGGCTACAGTTCCAAAAATACACAAATTTAAAATTAAACTTTAAAGTTTATTTTTCTAACTAAACGTGCAATTGTTCTGACTATTCGTGTATATAACAAATCGAACTTTGTAAGACTTTTCGTGAACAGTCTAAAATGTTTAAACTTTTCTGAAGCGTACCTAATTTGCAGCTCATCAGCATAACTAAAAGCATAACGTCGTGTCTGTTTTCGCTTCAGCCACATGTTCTTGCTTGCAAAATGTCTACGTACATATACATTTTGTTATTATTACTCGGTTTATATCATAAAACATTAACAAAGTTAACGTTGACAGGCAAATCGTTTCACTGTTTGACAACATCACAACGACTACCAATAACGTCAAAGATTTTAATTTTCAAATAACATTAAACAAGCAAATTGTAGCAAAATGTGTGTAAGACTTACGTATCAACTAGTTTTTTTCACGTCAGCATCGCAGTTGAAGTTAATTACTTTTTAAGTTAATTTTTAATTTTTTTTTAACAAATGCACTTTAAACATCAAACAGTTGAAATGTAATTTTAATGCAATAAAATTTGCTGAATAGACAAACTATTTTTTAAACGATGTGATTTAGTAAAAAAAACTCTACTACGATTCTAAGAGATTTTTTACTGACGCATTTTGTAGACATTTGTGGCGACGACGTTAGATATTCCGGAATGTATTTAGACAGCGCTAGATATAGGCATAATAGACTGTTCTGTCGTCGTATCTGTCTGTCGATCCTTAAACGAGGATGGCCATAAGCAATACAATGCAGACCAGTATTATTATATGCTAGATCCATTTGACTGTAATTGGCTGTAATGTAAATTGATGCTACACTTTATGTGGATGTATAAATTGCATCTCGATCTATAGAAACATGGTCATAATTGGTACGCTTAATCGCGAAATTGCAAATTAAAAAGTGACATCTGGTTTGGCAATTTTTTCGTATACGCAAATTTTTTTTACCAAATTTAAAATAAGCTACGTTATTCGAGGACGACCAACAAGTAGGCCTACGTTAATACTAAATTGCCAATTTTTTAACTAATAGGATATTTTCAAAATTTAGCAAATTTCTAACTTTGGTCATTTTGCAATGCTATCCTCACTTCAAGTTCAGTTCTAACGGCATCGTCATGATCAAAATCGAAACACTTATTACTTCTGCATGCTGAACGTTGCTCATACCAGCAGTAATTAATCTTCAATGAAATGTACTTATTACCGTAGTTAATGTAGAAAGCGTCAAATGACGGCGGGATGGTTTGCGTGCCTACAGTTACACACGCAATCGTTTGATCATATGACGCGGTTAAAAGCGACTAATTGGCTACGCGACAGAAAACGACGACGTGTCGCTGATATGAAAGGCTCGCGGCGACGTCGTGTAACGAGAAGAAACTCAGAGCACCTGTCAGAGATTAGGAGAAGCTCGCCTCGAGTATCAACTAATCCAGGGCGCTATGTCGACACGCGGAGAACGGACACACAGCAACTTCAGCACAGCCAGTCAAAACGTCACCGGCAGGCCTGTTTGCCAGTTCTTGTTTAATTAGTCAATTAGTCAACACATTTGCAGACTGTGATGTGAAGAAATCGCTCTTTCCAGTTACATCATTGAAAGCAAAGTATTATTATTAGGCTACGACTGCCCGACGGCAGCATTGTTTTCGTCGCGAGTTGTTTTTCCTGTCAATATGATAACTCATAAACCGCTGCACTTAGCTGGATGAAATTTTGCAAGAACATGCATCTTGGCAACTTCTAGAAGCCTATTGAATACGCCATTGCGTGTGGTATCCCGTCGTAGGGTAACGGGCGACATTATGCTGCTTTTGTGATGCTAATGTGACGTACGAGTGTCGTAATGTACTTTTGCCAAGTTTCCGTGTCTGTGGTGTGAGGCGCGAGGGTGTCACCTCTATACGTCCAGCTTGACACCGGGCTATGACAGGCTGTCGAAGGTGACTTTTTGCAATGCTTATTGATAACGTAATTCGACTACTTTCCCGAAGTCCGCCATGCGCTATGTTGTACAAGTATATACGGCGTCATCCGGTCAGTTGCGGCAGGCTTATATAAAGCGTAGTCACACGATCTCTATGGGCTCCCGGTACTAAACCGTACAGTGCGTATAGACAAAAACAGATCGCGGGAACATGGGGAAGCTAAGTCCATTCAGTTAAGCCGGCATCCAGGCATTCCGTCACGTTTATCAGTCCTTGGCTGGTCTTTATAGTACAAGCCAGATCTTCTGTACGTACGGTCTCTCGGCTATACGGTAAGGCGGAGTGTTGTCTTCAATTCTAACAAGTATGCCACCCAAGTGACACTGTTTACAAGCCATCAAAATCGAATATTATACAAAACACCGACCAACTTTCTGAACTCTCTGAGAAATTGTCCCCCAAAACGTGCACGCCGATAACCGGGATCTCTTACTAAAATCGACACGCTTACAAGCGTTTTTACGCTATAGCCTATGCGTCCGTCCGTCTGTTCGTGTGTCTCACATTCTGCAGCTGTATCAAAACGGTGCAAGCTAGTATCTCCAAATCTTCACTGTGAGGTGTCCAAGGACTTTAGTTTTTCGTGACAAAATTTCGTTCCCCTGAGTGAGGGGGTTCCTTTCGAACGAGGGCGTTAAAACCCCTTTAATTTTTTTTTATTTTACCGGTATTGGTTCGTTTAGCATAAAAACGGTTGCAGATAGGTATCGACATGCTGCTTATCATAACAAGCACTGATAACGAGCTTTTAGGGATATTAACATCGATGACTTTGAACGACCTTGAACTGTAGAAATATGGGGTTTCAGTGAATCTTTTGCGATTTCAGGCTGCAACACAGTTTAAGAGTGAATTTCGCCGAAATGGCTGGAGATATACGAAGGCAACTTGCGAATAGGAACTGCTAAAGTTGTCGCGCGTCTCATAAGCTTAGCTCAAATTACTTGTTATGCAATAAATCTGGCAGCTGAATTGATGCTTGTATTAGTAACCGTTAATCAGGCAAACTGTTCATAGAGGCAGTTTGTCTTACTGGGAGGACGGGCTTCAGCGGCGTCGATTAATTAGAAACTGCTCCGGACACCGGACTGAGACTAGGCTACCGTACTCGGCGTTCTGGCTTCTATCCCAGAAGACACATGGACATATCCAGCCGAGACAAAATAAACGGAGTCCGCGGAAGCTATTCACTTGGAGAGTTGCTGCAGTAAATGCAGTAACTGTACAGTGTACAGTAGCACCCAGTCTCTAGCCGGGACTCGAAACCTGAGTTGTCGTTTGATCTACGTTCTCTATCAAAGTCTCATTTTACGTCTTACTGCCGTTTTTCGCTAGACAATAAACGCAGACTGGCTATAAAAAATATAAACACTGAACAAAAGGTGGACTTTAAGTTAGCAAAAAAGTAATTGCGACCACAGACATAAATGTTATTACATCAGCTGAACTTGGGTGTGCCTGTGCGGTTTTTGACATCACTTCTTATAGTAAATGACGATATCAACGATCGTGTCAAAATACCAATAAGTTTATGGGTTTGAATGTCTACTCTGCTCAGGAACTTAGAAATTTATCTTTAAAATAAATGTTATGGATTTGTACGGCCTGTACTAACTCGCCGTGTTCATTAATGATCTTATCATTACAGTGACTGGGTCACTGTCGTAACCAATCGTGACCCAGTCGTTGACGTTCAATCTGTTATACGGTGTTTAAAGAAAACCATGAGATGCTTCTGTTTTTCTTCTTCGTTGTTTTTGGTTAACGACGATTTGTGCGTGTTTAATACAGATTTATTTATTTCAAGAACACACAAACACAACACATGTAGCCTACAGTACGAATTACAACTCGACAAAAACACAGCGGCCTTCGAGTCATAAAGGCCATCATGGCACTTACAAGAAACAGAAAAGCAGATCGACTGATTCTCATAAGTTGGATGATGTTATTACGCCCGCAAATGTCAAGAGACCGTTAGACTGTGGCTACAGAATCGACAAACTAACGAAGAATAAACGGTTTACATTGCGTGCTATGGAGCAAGAAGCTTCGCGTGCGTTCTGTCACCTGAGCTGAGTGGTCGATTCCACGGAGACATCAATTATCGACTGTCGTGCACTTCGATTCTATTAGCCGACAACGCGACCAATAAGTAGGCCTAAAGTAAGCGTAAGCAAACTTTGCCTCTCTCGTGGAAGTTTTTGCTCTCTTTTGTTAACTCTATCCATTAGCTGTTTGGAAGCTCAGCACGTTCACTCCAGTTCGTTACGAAATGCCTCAAGCAGACGTTTTGTTGACGTGCGAGTGCAACTGTCCCGTCGGCGTCGCAAATATGAATTGAATTTCGGTCGCAAATTTGAAAACTGAACAGCGTGACCGTGTGCAAAAAGAGTCGTAACCCAATTTTCAATTTCCATTGTTTAGTGAGTAGTGCTAAAACAATACGATGACATCATAATTGGAAACTGGGTCACGACTGTTCAGACTCGTTGAGTTGAGTTGCGTCTCGTCGTCAGTTCAATTCACACCTGCGATGCGACTCAACTGGATAATTTTAAATTTGTTGAGTGTCTAAATTTTTGAACGAAATTTATCCTCAGTTGTCGTTTATTTACTTTACGCCTGCTATACGTGACTCAACTCAATTACGCCATCGCAGGTGCAAATAGGGTATTAGTTTTCTGCCAACAATACGTCGTATTTCGCCAAATGTACCGAAGCATTTAATCTTTAATTAATATTACTGCCAACTTACTGCTGAGAGCGCTAATGAAATGATTTTGAAATCAATTAACAAGCTTTTCATTCTGTTATATGACAAAACCCTCGTGGTTTACCTTTCTTCTGCAAAAATATAGTATAGAATGTTTTGATAATAATTATTGCGTAATTTTGCGTTATTAAAATAACTGTTCTACATTGTAAAGGCGTACCGTATTTCGGCCTCTGCTCTGGCAAATAGAGTATCTGGCCATTTCTTGCGAATTCGGTCAAGTCCGGTTTTTAGGCCGGATTTGTGGATTTAACGGATTTTAGTACAGCTGTAATGCACACGGAATATGTATAGCCTACGCTTAAAATTAATGAACGTCGACTTGATGTGCCGCCACATAAGCGATTTGATCCTTCCGTGCACTCTCGATCTCAGTGAACGAACATGACTACGCTATCTAATGTCACCATTATGAAGTGTTCAGAAGATGCTAATCTGGCTGGCCAAGCAGGGCTATGGCTAGATTTTGAGAATTAAAAACCAACGTCTGGCCTATACTGTAGCCATATGTCAGGGTCGGAAAGAATGCATGTCTTAGGATGTTTGTGCGATGCCGGAGAAATTCCGGCCTAGAGTTTACGGGTGTTTTAATGTCGGTCTGTTGTTTCAGCTCTGGTCAGTCACGCCACGCTTTTAGCGACAGACCAGCAACGGCGAGTGGCCGAAACACGCCAGAGCGACGTCATTAACGTTGCCGTGGAAACGCTGCTGCTACTGCAGCTGACGGTGCGTGCCAGTGCCAGTTATTAGTTACCAGCGAAAATCTAGGGGTGCAGGAAACGAGCATTCGGCCGTCGCACTGCACGCAAAATCTACGATATTTTCGCCTGGTGTCAAGGCATTGAACGACCACGTCTGCCGTCGCTACAAAGACTGCAGCCGAACCAACGGAAATTGAAACTGCTACGCCGGTCCTGCCATTACTGAAAGCTTACAACACGAAAACCGTTAATCATTAATGATCATTTCGTTTTCCCAGTAGGCACCAATACGTAATAGAGTCCGCGGCTCAACCAAAGAATTTTTTTCTAGATATATTTCTTCACCGTTTTTATCCCCTTTTCGCTCTAAACTTGAACCCACTAGAGTATCTTTCAGCGCATTTTACGCAAAAATGTGCATTAATTGTAGCATAAACTGGTTTTTGTACGATGGTAAAGTTTATTTCCAAGACACAAGCAATTCTACACACTGTGATCTATGTAGTCTAATAGTGCAAGACGCAAATAAGAGCCAAAGTTATTTGCCTGAGCGGTAGGCCAATCGTTGCGAGTCGCACGTCGGTTTGGCCACAGCATGCAACCAAATAGGGAATAAAATTCCAACAAATATCAGAAATATCGAAAATTTAAGTGTTGATTTGTTAACCAAATGTTGTTTGAAGTGTCCCTGCCAAATCGCATTTTATTTCGTTGAACGGTTTTACAGGGTGCGCGAATGTGATATACGGACAAACTGAGAGACCACACTACGTAAACATCTGTTGCAATAGTTGGCATCGCTGATGCTTTTAGCGATACCGTTTAAATTGAAAATCAATTTGACGACTGCAGAAACCACGCGCGGCCAGCGATCGAACCATATTTCTAAACATTGTTGATATTTTCTGGCTAGAGATTGCACAGGCCTATGCAATTTCAGTCGCAAAAAGTCGACATTTAGAATGCTCGACTGTTTCGGCGTCATTTTTTTATTTAGCGCCTCTGAAGTCACGATCTAACTGATACGGTGCTATAAAAATCTGACTGTGATTATTGGTGTCATTATTATAACATCTTTCCGCATCGGCGAGTGTCCGTCGTTCGTTTTTCGGGCAGTTCGTTGCCCGTTATCGGACTGAAGCAGACCGCCAAGCATGTCTCGTTCAGATTTTTTATTAATTTCATTAACTAGGGTTGAAGACCGGCAAGGCATGCTGGACGACGCTGCATACTACAAGCGAGAAGCCTCCGTGGAGACAATGCGAGGATGCGTCTGACTCTGAACACAGCAACATCGGCAGCATCCGCAGCCGGCGGCACAATGATCCGCATCCGATGAGATGGAATGCTGTTGTTAGCCTGGTGCGTCCGACCTGCCAATAGACATCGATACTTTACGACGTTCTGTGCGCAGACAATTCTATTCCATCTCACACTTAATGGACGATAAACTTTCTACGAGATGATGATCGTTAAATGCGCTCTGACAGCTGAAATTCGCTGCACGTCGGCGAGGCTGTAGACTGGTACAGTATTTACGGCTTTTTAACTATAGCCCTATAATCAATGCGAGTACTGTCCAGTACTCCAGTAAGTAATTATACACAGCCAAAGAAAACAAAATAGTATCATCGTTCGCTACCTAATGGAGTTTCCAAACACCAGTCGTGTACAGGCACATAATTAGATATAATAGTCACAAGTCACAATTAGGATTCCGTCGACAGTTGTTTGATCATAAAAGTTCTATGACAAGACTATGGATATCGGTAAAACAAAGCATTAGCTCAGCATTTTGCAAATGCTTCGTGTTTTATTTTTTACATAGAACTACGTCTGAACATTTACAAAAAAAATTATCAGCGTTGTATTGCTGTATAAAAATTCCGCAACATTTTTTCCTTTTGTCAATAACGACGAGGGCGAAGGAGATGAGAACGTAGATGTCGCATCTGATAAGCAGCGCCACATGCGTCGGAAGCAACAAGCCGCGTTCCTACGTCGTCAGAACCGTACGTCGACATTGATGATAATTTCATCGGTCTTCGTCTGTGGTCAGAGTGCTAGAGAATTAACTTTGCCACGCCGCGGGGTTCCCTGGCCTCGTTGTTGTCGCCGCACGTGGGACAGAAAGGTATCTTTTGAACAACCAGTTAGAACGACACAATGCTATCTGCTTCAATGGTCGACGACAACGACAAAATCACTCTAAAACATTGCCGTTATGGCAAAAAGTCATGTTTTTTTGTTTCTGGACTACTTGATATTTAACACAGAAGTAATAAAACGTCGCACATCATATAAACATCCGAAAATATGTGCCGTTGAACAAGACAAGAACAAAATGTTTGTCAAATTTATGCATATTTAGCTCAGAGCATGACTATTTTTTATAACATCGTGCGTATCGCGTAGTGGACAATGGCCTTGGTCAGAAGGTTTCCAGATACATAACACTTTAACTCTTTGCTGTAAGCCAAGGCTTCTCTGAAAAGGAAATTATGCTGCTAATGTTTAAGTAACCCCTTTTTATTAGCATGGACTCTGCGTTTGCCTTTGTTTTGTTAGCCTATTTTATCACAGACTTGCTGTTCACTAGTTCACTCATGCCTTGAGCAGGTAAAGTAAGAAAATCTTTTATTGCGTACAACAAACGTTAATGCAAAACACAAAAGCTAGACATCCAAAAACTTCAGAAAAATAAAAGGGCAATGGTTCACAAAACAGCACTTATAAACACAACAGTACTAGGGAAATCAAACTTATGTTCACCGGGGCGTAAACCCCGAGTGAGGAAATAAAGGTGACATGACGTTGATATTTTTCCTTCGCCTAATCAAGTAAGTAAGTAAGTAAGTAACCAAGTACCAAGTAGTGTAAGGCAAGGCACCGAGGCGTCCCGAAGCCGATGTCGCTTGGTATTACGGTAGCGACATATTAGATAGTAGCGGCACAGTGAGCGAACGCCGTGTCAAGTCTTGAGTCAGTTGCGCCGTCCACTAGGCCTACCTCCTGTACAGTACGCCGTCTGTGGAGATCTGCTCGTTTGTTGTCGCTGTGGTGGCACCGCCAGTGGATCTGATACTCAGCTGACTGTTCACGTCCACTTCACTAAGCTAAAGCTGCTGCTGCCGATCGTTTTTGATTTTTTTTTTTGATTTACATAGATTTTTTTTTGTCCTACCCAAGCGGACGTTGCTTGGTTTAATCAATATAAAATATTTTTTTGTTAAATTTCTGCTGGTTTAAAGTTAATTTTAATTGTTGTTGCTATTTTTAATTTTTTTTATCATTTTGTTAAGTTTTTGGTTAAATTTTTGTTAAATTTTTCACTAACTAATGCAATAAGAAGCTCGGTTAAACAATATAGCCAAGTCATATTGTTGCTAGCTTCGGATAACTAGTTGGTAAGTTGTCACTTTAAAATACTGCACTGCAACTTTTGGTGCAATGGTTTGTAATGTTCGGAAGCATAAATACGATAAATATGGTATTCGTAATTCTAAAAAACAAAAACACACACCTTTGTCATGGAATCTAAGGTATTTTGAAGTTTAATTTATTTTACTATGCAGGGTACGCCAAGCCAACAAAAACAATCTTCAGCAATGAAAGAACAAAGTTGAGCCAAACTTTCGCATTTTGTATTTTATATGTGTAGTTTATAATATACACCGCGGGTCATAAAAACATGCCACTTAACTTTTGTCCATATCTTCGCCAATTATTGGCCGATTTTTAAAATTCTTTTACTGACACACTCTACAGACAATTTGCAATAATGTGATTATTATACATTCCATTACACGGTAAATGCGTTTTTACACTACCTTGTGAAATATAAATGTAAGCAAAATCTAACAAAAATAACAAAAAGTTACGTAAATGAAAAAACACTTCAGATAAACATTGCGACGAACGATTCGTATGACATTATTTTGTGTTAGATCCACACAGTTTAGTGTCATACAGACCTTTCACTGCAATGTTGGTCTTAAGTGTTTTTTTTAATTTTACCAAAATGTTTGTTTGTTATTACCATTATGTACGCATATTTCATTGATATTTCACAAGGTAGTGTGAAGACGTATTTATGGTGTGGTGGGATCTACAATAATCACGTTATCGTAAATTTTTCCCAGAGTGTGCCCATGAAAAAAATTTTGAAAATCGGCCAATAATTGGCGAAGATATGGCCAAAAATGGCCAAAAATAAGGTGGCACGTTTTTTCTGCCCCACCCTGTATATATAACATATCACTATTTAAAAATTTAAATCAAAATCACCGTTAATAAACCATCTTGTAATAATTAAGAAATACGACAGACGAGATACGACAAAATCACTGACGCGCAGTGACACGTAGGCTTGTGCAGTTTGAATGCGACAGCCGTGACCGCAGTTACTGTCCTGGCAGTGCACTAATAACTGATGGCACGATTACTTAGTGTTTGTCTTCAACAGCAGCAGCAGCAGCAGCACGCGTTCAAACGAGTCATCTTAATGCCGGTGGCGACGTGTAGTCTAAAGCCTAGTCTCCAACGAACGCAACGACAGAATAGAAGAAGTGTTTATTTTTTTTTGTTTTGTGCGTCACTGAACTTTCACTATCCGACATACAAGGTGCGGCAAAAAAGTAGCCCCCTAAAGTTTTTCGCCGTTTTTAGCAACCGTTTAGAATTTTAATTCAAAATTTTACAGGTTTATTTACTGAAACGTTCTACATCTAACTGATAAGCAAAATATGATTCTGTTAAAAAACGACAAAATTATAGGCTTCTGAACATGACCGCTTACCGATTTTTCAGCATTAAAAATGTTTAAGCTAAAAATGCTATTTTATTCTCAAAAACCGGTTACCACGTTACTGCCAATAAAGTCACAGTGACGCTTTGACAAACAGTAATTTATTTTGTTTATAAATTATCACTAAATTATCGTTCTTTCAAAGCAATCGCCGGCTGCCCACCGAATTTATCTTCCAGCAGGACGGCGCGCCAGCACACATAGCGCGCAGCGCACAGAACTGGCTGTGGGCCAACTGTTCAGATTTCATCACAAAAACCAAAGGCCACTAAATTCACCGAATACAAACCCAGTGGACTATCACGTGTGTTGTGCAATGTTGGAGGCTTACCGTAAGCTTATAACAAAGCCGAAAACAATCGCTGAACTTAAGGAATCGCTTCAGGTTATTTGGGGCAAGACGGTAAAATACTTCTCAAATTAAGCGACTGAAAGCTTGTGTTTGAGCTTGGAGCTGTCGGTGGACACTTCGAACATTCACAGTGACAATGGAAATTTGGCATCTGATCATTAGTTAACTGTGTTGTTTGACTTGTTTCAGCGATGTTATTGAACTGGTGTTGTAGCTTGAACCTTTTTAACGTTGAAAAATCGGTAGGCGGTCATGTGAGAAAGTCTATAACTTCGTCATTTTTAATGAAATCAAATTTTGTTCGGCATTTAGCCGTAGAATAATTGCGGAAATAAATTTGTAAAATTTCAGGTTAAAACGCTAAACGGTTGCTAAGAAAACAGCAAAAAACTTTAGTGGGCTATTTTTTGCCGCACCCTGTACAGAGAGAGTCAGAAAATTATACCCCTTCTGGCGTGTTTTCAAATTTATTTTTTCAGAGACTGAAATTTTTCAACCTGTAATTTACATGCACATACTGCATTTAAATCTACTCCGAAGTGCAACGTTTAACTTAATAATTTCTAACTTTGACAAAGTTTGCCAGACTAAGTTTTAAGGGCAATAGGGAATTTTTGCATTTCACTTAAAGGCCCACTATGGGCTACTGAATTCATCGCATAGGGTGAATGGCCATCAAATTCACCAGGCCTTAATCTCCTTGACGATTATGCGTGGGGTGCAATGCTGCAGGCATTTCACAAACTTAATCCAAAGCCGAAGACCATTCCGGAGCTATAATGCACTACAGCAGATATTGCATGACATGAACATACTATCGTAAAATGTCTGAATGCATACGCTTCAGTGGTGAACACTGGACATCTTGAACATCGGATATAACTTTAAAAAAAATATTTTTACTAAATTTTGTTAAACTAGAAGTGTGTTTTAGAAACTGTAATATTGCAGTAATCTGTGCGTTTTAACTTTTTGTTGATTGTCAAACAGCAAAAAGTTTTGCGTTATGGTAAACGCGTTATGTAATGTAAAAATTCATATGGGTGATCGCGCATAATATGGCATAACGTTGTCAAAATTTGAGATAATTAAATAAAATTTTGTAGTTTGGCGTAAATTAAAACGCAGAGTATGCAGTAAAATATTGCTTAAACATGTTAAAAGTTTTTTAACAATAAATTTTAGAACACGCCAGGGGGGATTTACTGACTTGCACTGTATTAACACTTTGGCGTTGAAGGTGCAGTTGTGTATTGTGCGTATTGTGCTTGTTAAAAGCACGGTCGGTTATCATCATTGCTGCACCATGCCACTGTTGTATCCTCTGTTGCACTGTCAAATTTCTACAGACTACACACTTTGCAATCATGAAACGAACAGACTCTCTTGCCACATCTGGCGCCTAATCTCTCGGTGGATGAGATACTGCAGCAATTGTTGCACCTGCAGCTGCAAATATTTGTAGTAGAAGAAAATGCAATGCCGTAGCAGACTGTTTACACCACTGCCACACAGTTCATGGGGCTCACAGTACACCAAACTGATACCATAATCTAACTCGAACTGTTGCGTAGTTAACAGAGCTTAGGCATTTGTCATTCCTGGAAAGCAGTTTATTTATCTCATTAAAGTATCAAGTGTATCAACATTATTGTGGACGCTAGCGGCTACATCACGCGACGATATTCACTGTTGCAATCATTTTCTTACTGTCAATTTTGTCATAGCCTATACGGGGCCAATCATCCATTCTACTAACTGTGTGAACAACATTACTGTAAAACCTATTCATTGTATTTACAACACGCATTTTACTTATTTGTTCGGATAGTCGCATAATCGTGCAAAAGCATCGTTTTTAGCTCACGAAACCTATTTTTTTACCAATTTTTTCGTGTATCTGGGCATTAGTGGGCCTACATGCCATGAACAACAAAAGGAGCCTATGATGACTCTAGTACGTCGTACTGTTGAACACACAGACCCTGTGTAGGACTTATCTGCGTCCATTCTAGGAACAGTTATATGTCTCAGTGCTGCAGAGTGCTGTTCTATCGTGTGACACCGGCTACGGTGTTACGCATAAAGATCGAGACTGAGCGCTCAGACGCACTAATAGAAATTATCGCTAGCGCCACGAGAGAGAGAGCTTTGCTGGGTTTATAAGCCAGTCGCGATTCACTCTGCAACTAACTATTCGGCAATAAATAGGTCTGTTATCACAGTCTGCAGTTCGCGGGAAATTGTTCTACCAAATAGTCATCTATGCGTTTGATGCTTACAGTGGCGGATCCAGAAATGTTTGAAAACTTTATGCAAAAAATAATGCATTTTCGTGCATAATTTTTACTTGTTTTAAAATTGAATCCGCCACCGGATGCTTAGTTCGTGTTCATATCACGATTCGGGTCCGCTATGCCGAAGGTCCGCTATTCCGAAAGTCTACTATGCCCACTAACCCTAAGCCTAACCATAAGGGTAACCCTAACCCTATAACCCTAACCCTAACTCTAATCTTAACCCTAACTTTAACCTTAACCTTAACCCAAACGTCAGCACTGTGGTGCGTATCTACACAATTGACTTTCGGAATAGCGGACCTTCTGAATAGCGGGCCGGTACCTTATAGATTTTTTGATTTAGCAATAGCTGTTTGCAAACACAAACAGGAAGCTAAAAGTATAGATGATCGCGAATCAGGTGATGTACCATGAGCGGCGCCAGAG
>Ga0209454_1001336_pt1 | contig 15183 bp, 8 predicted proteins | sample WorMetHERISLAND1_2_FD_187400 | JGI IMG/M metagenome (GOLD analysis project Ga0209454, IMG submission 187400) | Marine gutless worms symbiont microbial communities from Max Planck institute for Marine Microbiology, Germany - Olavius geniculatus... | ecosystem: Host-associated > Annelida >...
AGACTTACCCCCTGTCAAAAAGAGAAAGATTTGAACTGTTTCTATTTCTCAGAACTGTAATATTCTTTTACAGTAACTGCTTTTGATATACGAATCCAAGAAATACAAGACGTGACTGTTATTTCATTTACTTTACTCGTAATATTGTAATGAGTGACTGCTTCTCTGATGTTTATGACTGATTTATGCTAGGTAACATGTAATAAATTTGTATTTGTTGAGATTTTTGATACCGTAAATATGTCCTGAAATTTACTAAAAAGTTGGTCCTGAAATTTCATTTTTGCTGCTGAGACCCCTGTTCCCAAAGGTCTCTGTGATTCCTGATGTAACCTTGGAGCACGCAAACGATGTCGAAAATTGAAGGCATTTGTAACTTGTAAGGTATCGATGATGATGATGATGCTGTTGTTGATGATGCTGCAGGGGATATCGGGATACATGCAGTCGTCACGTGACCGGAAGTGATGACGTAGACAGCTCGTCGATGGATGACACCGAGCCTGGAGCGTTGCCGTGGCCGTCCATCTGTCGGCGTGGTATGCAGATCAGTCGCGGTGGATACCGTGGCGGTGTCAGTGCTGGCCACCATCACCATCAGCACGCGGTCAGTCGACGTCGCTGCTGTCCGCGCATCGCCGATGAGGTTGATTCAACGACGGGAGGACGTCGTCAGCGGGCCTGGGCCAACGCCTACGAGCTGTCGTCGGACCTGCGTGACAAACAGCGCGAGGCGCTGGCACGCCGCTACGGTGGGTCGGTAACTGCAGGACGCGCCGCGGCCGTCATCCAACACGCCTACCGACGACACTGCATGGCGCGCAACTTCGCCAAGCTGCGCCTCGAGGCCGACCAGCGCTGGCGACGTGGACACCGACCTTTGTCAGATTTCAGTCGCAGTCAGACAGTCTGGTCGGACATGACGGCGACCGTCGACGCGCTGGAGGACCTGCGACATCAGGGCGGTGCGACGACCACGGCGGTGCAGGCAGCGGATGCGACGACCGACGGTCTGACGTGTATATCGGAGTACGACGTCATGTCTCACTCGTACTCGGCCGACAACATGCTACAGCACTGCTCGACGCTGACACGCAACTATCACCACCGAGGCGTCACGGTGTCCTCTGTGCCGCCCGCGCCGCCGGGTGACCCGGGCGAGGACGTGGACCGCGAGCTTGACGCTGCCGCTTACGCCGGTCAACTGCGGTACATCAGCAGCGGAGACAGCAGCGACGACGGCGGCTCGACCAGGGCATCACCCGTCACCGCCGGAGTCGACCCGACCAGTGCCGATTTCGAGACGGTGCTGGAAGCGAACGTGGACTCGGACGATAGCTTCAGCAGTGCCGGCGCCGCGGATGACGACGACGACGACGAGGGTGATGTTCTAGGCTCTAGTTCTACCACGATGTCGTCGTCATCGGCGATTGGTGTACGTCCAGACTCACCGGTGCTCGAGATGCCGGTCTGCGGTGCGACGGTTCGACTGCGACGCAAGAAGCCGGCGGCCGCGCTCACTGACGGCGGCGTGGAAGACGTGGGCGGAGTGGATGCTCTGTGGCAGCGCAAGAGTTCGATGGAGGTGGACTTCGACGACGAAGCACATCATCGAAAGCTGAACGAGGCGCTGGAACGCGGCGCTATGATGGACAGTCTGGAATGTCTGGCGATGATGGCGAGTGAACGCAGTGTCCTCGACTCCACTTTGAACTCCACGCTGAGTTCTACTCTGAGCTCGTTGTCGCGGCGCTTCGCTGACGAGTCACTGTCGCCGTCATCAATGACGTCACCCTCACAGCAGACGCAACGACAGACCGCCTCCGACAAGCTCAGGAAACGAACGTACCGCATCGGACTCAACCTGTTCAACAAGTAAGCGCCGTCACCTACACACTGGCTGCATCTTTTGATGCTATCGCACACATTAGACTTACACCTTCATACTGTACAATTTGCTGCAGTATGGCTGCCGGACTGCGTTTTACAGTTTTTCAGTAATAATACTGCAGTTCCTGTTTCGCTGACAACAAAAATGTTATACGTGACTTGAGCAGTCAACGTGTTCGGCTGAACAAGAGCCCCCACAAACCGGGTTCAAATGCCAGAGAACGGCTTCAGTTACAGCTAAACTGGCCGGGAAAAGGCACTGCATGACAGCGACCAAATCATACTTGCATAGGCCTATCTAAATCAGATCGATCCGAGTGGTGATTGTGAAAATCCTGTCGAAATTCTAAATCTGTTTATAACTTTTGAAGTATAACGTCGCTGACGAGCAAACAGAGTAAAACAGAGAGAGCTAAGAATCCGTCCTTCGCCGGAGGTATAGTAAACAAACACTACCCGACGGTTGCTGTATTTATGATATCAAAGTGTTAAAAAACCAATCTCCAGATATTTGTGAGTGACATCACACTTGATGGTGTAACAGATATACTGTCGTGCCTGTGGTACTGCATTTCTTTTTGCTTTAGACGCTGTGGCAGTTATATTTTTATCGCACGTCGCACAATACATTTCAGCGAGGTTTTTGTGATGGCTGATCTGATCCTGGACTGGTTGAAGCCTCTGTGCTTGGTTGATAAAGCCCCGGCTACGAGCTGCAGTTATTGAGTGCATCTGCAGTCAGCTGATAACACCGGCTGCGCTGTAATAACGCTACATTAAATCTACTCCGAGTCTGAGGCTTCCTGCGGAGTACAGTGTATAAGCAATGATAGAATTTCCATACTTTGTGATTGGATTGTACTAGAGGCTAGCGCATGTCTATAACTCTATATGTAGTAACTTATATTTACTCGTTTTGTTAGCAACTTGGCAGCTGTCCGCATTAGCAGTGCATGATGTTTGATGCAATGTCCTGACGACCTGTGAAATGTAGGCCATGATGTATTTTTTCTTCTGTTTGTTACGTTTTTTAATACTTGTTGAGCTTTTGCACTGTTGTCTACATTTGTTCATTATGAATCAATATCAATATCAATATCGGTGAAACTGATCAGACGTTCATCGATCTGCTTAAGCTCAAAATTGGATGCTATAGCTTTACTGAGTATAACCCTTAGTCGACTATATAAGAGCATTTAACTCAACTGTAGATACTGTACCGTAGTTGTATAGAGTAAGCGGAATGACACTGAATGCGGCTGCTGTTGTATTCGTGGGTGGTAGCTGTATACTTGGAGACCTAGCGTTCTAGCATTATGCTATTATATAGCCTGGACTCCTTGCTATATACAGCTCTGTGACGTGCTTTATGACATATCATTTGCCCGGCCATCTGTCAGTCAGCGAGTGTGATGAACAGATGGGCCATATATGTACATACTCAGTATTTATCTGATTATTATGTCTGTCACGTCGCTGTTCGCTTAGCTGCTTAACAGACTTGCGGCTTTTTGCAGCCAACGTTTTTCAGACTTTTAAAACGTCATTCTTGGAATAAAGATTATTTTTTGTAAGAAGAAATTGTTTCTTTTGGGGAGCATTTTAATGCTTTTTCCCAATGCCGTTGTCCTGATGGACAATGCAGCAATTTATCGCTATGTGTCGTCAGCGGGAAATGTGTTTTTCTTCGGTCTTCTTGCAAAAATAGCATCTTTTTTTAGTTTCGTGTTGTGAGTATTTATACGGAGTCGTTGATAATGTCGCGACTGGCTTCGTGACTACAAGCAAGCGACAGCTGCGTGTTTCTGTTAGCGGCAATTTATCTAACAAAAGATTCAGTAAATCATAGCGTTTGAATAATGCATTGGCCAAATGCAAGGCCACAGCAAAAACTGCCTTTCGCAGTTGCAGGCTGCAGACCAGCAATTATCTAGGGGCGCGGCGCGTGTCTCTTCTAGCAGCTTTGTCTATTATGCGACCGTCTTGTCGTCCTATAAGCCGCATTACGCATATTTCCCGTCTGTTTGTCCGTCCGTCCGTCTGTCTTTCCAATATGGGTTCTTAAGTAAAAACAAAGAGGCTCAGAAAAATAAAAATGGATGTGAATGTTACGCACCGCAGCAGTAACCAGTGTGTCAATTTGCAGTTTTAAAGGTCAAAAGTCATGGTCACCGGAGATGAAAAACCTCACGAAAACGGCACATTTTTTCGCGTAGTCTGCATCTTCGTCCGCGATAGCCGCGTTCAAAGAGTAGCATCCAGCAGATACAGAAATTCAATGCTGGAATCTACACCGGTAGCCGTACATTTATACGACGGTTGTGATGGGGGAATTTTAATGATTGCGCGGACGGCCGCGTGTCGTGTCCGCACTGCGCGCTGACGTTTTTTTTCTCGTATCCGGTTGCAGTACTTAGGTATGCGGTGTTGCGGCGTTGAGCGTTACTGCGACGAGATGCTGTGAGGAGATGGTGCAGTATTACTGACCTGACCCGTGCGTGTGCGCGTGTGTGTGGATAGGCCCCTATAACAAGACTATGACTCCTATGCACTAATACATACAGGATGGCGCACGAAAAGAAACGGAACGCAGTTGCCGCAGATAACGCAATCGGACAGTTTCGGAAACGGTTAGCCTTGAAGCCCTTGATCGTGTTGAACACATGCAGTGTTCGAGTGCTTAACATGGCCGCACTTCACTGCAATGATCGAGGCTAGTCGTTTCCAAAACTATGCAATAGCTTGATGTACGTTCAGCCTGTGTGTTCTACTTTTTTGTGACACCCCATATATTGGGCTAAGTATTGAGATGAGTGACTGATGGATAAACGGCACAGTTGTTCTGTGCATTATGACGGCGCTAACAGCTGCTCTGTATACGTCTCACCTGTGCACTGTCTGTCCATGCTTTCTATCAAAGCACGCTTCTACAGCAGTACGTGAGCTATTCTAAACACGTACTAAACGCTTGTACTTTGTATTTGTACTGTCCAGTGTCTTGTACCTGTTATCAGTTCGAAAAACTTAGCAATTTGTGGTCACCTTGCTTTATTTTATTTTTATGTCTAATGACAGTGAAAACAGTGATATCATATATTTTTCTCCATTGAAGTAAGGAGATTATAGTATTACATGCGTCTCTTTGTTTGCTTGCCCGCGAGCTGGAAAGTTATAAAAAAGATTGGCATTGTGGTATGTTTTTTCCAGGGGTGGGTCTGGGTTCAAGAAGCAGTCGAATGAAATAATAACAAAAATAAAATAATCCGTATGTATTCACTCTATAATCCCGATCATCGTTATCCATTCGACTGTTTAAGCCAGCTTTTTGCATCGCTGATTTGCTATCTGTGTTTTTGGTGTGATGCAGGAAGCCTGAAACGGGCGTCAGGTACCTCGTGGCAGGTCAGTTTGTCGATGATAGACCGAGCGCCGTGGCCCGCTTTCTGCTGACCCGCAAAGGTCTCAGTAAACAGATGATCGGTGACTACCTGGGCAATCTCCAGCGGCCGTTCAACATGGAAGTATTGAGGTATCACTATCATCTTTGGTAGTTATTTTGGAAGTTAGAGTTAGTATCTGCCGCACAGTTTTGAGTGTCAGATTTCGTCCGCAAAATTGTTTTTTTTGGTTATGCCCGACAACTGCACAAAATTAAGTCAAAATCTATTCAGTCCTTTGAGTAATATGACAGACAGACAAACGGACACGGGTAAAAGCAGAACTTTCTTTCAGCAAAGTGGTGCTAATAATGATTAATAATAATTAATGATCGTAAATCGTAATACGTTGCGTGTCGTCCAGCCAGACGATGTAGACGGGCCTTTAGTTTTATACTCCTCTCACTTTGGTTTGTTGTAGTTTGTCGCTGTGCTGTGCAACAAGTCCACCGACTAATCGGGGTAGTGGAGTCTGGGCGTTAACACTATAGAAAGCAGTAGAATGATTGGCGATGAGGATGCCAGGTGGTCGGCCCGCAGGTGCGCCGCCGCTGTATAAATTGACTTTGTGACGTCACGGGGACTGCGGCCCCGAGGGACAGGTATAGGGTGTTGTGTGGGGGTAACGAGTGGGAAGGTGACGGATGGGGTGGTACAGAGAAAGTGTTGCAGCTGTGTTATGCGCGCCAGTCTGTCGCGTGGCGCCGACACACATTAACCCTTGCCACAGCTTGCAGTTGAAAGCGGAACTTTTCTGCATTTAATTCTTCGATGGTTTTTCCACTGTTGACGCGGTGTTTAAAAAGTTAATTGTCGTTATCACAAATTTGGTGAAGTGCGGCAGATTTAGCTGGCTTTCTGGCGCACTTAATTACTTAAGTTTCTTGTAGTTTATCGGCAGTAAGGGGTTAACAGAGTCGCGCGGAGCGACGGCGCCGCACTTACACAAAGAAAGACTGCTTGTATTTTTACGCGGCGGCGTCGGCGTTTCGTTGAGTACATGCTACCGGGCTGGTTGGCAGTGTTCATTGATTACATTCAGTGATTGATAACGTTACACTGCCTGCCTTGACGGATTTCGTTACCCGCCTGCTTTGCGCCTCCAAACATCGTTCTCTTTTTTCATTTTTCGCTGTCTCTTCAACGGAAAGATCGTCCGGCCTGAATAAGTGTTTCTCCAACAATGATCGAATGTTTGAGAGATCCGGACCAACGACGTACGTGGTGGGAGTAACTCCAAAGAACACAGCCCGTTAAACAAAAGTCGAAAGTGGTAGTAATTTCATCTTTTTTCTGTCCGGTGTGTAAAGATGTGTTCAATGCGACAGAGATGAAGTAGACTGAAACTGTCATTTCGTTTGATTTCATTTCGTTTCTGCCGTTTTGAAGTGCACACCTTTTTAAGTGGCAAGTGTATGTCGAGCCTCGAGGATCGTTGGTGGATTTTCACACCACACATGCGCTTTGAATGCAACTTTTCTGCTCTTCGGTTCAGGACCTGACTATTCCGCTGACTCGTTTCGGCGTTTTCGTTGGCTTTTCACTTGGCGTGCTCGCGGACGGTCGAATGGTGTGCTTATGTCCATGTGTTTATCAGTGACAGGAAGGTGTCAGGGAGGGATGACGGTCACTGGAAATGAGGATGAGGACCGTGATGATGATGGCCAGTGATTGGTCAGGCGTGGATCACGTGACCGCCGATGAATCAGTCGCCGTCTGTCCCTCCGCCATTGTTCAGTTGTGCTGGTCGTGGTCACTCGCTCCCCTCCCGCCAGCTGTCATTCTCCTCCTCTCCACTGGCTGACTAATGTGTCACCATTATTCCAGTTAACTCTTTGGAGAGTTACTATAAAACGCCCTGCATCAAGCACGGCTGTAGGACAGCGTAATGATTGGTATAGACTGTGGACTCAGACTCTCACTTGATGATGTGGCTATTTCGTTTGGTACAACGGATAAGCTATAGTGACTGTAGGAATCTTGGCATCAGTGGTCTTTATGTCAGCTGTTGTAATATTATCTCTTGCATGAAGTACGTAAGCGTGAGAGGTTAGACCAAACTGAAATAGTCTACTGAAAAATACTGTCCCAATGTCGTTCTCTATGTTATTCTGTATGGTGAATTTTCTTCTTTCTATGTAGAGACACTTTTATGTGACTAAAGGTTATTATTTCACGAATATATAGACGTAACTGCGTGAGGGGTTAATTGACTTTGTTGATTATGATATATGTGTACAATATTCATTGCGTGGCTGAAGTGCAGTGGTGGTGGTTAATTGTGGCTGGAGCTGTGGTCTATTGACTTAGGCTACAGCAGCTGATTGCATACAACTTTGATGTGATGATCAGCGGCCCCTGGATGCACTCATTGATGCTATATTTCTAGTACTGGTGCTGTAGCATTCTGTTCATCATACTCTGTCCACTGTCCATTTCAGTCATGAGTCACTGAGTCATCATCATCGTCAGTGAGCTTGTTGCAGTATTGGCTGTGTTGGCTACTGCTGTATCGCCTGCATGCATGGCTGGATATCAACGAATGATGAATTAGTTTCTCCGGCGATTTGAAACCCATAAATAATCTTGCATCTCGTATTTGACTGCTGAAACGTCTTCAAAACGCCCTGTAAGCTGAATGTAACACTGGCTGCTAGTCATGGATTGATAGCGACATTTGAGTAGCAGTGTGAACTAGCTGATTCTTTCTTCCAGTGTCTTGTTTGTCAGAGTTCTCACAACAAAAGCATCATATTCCAGTTTTTTTTTATTTTTTGGACATTACACAATAGACAACAATATTCGCAGTCAATAGTAAGAAAGTGTGTACTGTGTCAGCATACATGTATATCAGAAAAATTTTAAAAAAACACCCGTTGTCAAGGCATTTGGTCTGTGAAAAATCCTGTTCCATACAGTTCTCATAACTCATATTTAAAAAAAATTATCCAGTTAAATCAGCTAGCATAAGTACAGATAGTTTACAGCATGTTCCAAGGACATCAATCACGCCTCACTGAATGGTTACTGTGAATGATGACTGGAATGGTTCGTCCAGAGTGTCGGCTGAAACTAGCAACTGATAAAACCTGTTTTTCTGCAGTGTCCTTTAACAGCCGATCAGATCAGTAGCTCTGAGGTTTGGTGTACTGCCGGAACTCAGAAGTATGTGACAATACATAGATAGAGTTTGTAACTCTGTATGTGTGTTTGTTTGTTTCAGCTGTTTTGCCGAGCAGATCGATCTGTCCGATCTGCCGATTGACGTTGCGCTGAGAAAGTTCCAGTCCTATTTCAGAATGCCGGTATGACGAATAAACCTGCTATTTTATTCCATTTAATTTATTGATTCAAAGCAATACAGATAATATGATGGATCAACGATGATAGTGAACTGATAATATCACGGACTGATGTGACGGACTGTTCAATCACAGAAGTCAGAACTGTATTGGAGTCGTTTTGTTAGGTTTGTTTGTATGCTAGGTGTCAGTGAGGTGCTTGGTCACATGCGGAGACTCCTTCTCTGTAGCCTATTATTCTATGCATCACATTGCACGTGGTCATCCCGTCTCAGTGTGTCGGAATTGATTTTAAATGATCTGCTGATCTGCTTAACACACTGATAATAAAGATTTGTCCAGAAAGAAACGCCTACTGAGTAAGTCAAAAAAAACACGAAGACACAGGCTGAGACGTGATATTAGCATTGATAATACTTCAAGGCCAGTGAGTTAGCGTGCATGTATTGTCTGTGTGTGTTCGCTAGGGTGAGGCACAGAAGATTGAAAGACTGATGGAGGTCAGTTTTGTTGTGTTTCTGCTTTTAATTCAGATGTATTTTTACTGTCATGAATGTAACGTGATGTAATGCAAGAAGGACTATTTTTTTAGCAGCAGAGGCTACTTGTGTGTTAGGTGCTCCTATGTGTCGGGAAAAATAAGGTTTTATTGTTCACAACTTGAGCTGTAGAAAATTCGCTGTAATGTATAAACAGTGTATTTGTGTAACGTATCAATTAGAGCTGTCAAATTAACACGTTAATTAACGCGTTAATGCATTAATAAATTAACGTGCGTTACAAAAATTAACACACATAAGCAAATTTGTGTTAATTTACTAAATTCTGTGAAGCAAAGTTTCAATATTCTGTTTATCTGCGGTTATTTGACAATCGCATGAATTCAAGTAACTAAACTGTTGTTGCCTTTCCGTCACAACTGTAAATAAATAATTATTCCGACGACATGCTAATAAATTTCTATGCCAGCTATGATGCCAGTTATTGCTGATTATACATTTAAAATGTTTCTAACTTCCTATACTTTACAAGTGGGCTGCCTCAAACGTCGTGGGGCCCTGGGTAACTTACCCCACTACTCTACCACTCAACGGGCCTGGGACCGGGTGCATTAATAACGTGTTAATTAATGCGTTAAAAAATTAACGCAGTGCACTGTGCGAATGCGTTAAAAAAAGTAACGCATCGACAGCTCTAGTATCAATGTCTTAATCACATAATTAGTTGTTGAAAATTTTAACATGGGTAAAAATTCTAGTTGAAAATTAGAAGTTTAGCCAATGACACATTTTTCCAGGATCTGGAAGGTATTGAAATCCGAATACGGTCATAAAAGTTTTGGAATTTGATGTAGATGGTCTTGGAAGTTCTTGAAGCTTCAGTTGTTCATAATGATTGTTTTGTTACCACGGTATGCACATTTTGTAGTCGGTACTTAGCTTTCCAGTCAGTACACTTCAGAATAAAAGTCTTGATTTTTTTCTGGAACGTCATGACCATCCTGAATATTAACCGTTGCAGACTATTTAGCAGTTACAGCACATGAGTTGGTTCGCTGACGTACAGGCATTCGCGAGTCGCTACTGTCGTTGCAACACGGACGAAGTGTCGCGGTTTGAGTCCGCTGACACGGTCTTCCTCATTGCCTTCGCTGTCATCATGCTGAACACTGACCTTCACAACGCTAACATCAAACCCGAACGAAAGATGAAACTTACCGACTTTATACGCAATCTTCGAGGTTTATACCATATCAGTTTCTGTACTACTATTTCTATGACAGCATTTTAGCGATTACCGCTACTAAAAGGGATTAAAGTTATGTATATAGCTCTTTATTGGAACCCTTCTCCGAGCTGTAAAGTGTCACCTGCCATATGGGATCACACAGTGTTACCTCTCACCGAAGCAAGTAAATGTGCCCCACCTTAACGCCAGCCAGACAGATTGATACTCTATTTACCTACCCCTGAGGGATGGAAGGCTGAGTTGACGTTGGTGGTTAGTTGTACACCGAGATGGTTTATCTCTTCACAGACAGTCATTCACTCATCCAAGTAGTAGTCACTTGATAGCAACCCAACCAAGTCAAACCCATGAACATTATTAGGCTAATAGCTGTCATAAATGCGGTACTGTATTTTGATTGATTGATGCAGGATGTTGTGATAATATTATCATTGTTATTCTTATCATTTTTATGATTATTAGCCGTAATTCACGTGATGTATAGTTACCTGGTAACTGGCAGGTTGTTATGACATGTCTGTAGGCATAGATGGTGGCAGCGACGTGGACAGTGATCTGTTGACGGGAATCTATGAACGTGTGTCTGAGTGTGAGTTTAAGCCTGGCACTGACCACGTCTCTCAAGTCGTCCGCATTGAGCAGATGATCGTTGGCAAGAAACCAGTACGTTAGTTTATGATATTTTTATTTGTTTATTTTCACCATCTGTGGAAGAGATGGCAGTATTGTTTTCACTATATTCCTTTGCTAGTTTTTTTTTCTCAGTGCGATTGCTCATGAATTACTGTACTTATCTTGATGAACCATGACAGTCTGTATATGCCTATTGAATATCAAGCTCATAGCTCAAAGGTCAAGGTCAAGGTCACATGAGTTTTTTTGAGTTTCGTGCATGCATGATACTACTACTTGAACCAGTTAGCATGGATTCACGAATGTCAATCACTGGATGGCACCACTTTTACTGCTCACGGAAGCGAATGGTGCTACCCGTGGGCAGTAATTATCTTTGAGCAAAGCTTGACGATCTTGTTTCCAAAACTGTCAGATTACTTGATCTGCATAAAGCATGTGTGTTTGACATTTTTATGTGTCACCATGTACATTTGCTGTCGTGTATGTGTGTGCAACGTATAGCAGCTGGCGGTTCCATGCCGACGACTGGTCTGCTACTGTCGACTCTGCGAGGTCGCCGATATCACCAAGAAGGAAAACATCGATCGACATCAGCGTGAAATGTTTCTCTTCAACGATATCCTGCTGGTAACGAGTCATTTCCTTCATCAACATCTGTCTGTTCTGTTATGCAGCATCCCAGTATAAGCCACATTATGGGTCTTGTTCATGCGTCTGTCTGTTCATCCCGTGCAGCCTCCTAACTTGTAAACGAAAAGGCTTCGCGAAACCAAAATTGGTCTCTATGTTTCATAGGGCTGGAATAACCAGTGTGCCTATTTTTGGCTTAGAAGATTAAAGGTCAGTGGGATGGCTGCATAATATGTCAGCACTGGTCCAACCTGTGTTTCTAGTTTGCTGCAGAATTGACTAGTGTTTCTACTGTTAGTGCACTGCATGTTGATGCTGATGCCTGTTGCAGATTACAAAGATTATAAACAAGAAAAAGTCGGCTGCATACAGCTTCAGACAGTCTTTCCCGCTGTGTGGCATGACAGTCTATCTCTTCGATACTCCATGTAAGTTTTTCAATACAGTACGACGTTCATTAAGTGTTATGCACTGTGTCAGAATGCAAAGCATATCAGTGATATATAGTATAATAAAGTACAGAAGTCTGTAGTTTATAGGCAACAGTTTCAAATCAAATCAAATCATTTATTTACAGATATCAACTATCATCCTGCAGTAGCACAAAATAGAACTTTCAATAACAACAAGTTCTGCTGGTTATCCGCTGGCTGTCACAGGACTAGTGGCCACTTATGTGATGCCATATGTTTGGTTTAGTACAGGGAGAAATACTCAGTATCTCAAAAAAATAGTTAAGTTTACGTTTCGAAGAGACGCCTTAAAAGCACTAAAATTTCTAAAATCAATTATCGACGCAGGTAAACTGATCACATTATTGTCGAGAATGTTGTTGTTATTTGTTTGCAGTTTGTTAGATACATTGTTTGATATTGGTGCAGATTACAGGCACGGAATTCGTTTGGCAACGAGCGTCGATGCCAAGATTCTAATAACTCTGAACGCTCGCAGTGAAAACGACCGAACAAAATTTGTAGAAGATCTCAAAGAAGCAATACTCGAGGTAGACGAACTGTTACTTTTACTGCCAATTTCATTTTTAACCAGTTTGTTTTCTGGAGTTAAATTATGGATTAACTCCAGAAAAAAAACTGGTTGATCCAGGTCTGCTGAAGACAACTTTTGTAAGTAACTGCCTCAGTTTGTTACAGGCTGGATGCTCTTCTTGTTGCCCAGTGCTAAAGCTTGGAAGGGAACATGGCATTGTGAGTGAATGTGTCAAACATTATTGTCATGTATGTATGTTATGGTTTTATGTTCTGACAATTACTATAGTTTGTGGTATGTCTGTTGTAAGTTGTATTCCATGTTAAGTAGCAATTATTGTAGTTTCTGTCATATACTGTTATTATACCATTTACATCTGAATGACATTGTTTAGCTTATAATAAATGACAGATTTTACTAAGTATGTTAATGCCACTACATTTATTTATTATTGTCATATGCTGTTTAAGCAGGCAGCTTTTTTGCCAAAGTTATACTCCTAGTTTGGAATTGTTTAGAGTGCGACTTTTTACTGGCGTGATGCCCTTCGTTTCCCAGCCAGCATTATCCAAGCAATGCAATGTAAGACGTTGATTTCAATGGTGAGGTGTAAGTTTTGCTGTGATTGTTTTGTGGTAATGACAGGAGTCAGTGCGTGTGATGTGTGTGTGTGACAGATGAACGAGATGGAAGCGTTGAGGATCGACGAGGAGCTGCGCAAGCAGAAAGTGCCTCAGAATCCAGTGAATGTGAACCGATACAGCAAAGACTCGGGCGTCGTCGACATTGAACTGTTGAAACTCAGTAGTGATGGCTCGGGCACCCATCGTCTGTCAGCACCCGAGTGTGAACGACTCAAGAAGACAACTCTCTCCAACTCTCTCATCGACATCTCAGAAGGTCAGAAGCTCCTTTGTTTTAGCAGTAGTAATGGTGACATCTGTTGAAGGATTGAAGATCTGCCTGTGCCTGCTATATCCACCTATCTGATCAGCCATGCCAGACCTTTGCCCCATAGCCAGTAAACTACTACAATACTACTCATTTGCCATCCCTCTGAGGGTAGGAAGCTGAGTTAGCCTCAACATTAAGTATCTTGTCAGCAGTGGCGTAACTATAATTTCTGGACCCCCCGGCAAATATTCGCTGCAGGCCTCGTCCAAATTTGATTCTCAGATATGTTGATACCGGCTTAATTTTTTCAATAATTTGGGTCACTTTGGGCCCCCTTTACCGTGATGGGCCCCTGGGCCCCCCGGCATTGCCGGGGCTGCCGATGGCTAGTTATGCCACTGCTTGTCAGCTTGCTCAAGTTTGTCGCCATACCACTAGACCACTGCACTGACATATCTGTGTAGCATGAGAATGGCAATGAAGAAGCGCTGTAGCAGTGACTACTGAATTGCTATTTTCTTGATTATAGAAATCTTACAGGACAAATAATTATCATAGTGGAAGATTACAGTTGCAATGAGCTGACAGTTGAGCGGCTATTTTAGCATTAGCTTATTACAAACAGTTGATGATTTGACTTTGCTACGCTGCTGGCAGATGCGTAATGCTACTCCATACGTTGGGGGACAGTGGCAATAAACAGTTTTGCTACATCATCAGACAGATTACAATGCCAATCAGGAAACAGATGCTAATTGTGCTGTATGAGAATATTGCTGTTATTCTGAAACAGCATTCATTAGACTGCTGGATTTCTGCTGCTGCTAGCCAGTTGGCGTTGTAACTTGGAACCTGTTGGTTTCACTGTGTTTGTGCATATAAAGCTGAGTCAACTAACTCATGAATGTATACATTACATGCGTGTGTGGCGTGTAGGCAGTCGACGTGCTAGTGGCGGCTCTCTGGACAGTGGAATGGTGCGTATTGCTATTTTACCACTAATTATTATAACTGATGCTTCTAGCAATGCTGGGTATTGCAACTGGTCTTACCATGACGTGGTCCATCTGTCTGTAACACTCGTGCACCCTGCAATAGCCGTTGGATGGAATGTGATGCCATTTAACAGAACAATCATGTCATGTGGCCCCATGTAACATTGTGTTAGATAGGCCCACCAGCTTGGCACAGAAATAAAAGATTTGGGGGTCGAAACTCCCACTAACAATTTGCACTGCAAGTTGGTGTCAAGCTAGCAGCATCCCTAGCAACAGCGACAAATCATTTTGGAGCTTTAAACTTGAACCATCTCTGCCTCAAAGCGCCACATAGGGGAGAGGGGTGAGCTCCCTGACAATGGAGCTTGGTCTGTGCAAGTCTTTCATGTTGTAGGTGGAATCGCTTCTTGCTGTGCAAGGGATTTCACCTATTGCTGCACATTTCTCCGTAGCATGGTCTGTCTGTTTGTCTGTCTGTCTCCGTCATCTGTTGTTTGTTGCTTGTGCATCCTACTTGAACCGTTCGATGGATTTAGATGCCATTTGGCAGTTACACTGTTGGGGTCCATTGACACATTGTGTTACATGGGAGTTTTTGACTACTGACGACTTGATATCAGGATTTTAATTTCTATACGATATCAATACATTATTTTACAT
>Ga0209454_1001337_pt1 | contig 15179 bp, 10 predicted proteins | sample WorMetHERISLAND1_2_FD_187400 | JGI IMG/M metagenome (GOLD analysis project Ga0209454, IMG submission 187400) | Marine gutless worms symbiont microbial communities from Max Planck institute for Marine Microbiology, Germany - Olavius geniculatus... | ecosystem: Host-associated > Annelida >...
GTGCACCATTATAGGATCGTCCCCCAGAAAAGTCTCCCCCGGCCGACAATTTACCGGCAAAAATCCGCCCCGCCCGGCGGCCGCCCGGGCGGGACGGATTTTTGCCGGTAAATTGTCGGCCGGGGAGACTTTTCTGGGAGGGGGTCGATCCTATAATAGGGAAACTTTTTATGGGGCCGGCGATATTTTAGTAAAGAAAAGACATGTCAATTCCGTGATTATCTCTCCACGGGCGGATTTTTCATGGAGTCATTTTAATGTGACACCGCCCGCCCGCTCCATCGGGCTTTCGACGCCGTGCCGCGTCGTTGGATTAACGCGGGACCGCGCGTGACCTTTATCTGCCGGGGCAGTCGACCGTACGCACTGTTCGCACTGACTATTCACGGCGCCACACCAGCACATCTTGGCATCTTGCTAACCATCTCTATAGCTTGGTACTTATACCACTTCTTACTAAGAACGCAGGTGGGTGAAAAGTACGACGTAAAACCCCCTGCGACGTTTAATTAATTACAAGAAAGCCACCACCTACCGCGAATTGGCGCTGGCAGAGGCTACTAAACTGTACAAACCGACAAAAGTAAGTAAGTAAATAAGTAATTTATAGAGTGCGCTATTAAACGTTTTCGGTGAACTAGCGAAAAGAAAAGTAGAAGCGTTTGGAATGACGTCTGTGCTGGTTTTGAGACGCAATAGAACAGAACGGATCGAGCATTTCCCGTCTCTGCGGCAAAAATCTGGAACGGTTTGCCATCAGAAGTGACGTCTTCAGTGTCTGCGAACATTTAAGACTAAACGCAAGACTTGTCTGTTTTTCGCGTTTTTCCACAGTTGACTGCAAAGTGACTGCAGTGCTATAAGCATTTTCACCACGAACGTTGCGCTTATTCTAACGTAAACGGTGCACACGTTATGACATTTCTATTGTGACGATTACGATTTTGTGACCATGGTGGGTTATTTCTTCATCGGGGAACTGGGTCAGTTTTGGGCGTTCGCGTTAAGATTAGTTACACTGTCCTACCGGCGACTGTCAGTTGGTCAACAGGTCAAGAGATCCACGCACAAGAATCACTCAGCCCAGCGGGGTGGAGAGATACTTTGTCTGCATGGTTTTCGACATTTAGCAGTAAACACTAAATAAAGCAAGGCTGGTATACCAAATCATCGCGTTCAAAGCGACGCTTGAAACACCGCATCGCACTGGACGATTACGCACAGCGATATTTTCGACAAAGCCCGGACGGTGATAATCAATAAGTTGGCCGGGTTATAAACACCGAGCTAGCGAGCGTCTGGAGGGCGCATGGATAGGTGGCTGGACGAGTGACTGACCCGGACGGCGAGTACCTCATGGGGTGTTTACACGATCGAGCAAACATCGAGCAGATAGCTGGACGTTCTATGGTAATTAGCATGCTAATTAGGAGGGCGGACGGGAAAGCCTATATAACACGTGATCAGCTGTGCGCTAAGAGCCTAAGTCTAGGCTTACATTTGAGCCAGAGGCGGGGTTCCAATAGGCCTGCTTGAACCAGTTCGATGTTTGCTCGATGTTTGCTCGATCGTGTAAACACCCTATCAGTCCATCGACAGTCACATGCAGTCAATGTTGTATGCGTCCTTGACAGTGCGTGTGTCAGTCAGTGTCACTGCCGGCGAGTGACCGGCTGCTGCTGCTGACGCAACGGCTACCGACGGACAGATGCACAATATCGGTCGGCGCCGCTAGCCATGTGCGTGCGTGCGATGGCAGAGTCCTACGTTCCATTCTAGACCAACTTGACTGACCGTGGCCGGTCACCAGTCGTGGCGTCTCGACCGATAACTTCAATCTCCTCAGATGCTCCGTGACCACAAATGGAACCACGTCGAAATAAAGTTTGTACGTTTTTAAATTCTAAGTACTGGACTGTAGCGTGACTTGACTAATGTTTTAAGTCGCTCCTGGTGGTGGAACATAAGACACAGACCATTTGTTTTTATCCAGCTTTGCTCTGTGCTGGGCCTCCATATTCTTCCAGCAATATTTGAGAGCCATTTCTCTGGATCTCCTTTAGGTGTTTTTAGTCTTCATCTTTCTGTCAATTTTACGTGACCGTTTGGTGTTTACGCTAATGCTTATTGTCCAATGCAGTCGACGTTTTTTTCAGTGTAAGACATTATCAAATAAATTGAGGAAAGTCTGAATAAAATTTTGCACCTCGCCGCATATCTGTCGAGGCGTCAAATCTTAAAAGTTAAATGTTTACTTTGTCTAGTTATACAACCGATTATCAGTCCTAATTTTTAACACGTTAGACGACAATTTTCGTTTTAGAATAATGCACTATTAGAATAAACAGACATTTTGTTTGGTAAACGAAGTTTATTTCAATTTTTTGGCTGCTGTTTTTTGCGACGAAGAAAGAACTGCAATGTTTAAACAGGTGAAAAATAATTCAACGGAAGGTTTCAAAACATCGTAAAAGCCGGATCAAATAAAGCGATTGGTCTTTAGCATGCACGCCGAGACCAATAGCTCCAGAGATCGATAATTGCAACTATGATGAATTGACGTCGGTCGCCGACTAAAACGCCCGGATTGGAATGATTGTTCGCTGTGACGACTGGCGACCTCTCTGACACGAGGTGTTCGAAGTGGGATTATTAGTGGGATTATATACTTAACAACCCACTCCCCACGATAACCCTTTCCCGCTTTTGCGATTTGCACTAGTGAAGGGTTTTTGACGCGCTTCAGCTATGCTGTAGGCGTCTACGTTACCTTTGTCGTTTGTCGTCGGTCTGCCTGTCGTCGTCGTCCGGATGTACTGCAGAAGAAAAATTTTTACACGAATAATTAGCCATGTGTTTTAAACCCACGCATGCAACTTTTCAGCGATGTAGGGCAAGAGAAACATTATCAAATTTTTGGGTTGAATGGTGAGGGTAAGAAAAGTATGCGTTTTTAAGGCTTTTTCAGATTACATGAAAATCCAGGACCTTGAATGACCTTGAAAGTCAGTACTACAGCAAAAACTGTATGGGCTGTAGCGCGTTTTCCCTAGCGACAGCGGGGCTTTTTCTTGCTTTCTGTGCCCCGAAGCGAACTGATACAGCGAGATGCCGAATGGCGGCTGACTATCCGAATAGAGTAGTGCCATCATGCACAATGTCACACAAACCAATGATGTATACAGACCGATCGCCTGTCAACATATTATATAGATATACAACCTTTCATCACATCACCGGCAGAATGCCATCCATGTGCATTAGCCAATATACGGAATAGCAGCAGCAGCAGTAGCCAAGGCCTGGGCCTATATGTGTAGCTGTCGACAAAATCGAATTTCCGGACTTTATATCGCGTATTCGGCGTTATGCGTATGACACAAGCGACCCGCTGCAACTCCTATAGAAACGTTGAGGGATAGGTCTACACACTGCATTCGGCGCATCTATCTTGTAACACAGTCATCACTTAATGCTCCCCGGGCGTTACGCTTCTCGGCGATCATCTACAGAGAGAAATACTGGCGCAAGAGCATAGTGTGATGGGCCTAGTAGTATTACGAGATTGTAAAATAAAAAGCCCAGCTATCGCTATTATAGCCGACCGTACTGGTTTCAGTGACCTTTAAGGTCATTTTCATATAATTTGAAAGCCAATATGACACTTTTACTAGTGATTAATAGTAACCTTAGCCTTATATCTCACCGTTTCCGAGATATGCATGCATGCCTGTTTTCGGTTAAAAACGCACATTTTCTCTACCCCTTCTATTTAACCCCCAATTTAAAAATGTTACTCTTGCATTATATGGCTGAAATTTTAACTGAAATTGAAACTGTAACACAGAGGGTTAATTAACTGTGTAAAAGTTTTTTTTCCTATGACCTAAAGCTTAGCCACAATACGTCCGTGACAGAACAGACGGACGAAAAACATGCCAATAGCTCGACCGTTACTCAAGTACGGTCGGCTAAACAATCGGATAGTTTAAATCATCCTACGAAGCTGATCATACCGTGGCCAAAACTACTCTTTTACGTGAAGTTTTTTTGATGTTGCATGCTAAAAATTATTAAAATCGGCCAATGTTTTATAGAGTTATTCCAAAAATAAAAGTGGCGCGTTATTGAGATACGGTGTAGTTTCCACTTGTTACCGAACAGCTGTATTATTTTTTTTCATCTCGCATGAAAATGCGCATATTGAGATAGCGACCAGTTAAAAACATTTTCACATAACCGACAAAAAGGCTCGAAAAAAGTCATTCAAATATAATATCTACTGTTTTTGTGCTAATTCTTTGCCACTTATGGATGCAACTTAAATTAATAAAAACAGCCAAATGGTCAATACATTCACGACTTATCATTCAACCAGTTACTATCGTAATGAGGTTTAAAAATTTTATTTCACGATGCTTTTACCGGCGATATCAGAGTCAACAACGATAAGATAAGACTGACGGCCCCTCGCAGCTGCAAGGAAGTAACTTGTCGACGTTAGGGCCTACATTATTTTGTCTTTTGTGCTACACCTTCACTCGGGCTATTTGTCCTGTTACTGGAAATACAGCGTGATCCATAAAAACGCGCCGCTTTTATTTTTTGAATAGCTTCCTACAGCATGGGCCGATTTTAATAATTTTTGGCGTGCAACAACAGAACAAAAATTTGACGCAAATGACTGTAGTTTTGGCCGCTTCATTTTTGTACTGACGCTACATTATCTTGTGAAATGCAGATTGTTGAGCCTGCTCTTTACGAGTGATGTCAACGTTAGCCGCTTGCATTCGCGCTGGAGGAGGACATTTTGAGCACATGCTGTAATAAAGAGGATGTGATGTGACACGTGTGACTTTTTGAAATACAATAGGGCCTAGTTGCCAATCGTGTTTGCCGCTTTTCAGTTAATTATTTCTGAGCGGACGCGTGCGCTATCCAGTATGAACTCATTGTCGTAAATGGCCAAACTACGACTTCTGCTTTTCTCAAAGTAATGTACCGACAGTATTAAAGTGAAGTGGCCTAAACTACAGTCACTTGCTTTAAGTTTTTTTCTGATGTTGCGTGTTAAAAATTATTAAATTCGGCCAATGTTTCACGAAGCTATTCAAAAAATAAAAGTGACACGTTTTTTATGGACGACGATGTAGGTTAGGCGTTGGCTTATTCTGGCGGATATAAACCTATTCAGTAAATTAATAAGTGCAAGAAAACATTTATCTGCGTATGTGCTTTTGAATTTTTCTGTATTTTCAATAGGTTGTCGTTAGGATGGCAACTTACACGATATCTGCCTTATCTTAAGTTAGTGAATTTGCTTATCCGCTTGGCTGATGTGCTTCCTTGGTGTCTAAAATGTTCTGCGCATGAAACAAAATCACGGCTTGTGCGGTAGCGACAAGCTGTTGTACTGTATAAGCGATGTGCCAAGTCAATGGGAAGGCCGAAATGTCGACCCCCATAGCTCCCACATTTTTCAACCGATCTTTGTTTAAAATGTCCAAAATGGCGCTTTATTGTTTTTTTATTTTTGCATTTAGGTAGTCAACGATCGATCGCAGTGAGTTGTAATATAGCGTCCCATAGGGTCGTACATTAGCTTCGGCGCTAATCCCCATAACGTCAATCTATCTGTCTGTGTTTCGATTGACGACACCCGAGTGATTACTTTGCCTGCAAACAGTCGATACACTACTTGCAGTGCTGTCAGTCGATGTCGACAAATACCGACCCCTTTCGAATGCCATTACCGCTCCCGCTCAAGGCTGCATCCGTTCCAGAACCCAACAAAACGTCGTTAGGCTAAGTGTTTTTTCCGCGTTAATAAAGTGGACGATGTTTTAAGATAGGCCCTTTGTTTTATGTTGCACGTTCAAGTATAACATTTTGATAACATATTAAGAAATGTCCAACGGACAAATCAGTATTTTAACTGATTTCTTGTTCATCGTTGAACAGCGCAGACGGCGCGTGCGTTACGGCATTGCCGTAAGAGTAGTTACTACTTTCCCATAATGTCACTTCAGTCAAGCATGACGATTGAAACGTGTCTCGCGTTTGTTTATCGCACGCACGTCGCCCGCCGAACATATTAGAGTCACGAATTAAGCACGTTTCATAGAGTTCGCTATGGCTCGTTAGCAGGGCCGGACTAACGCACAGGCCTAGAGCCCCCCGCTTGCCGAAGATGCACTAAATGCGGTCAGTTGATTCTCAGGAAAAAAAACAAAAAATTGTCGCCACTAAATGCAGTGACGTAGCCAGAATCTAGTTGTAGCGGGGGCACTGGAGGGGTGGGGAATAAGGAGGAGTGTCCCATCCCCATGGAGAAGAAATCTGGAAAGGGGCTGGGTCTCTTTCCCCAAATTTTTTTTGGATTTTTGGTGTAAAAATAACGTCTTTTGGTGCATTTTTTGGCACTATTTTGAGTAACTGTCTAAGTTCCTAAGGGGCACCTGCCCCTAGTGCCCCCATGGCTACGCCAATGACTAGATGTCATATTCTAAGGCTAAAATGCACCAGATTCGATTTCAGCTAAGGCTCCGCCACAAACTTCACTGGGGGAGCTCTGGAGCTCGTAGAGCTCCCCCAGACTTCCTACCTGAAAATAAGAGGTTACACACAATAAAACATACAACCATTTTTACAATCTTAAATGCATGATAGGCCTAAATGATTTTTATTTTTTGGTAATTTGTATCGTGTATGTAAAGGGACCTCAAAAAATATTTGGGCCTAAGGCTCCTCGAAGCCGTAATCCGACCCTGCTCGTTACACTGGCCTATATTTTCGACCGTGGTGAAACGTGTAGGACCTTATTGGCGAGATTTTGATGTAGCTCTGACGGGTTTCGATCTCTCTGGTTGACTGTGAGCCTATTGCTGGTCGAAACATACGAATGAAAAGACCGACATCGGCGACCGAAAGTAACTCGATGGTGGGAGAGAGAAAAAGTGACGTAACGTAACGTAACGTAACGTGTCGGCGTGATGAAGACTGACACATTGATCGTGTTGCCGTCAGACGTACTGCGTCATTGACTCCGCTTGCACGGCAGTAAATGACTCTCTCTACTGTAACTCAGGCTATGACGTTGATTTATTCTGACGACTCCTGCGTACACTGCGAGTCGACGTCAGCGCCGGACACGAATTTCATCTGACACACGACACGAATCGACCATCAGCAAACGCCACTTCCCCCCCCCGCCGACCGACGACGTATTTCATTGAAAGCGTAGACCGTCGAAAGATCACTGATTTCGTTAAAGAAACTAACGCACTTTTAATTTATGGCGACGTGCAATTTTATTTACCATCGTTTCAACGACTTGTTTATCCATTTTCACCTCCCCGAAGGTTCTCGCAGGGCTCGAAATTGCAAGACCGCGAAAATGACGTACTTCAATGGCTGAAAAATGCGTCGCGAAAGTAAGTAGCAAGTATAGTTAAGAAAAGGAAGCGCAATCTGCAGAACGACGCCTGCATCAAGACATGCATCAACAGGTTCAACAACGCAGTGCATTCCAGACTGCAGTTTCTCAGAGCGATCAGCCACAATCTGGGGCTCTGGGCGCTCAGGCCGAGGCATTCCAGTTCACGTCGGACGACAACAGCGACGTCGACGACGATGACGTCGACTCTACGCCGTCAGCCACTGCCACTGAAAGCGTAACCGCAGCTGCTGCAACAGCTACCCGAGGAAGTGATATCATCATGCGTGTGGTCTGCCTCATCGTACCACGCTCTGGAGTAGCTCGTTCCCTGCGGACATTCTCGTTTCCGTTACAGTTCCGGCAGACATGTCCAATTGCTGTCCTATCTGCAAAACACTAATCAAGCGCGTTTTGTGTATATTCGTGTGGATAAAACATTGACTCGGAATGTGCCTATCTATCAGCGTCATCATTACCATCATCAAAAGGCCGACGTCACTAACATGCTAAATTATAATTGTTTGTCATTTGTGATTTCGCGCGTACTATTTAGCGTCAATAATAATAAAAACTATCTGATATAATTTCCTACTATACGAAATAATATTTAGACAGCTACTTAAAATGTTATCTTCCAGCAGCGCAAATGTTAGTTCTGAGATTCTGTCACTTATTTTCATAGTTTTGCATTTAAACAAGCGGTCCGACGAAACATCACACCGGACCGGACCGCATCGAACGGTTAGGGTTAGGCTTAAAGTTAGGGTTAGAGTTAAGGTTAACCGCACCGGACCTACCGCACCGTGAGGTGTTTCGTCGGATCCTTTCACAGGTCCTGCATTTTAATCTCATTTTTGCCTATCCAGTATCCACTGCTTGTGTTCGCTTGTCTCTTGTCTTTCTTCTGTCAATTTACGGTGATGCTATTTTTTGTCTGAATTAAATTGTTATCGATTGACACTCGAAACAAGGAGACGTAATAATGTTATTTTACCTTTATCTTTTTATCGAAATGTCCTAAAATGTCTCAGCTTACAACTGTCTACACAAGAGCCGATGTGGTGTGGTGTTGATACTAATGGCCGCACGTGGACGTTGACACACGTGGCGGTATTTTGTAATGCGTTTCTGTCACCTTGTCCATTCTTCAGCCGTCAGCTGGCTGAATATTTAAACAGTCGTCGCTCGACAGTAACAGATTGCCATGCAAAGAGACACAGTCAGAGAGCAGAGAGAGAGAAAAAAAGCACTGTCTCGACTAGCTGCAGGCGGATGCTGAGCTGAGCCAATGTCCGGCGGCTGCCGACATCAAAAGGTTGCTGCTGCTGCTGCTGCTGCCGGTGTCACATTAAAATGTCTCCCACGAAAAAATCCGCCGGGTAAATGATAATTACGGATTTCATATGTATCTCCCTTATTAAAATATCGCATGCCCCATAAAAGTGTCCCCCTTTTATAAGATTCCCCAGAAAAGTCTCCCCGGCCGACAATTTACCGGCAAAAATCCGCCGCACCCGGCGGCCGCCCGGGCGGAGGGTTTTTTTGCTGGTAAATTGTCAGTCGGGGAGACTTTTCTGAGGGGGGAGCGATTCTATAATGGGACACCGACGTCGCTTCGTCCGCGAATATTTATGGGTCGGAGGCGAACGGCGACGATTGTGCGACCAAGAGAGAAAATGACGACGACGACGACGACGATGGCGCCGTTGAAGAGGAAGACCCGAGATGGTCGCATCCATTGTGTGCACAGCGCCGGGGCGGCGATAAGCCACAGTCGACCGGATATAGAGTTCGTGAGTTCTAAGCTATTAAACGAAAGAATGGCACTTGGACTGCTGTGCTAGCTGACTGAAAGCAAAGCTAATACAGATTGTTTTCCGTGATCACAGTGCAGCACGGTAGTGCTGATACTGTTGTAAGGGCGACGAACGTTAAGTATAGGAAATGGCGTTTGGGGGGTCCTGTAACTCAAAAACTCCTTAACCGATTTCCATAAAACTTGGCATCAGTGATCATATCGCCAACCCGACTCCACCTGCAAAATTTGGTTACAATCGGTTGAAAGGGGGCGTGGCTGCGCACGCGCGAAATTCGCCGTTAGGCGTCTGTTCTTTTCCTTGCGCACGGCTACAGGTCCGCACGTTGAATTGACAAACTGGCTAATGGCTCAAACGAAGCGTCCTGAGGCCGGACACATTCCTTATGTAGTTTCAATTACAGACAATGAAATATATTTATCGAAAATATTTAATGCCAGCGACTGAACCACGGATTTATTTTCGCGCGCAGCTTCAAACGTAGTTGTTCGGTTTGCTGAACAAAAACGAACCGGCAAACACCGAAAACTGCTAGTTTACGATGTTTATTTTTGCGGGTAGCAGCAATGCTGTCGCGCGAGAGAGACGACGGCGTCGTTCGCGGTTAATAACGTCCTGGGCTGGCCGACTGTAATGAACAAAGCGTTCGTGCTGCGGCTGTGAAGCGCCGGTAGCCATGCTTTACGTCGTACGTAGGACTGGCAGCGGCTGCTGCGACTGGCAGCACGTTAATGACCGGCGTGCCATGAATTGTGCTGCTGCCTGAACGTCAGAAAAGTGTATTGAATGGCCACCACGAACGCTCGTTTCCCCTCGACGTGCCGTCCCGTTTCCTTCCTACCCGCTGACCGTATAAACAGCACAGCCCACCGGTCCACCGTTCATCGCCCGACTTCCATTCGCTGGTCGTCCGTTTGTCGCCGAAATGGACAAAAGTTACCCCGCCAAGAAAATCTTTCCGGCAAAATCTGCGTTTTCTTTTAGGACAAAAATCTCACCGGTAAGGAAGTTTATCATTGCTCGTATTCGCAATTTTTAACTTAAACGTTTAAATTGTTTATCTTTAATTCCACGGTAAGAAAACAATTGTTGTGAACCGCTTAAAATATCGTCAATTGTCTATCCTCATTTTCATGACCTAATTTTACTTGTTATTTTTCACCACAGAGTCTGAAATGCTATAACCGCTCATAATATCATTCTACACTGTATCTCAGAAAACATCCTCGACATTTTCGACTGCAACTTGAAAACCAATTATCAGATTTCGATAATTTTTTTCTACGAATATTCTTCACATAACTTCCATCAAATGATCGTTTATTTTTCTATCTCACCCAACGTTTGTTTTTGCACTATATCTGGGGGAAAACACAACCAGCGAAATATCACTTTTTATTTTTATCCAATGCGATATGATTGCTTAATTGACATCATGCGTAAAACATAATTTGTTTACATTTCTGACACTTCGGCTGACATTTCATCCAGTTGTCCATTTTTCAACTGCCTGTAGTAAAATTACATGTAGTGTTGGCTCACTATGCGAACACGCTTTCTTCATTCATTGACAGCAGTATCGATAATGTTCTGCTCCAGACCAATGCAGGCTGTACCAGTCACTTCTTGACTTCACAAACATTCCTAAACTTTATCTGGTAGACACACTGCTGCAAGACCTTCTGTTGGGGCCGACAAATTAGGATAGATGGAATTTATTGACGTTTTTTTCATTCATTTTAACACGTTCTATGCTTGGTCTGCTTTCCCCAGTTAGTGCAAAAGCAAAAGTTAAGTGAGGTGAAAACTAAAACACTTATTCAATAGCCAGTTGTGTCAGAAATATTTCTGCCAAACATTGTTAAAATCTGTTAATTTTTATTCAAGTTAGATCGATAATGTCGGGGATGTTTTTTTCAGGTTTTCTGTTTATTTCAACACATACTTTGCTGGATCTAATTTCTCTAGGTAGTGCAAAAACATACATTGGGTGAAGTAAAAAACTAAGCAGTTATTTGATGGCAAGTTTTGTCGGAAATATTCGTGGCAAAAATTATCAGAATCTGCTAGTTGGTTTTTAAGTTACAGTCGAAAATGTCAGGGCTGCTTTATTGGGACACAGTGTCATTAAGCGTGACGATTAAAACGCGTCGGTCACAGTCATTAAATAAGTATGTTTCATCGCGGTCCAAATTATGTCGTGCATTGTTATTCTTGAACACGATAAACAATTAAAAAATATTAGGCTACGCGGATTTTGTCACACATCAGATTGAGATATTTTTGAGGGGGCTTAGATCTGTCCGTAATGATTTTTTAAAGGGCGTGTTTTGTCTGTGGGGGATACATTGTCCTGGATTCGTCTATCGACCGCTGACCACGCTGGCGATGTCGGTGAATTTACGTCGTGACTGTCAGTGGTCAGTGTCGGTGCGCGCCGTGCACGGTTGCTGCTGCTGCTGTTGCTGCACGCCCCACTAATGCACGCAGCATCATTCCTACACTCGCCACCGCGTCAGGCGGGCGTGCCTCTGTTTTCTGATCGCGATAATCGTCGCCGCTTTAGCTCTACGCGATTAAGCCGTGGTGACGATAAGGCTTAGAGACTGGATTGGGCGTTGTATACAGTGATGTATCGATAGATCAGTGCAAATGCACCTCTGCTGGTCCGAAGCACACGTGGGTGGGATAGATGACTGTCGTGTGGGTAGGTTGTAATGACGCTTAATTCGCCCTCAGCGGCGAAACGTGAGTGACTCTCCGCCAACAACAAAGGCGCACGACGGCTGGTCCCGGGCTGAAGTACCACGTACCGACCGACGACTGATGACGTCATTTCCGGTTTTATGTCGTCGTGCCTGCTGCTGTAGACCGGGTCTACGACACTTGTCTGTCGACTCGCAGTGTTCGCCGGTTTCTCCCTGAACGCACGAGTCCCGTGTCCTGTGCGTGGCTGCACGTGAAGTCGTTGACAGTCGACGATGAGCGAAATAACCACGATCAACGTGTGCATGCTGCTGCTGCTGATGATGATAATGATGACATGTCTGTCCCACGGGGCGGGAGAATCCCACGAGGAAACCGCCGCCGAAGGCAGCAGCATCGAGGACCCCGCGGCGGCTGGATGGATAACGGCGGCGGGTGATGACGTCGAGTGGGCGAGAGAGCCGGTCAGAACGACGCCGTCGTTGACTGAGGAGGACGCGGCCGCCGGCGAGCAGTCGTCAGCAAACGGCGTCCAGTCATCGTCGTCGGAGGAGTCGTGTCCGAATGACTGCGACTGTTTCAATCGCTACGAGACGGTGGACTGTAGTAGACGCGGACTCGAGACCCTGCCGCTGCTTCACAACGATACACGCCGCCTTTACCTCGAGGACAACCGGCTCGTCTCTTTGGACACGGGGCTCCGGGACGCCGCTCAACTGACGCTGCTGATCGTCGAGCGTAATTACCTAGAACGCGTCGACGTCGATGAATCGCTGTGCGGACTGACGCGCATCCAGGAACTGAACCTAGCCGCCAATCGGATACGCTCGTTCAACGTCGGCGGCAGCACGCGGTCCGCGGACTCTCCGTGTCGAGCTCCGGCACTCAAGGAGCTTAATCTGAGTCTGAATCTGCTAACGGTCGTGCCGCAAAATCTCTCGGAGTTCGCGCCCAACCTCGAGATACTGAACCTGAGCTACAACGAGATCGCGTCGGCGACTCTGGACGAGACTTACGCCGCCATGACGTCGCTGCGGTACCTCGATCTGAGCCGTAACCGCATCCACTACGTGGTCAACGACGATTTCGGTGCGGTAACGGGGACCGGCGTGCCGCTTGAAATACTCAGTCTGGTCGAGTGTGGACTGGTGCAGATTGACGACGGCGCTTTGGCGGACTTCGTTAACCTCACGTCACTGGGACTGGCTAACAACCCTCTACAGCAGGACACGCTGACCGCCGCCCTTGGGCGTATCGGTCGTCGGAGACCAGGAAACCGGTCTCACTGTCTGCAGTCAGCTGCAAGCGGCGTCGACGTGGAAGAATACATCAGTGAAAGCAGCTGTCCGTCGTCTGACGCCCAGCTAGTGCGTCTCGACATCAGCGAAGTGATTTTGACCAACCTCACCCTGGAAGCGCTGGGCGGGTTTTCCCGCCTGGTCGTGCTCGACGCGTCCTACTGCGAGCTAAAATACGTCGATCCACATCTGTTCGACTGCCTGCCAGATCTGGAAACGCTTCACCTGGAAGGCGGGCGTCTGGAACGGCTAGAGAATCTGCCAGCTCTGCGTCGACTGCGCCGGCTGCACCTCCAAGAAAACCGACTGACGATTGCGGTCGACTTGCACGGACTCGACGCATTGGAGTCGGTGGATCTGAGTCGAAACCGAATCGAGACAATCCCGACACACTGGCTGAGCGGCACCCGCGGACTGCAGATTGTCAACCTCAGCCACAACCTTATCACGGCCATCGAACCCGACGCCTTCAACCAGGTAGAATTACTTACAACCCAGTAACAGCGCATTGGCGTTCGGCGAGTCAGTTATTATTAGATCTGATCATTGTCGGTAAATGACTACAAAAATATGGGACTGGGTATGTAGAATGTGCAGCATTTTAATATAAACCTAAATGATTTTATCGTCGATGACGTTTTTAAAGAAAAAATTTAGCACCAAACGAAAATTGCAGGAAAAATAGACGTGCGGGATTTAAGAGTAGTCAGCAATTAAACGATTGTTCGGATGCTAAATTACGATCACTGAACCACAGAAGTAGCTTAGGGTCGGGGAGATTTAAAGAACATTGAAGATCCGGAAACTAGTTTACTCAGATGCTGAAGCCATATTAAAAAGCTGTTCAGAACTTAGATAAGCGTCTGCTGGCGTTTTTTCAATTTCCTGGCCGTACAAAGCACGAAACAGTTATCCAATTGCTGGCTACTTTTTAGCACGTGCATTGTGCTAGCTTTTTTGAGTGCTAAAACTTTAACTTATAGAATTATGGATAAATTGCAGTACGATGTCCTGACTGTGCGCTGCATTCCTCAGTGCTGTGATGAAATTAACTCCGAAAGAGCCGAGACGTTACCATGTAGTAGGCCTACCGTGGTAAGACAGGTACTAACAGTTCGAGCAGGGGCAAGCCTATATTCTGTTGAACGCAGATGGACTAAACTCTTTAAACCTTTCTGCGAGGTATTGACAAAGCAGTGGAAGTCGATATGATGACCAGCGATGTGTCTTCGAGGACTTGTTCTCGTTCTTGAGAAGCTTCGAGGACGAAGAGCAGTGTCTTTGGCCTTGGCTTTGAACACTTGATAACGTCGCTAATGATGACGAGTGTAGGTGAGCGTGATGTCGACGTTGGATCTATCGTTCAATCGTCTGACGCGGCTAGGCCGGTACGGGCTGACAAGTGTCGCACGTCTGGACGTGTCTTACAACATCCTGCAGAAGATCGACGACGATGCACTGTACGGACTTCAACATTCGCTCGCCGAGCTCGACCTTGGTTATAATCGACTAACTCACCTGACTACGGGCGTCTTACGCAACGCCCGTTCGCTGCTGATACTGGACCTCCGACACAATTACCTCGGACCCAAGTTCGGCGTTTACTTTCCCGCTACCGACGCAGCGGCCGCTGACCTTGTGACCTCGTTCGACGCAGCTGGCAATCTGTTCCAGGTCAGACCGACGATTTTTGTACTATTTCAGCTATGCATGCACGCAGTTTTTTTTTGTGCGTGTGCAACAGTATTGTAACTGTTATACGGGTTATTCGACTTAAGACAATAATTATGTTGTACCCATATTGTTAGACCGGCATTTGTTTACTTATGACAATCTTTTATTCACCAACATTGCTAGCACAACAAAAAGAAAGAAAAATAGATGAAAAATTAGTCTGCAATTTCACGCATAGGCCTACAG
>Ga0209454_1001338_pt1 | contig 15178 bp, 10 predicted proteins | sample WorMetHERISLAND1_2_FD_187400 | JGI IMG/M metagenome (GOLD analysis project Ga0209454, IMG submission 187400) | Marine gutless worms symbiont microbial communities from Max Planck institute for Marine Microbiology, Germany - Olavius geniculatus... | ecosystem: Host-associated > Annelida >...
TGCTAGCACAGACAGATACCCAAAAAGTATATTGTATAAAAATGCCAAAAAAGATTACACAAACAATTATGTAATCGCCTTTTATATTCCTCACAATGTTGATATTTCTTACATTTTTCAACTCTTGCATAATGACTAATTACAAACTTATCTGAGCATTTGACTTTTTCAAAAACGTTTGCATGGTACTTTTATTCGACGAGTATAGCTTAAAAGGAGGAAACGTCGCAAAGCGGAGAATATAATGACGCATAGTTTCGTTCGTCTGTGTCGACAACTGGCGACCAACAGCTGGATTTCCCTGTAGCTAGTCAAGGTCAGAACTCAGGACCCCAGCGGATTAATATGTCTACCGCAACGTTGGATTCAATGCATAAAACATTGCGTCGCGAGATCAACAGCTGCACTATAAATAAAGCCCGTCGAAAAGCGAGCGCCAACGTCGTTATCATGAACCGATCGAAATCGAGTCTGAGGAGAGCAAAAAAAACTGTCTTAAGTTTCTTTTTGAAAAAGCTGCAAATTCTAAGGACGCCTTAGGGAAGTAGATCTGAAGCGTGCTGACGAGAAATACTGATAAACGCTATGCACATTAGAATGCACGCAGTAAAATACAGTCACGAAAATAACTGCAGGAAACCGCTTCTTTTCTCAGAGTGTGTTCTTCCACGCCATTCATCCGCATCAAGAGAACCAACCAGCTAGCGTGCGAACACGCAAAGCATTTCGCTAGTCCGTCATTCATTAATACTTTTTGAAGCACGCGATTACACCGCTTCTCCAGCGTCTTTCATCTCAGCGTGTAACTCAATTTGCAGCTGAATGAAAGCAATCCGAGAAAAAACAGTTATTATGAGGTCGTTTTATGCGATTTTTGTTTTTTCCCTTTGAGCACATTTACTCGACTGTCTGTCTGTTCGTGCGTCTCACGTACCGTCTTCGTCTCACAAACGACGGTTGTAGACGCCGCGTCGAAACACGAAAGCGTATCTAAAACAATTTTATGGTGATTCGACAGTACAATAACTGTTAAAATGAACGAAAATTATTGCACAAAGATGCAAACAGCAGATGACAATATATCAATCAACCAACTAATCAAATGCTCTTGTTATCTCCAAATGTTGCGCCTTACATTTTTCTCTTACGTGTACATAGTCTCATTATTTGGCAGTAAGGGTACTACTGCACATGGCCGTCTCACGTTACGTTTCGTCTGCGGTATGATAACTTGCTTACTAAAAATAATGTGCGTGACAGACACTATCTTCAGGGTGGAAGTGAAGTTCCAAATGATTTCCAGCACGCTTACACAGTACATTTTCATTGCAAGCATTACGGACGGAATGGCGTGTTTGCGGCTCGTTTTGTATGCATTGTCACTGCTATCCATTCCCGTTTATAGCATAACAGGCCATAAGCGCGATTGTCTCATATAACGCTCAACGAGATAAGTGGCATTACCAGGCACTTTACAAGCAATCGACAGTTATAAACTGAAATGATTAATTACTACACCGACCCACAGTGAACCATAAGGGACTGCAACGAAGCCACAATAGATCAGATATGTATCGGTTTATATCAGTCCTTCGCGAATTCGAATTCGGTCTCCGTATTGGGCTAGTTGCGGTAATGCGTTGATTAATCATACTGTTTAATAACTGCCGATAATATTTGTCATTAACTCATTCAAATTAAGCGCCAGAGCTGATAAATCGCCCTAACTGTCAATGGACAAACAATCATTATTAGTAAAAGTAGGCCTAATGCGGGGCCAAAAATGACACCCCTTTCAACTAAGTCAATATAATGCTATATAAACTGCAGAACACTGGACGTTTATATTGCTTGAACAATTTTGACATTCGCTATTAATTATTCACAGCTCAGATGTGCTCATTTATTTAAAAATATTTTTATAATGTTTTCGTAACTCTAGTGTTTCTGCACACACTAGATTACAAATGTTGTGAATCAAACAGCATTCGTCGTCAGTAATATAACGACGAAATTACAATTTATTCGCATAAAAGCAAAACTACATCGGCAGACAAGGCTCGTCGTCATTTAATGAAAACGATGCGCAAGTGAACGAAAATTGCAAATATAATGCATCTAGCAAAAGTGGAAACTCAAAACCAGAAGGGTGTCATTTTTGGCCCACGATGTATTAATGACTGGGACCTTGATAAACTAAACTTGGGCCTTGAGCTGGTGAGTCCGGCTTTAGGCTAAGTTTAGGCCTATATGAAAGAGACACACAGGCTAGTTTCCAGACTGACGAGTACGTCGTCGTCGTCGACGTTATTCTGCCTTGGCGTCTCGATCACTATCAGGAGAATTGTTCCGTTCTTTAGACGCGCAGACGCATTCCATTTCATTCTGTCCACTAGCTTCCTTGACCGCCCGTGTCACATTAAAATGTCTTCCTCATAAAAAATCCGCCCGGAGAGAAAAAGTCACATAATTGATATGTCTCCGCCTCACTAAAATATCGCAGGCCGCATAAAAAAGTCTCTCCATCATAGGATCGCCCTCCAGAAAAGTTTCCGCGGCCGACAGTTTGCCGGTAAAAATCCGTCCCGTTCGGGCGGCCGCCGGGCGGGGCGGATTTTTGCCGATGAATTGTCGGCCGGGGAAACTTTTCTGAGGGGGGCGATCCTATAATGGAACACCGGCAGTGGCGGCAATCGGTCATCAGCCACTGGGACGGACGGCGGCCGACGTCCAGTCACCAATGGGGAAACGATGAGACCACCAAGAAGCATATGTCGAGCGTTGCACATATCTATCTACACTAGAGTGTCGCTGCCTACCGCAGCCTGTACCACGAACGGTGCAGAATTCCTGGAGGGAATTCCTGGAGGGAATTCATGAATTCCTGGCCTCGCAATGTTCGGAGCACAAAAAATACCGACCGGCAATACTACTTGCACTCAGTCGCACCTTCCAAGACGATCGATAATGCAGATACAGACGAGGTGATTGTGGAGGACCACCAGAATAGTGAGACAAAATGATGACTGCATTGTGCCGGAACGGTCCGCTGTTTAGATAACAAGCAGCTTGTCCAGTTTGTGTTTCTGTGTTTCTGAGCTGTTGCATGCCAATGGCCCATTGACATTTTCAAACGAATTGCGATGAAGTGTGGATGGAGCATCAGAACCCCGATTGTAAAAAAAACGTATTTTAGGCAAATACTCATTCGCTGTTTCTTTGCTGCAAAGATTACAACCATTTTTAGTACACGTTACACTTGCATACAAAAGGATGGCCAGCTTGAGTTGTTTTTGGTGGCTTAGTTAAACCTAAATGCCAAGTTTACAGTATACCCGTGAACGGTGACCATCTCAGTGCTAACCCGGCTCGACGACAAACAACTTTATTGATGCGTCGAACCATGATATAACTAAACCAAATTGCAGCACCGTTTCTTTACGATAATAATAACAAAATGAATAAATAAATTTGTAAAAAAAATTACGCGGGTGAGCTGTTGCATGCCAATTCGTGACGCAATTTGTAACGCATTTAACACTGACTGCATTCTAATTATTAATTAGATAGGCGAAAGTAAATGGACAAAAACGAATAATATTTTTACCAAATTCTGCGTGGTAGCAGTTGTGCAGCAAAAGATTGGAGTGGAAAAAATCTTTGGCCAAAGGCAGTATCGCAGATTGTAGTCCAAAATTGAACGACGAGACACAGTGCGCTCGGTCATTTAGTTTCATCACAAGCTGCGTCGGTGTATGCAAATCGCGCCATCACCATACAGACTGGCCCAATAAAGTAAGCCTATATTTAGTATTGTTATCATTTAATCCGATACTAACGATTTTTCAAAATTCTTTCGCCAGCATACTTAAAAGTAGTTTTGCAATACAGTGATCTTTAAAGATACCGCCGTTTGTCAAACGCTTCGCTAAACTATCCTAAAACAGTTGTGTTTAAAAGCTGACATCTGTACATTATTTTTTCCACTGCAGTCCAATTGCATATTGTTAGTATATTTTAAAATTTATATTTGTATGAGCAAACGGTTTCGAAAAACTGTAGGCCAATAGTTTTCTCATGAGGATTATTTATTTGCAAGTGCAACGCAAGGAAAAGTTTCCGTCGACGCCTCCGCAGACGTCGCGCAGTCAACAGCGCGAGTGAGAACTATAATGCAGTTTACGAGCGACAGAAAAAGGTGCACAAGCGACGCGAATTGTCGTGCAATATATTTTGATCTGGACGTTAAACCTTGCCCGTGGGTGTGCCGCTGACTGTGGTCGTCCTAGTAAAAACCGCAGCCTAGATGGCGAATAGCATAAAAGAGTTTCTGCCCATTTGTTATTGACTATGACAAATAAATTGATACCAGATTCTTCAAGATTTGTCGGCCCAAACATTGATATACACAATGTCATAGTTAATTGAGAACAAGCGATATAAAACATATTTGTTTCTTGTCGATAAAACGTAGTAAACGTAGTAAAAATTTGGATAACATTTTTCTATGAATGCGCAAAATGTTTCCTAATGCCAGTTCTCGTTTATATCACACCAGAAACTGATTTGTATGCGATAACTTAATTCGTAAATAGTAGCTTTCCTTGGCTGAGTTTCTTTCTTTTCACTGAGCAAGGGTTAAACATAATCAGCTGTTTCAAGTCCACTGGCTATCTGTCGTGTAATCTGTGAACAAATTTCCTTCGTTGATTTGTCTGTCTGAATCTGATTTGTAAGCCGGTGGTAGAATCATAAAAGACCAAATGAAACTAAGGTTAACTCGGAGCTGTTCAGGTCTGGCTGTTGCGCTGTCGTGTTGAGATACGGGCGGCAGTTCCGACATCACATGACAGTGCAGCGCCACATGGCGTCGGCAGCGGTCATGAAACTACTTCGCTAAATTACTGTAAGCGCTGCATGCGTCGCAGAGGTGCAGTTGCCAGTGGATTAGTCCACGTGCCGTAAAGAGACCGCGCAATCCGTGTAAAAAGCTTATCTCTGGCAACGAACTGTTATCGCTGCTGCATTAAGACGGATGCAAGCTATCAGCAGCAGCAGCAGCAGCAGCAGAGACGGACAGATCAGTTGACCGCACACCTGACCGCCGCTATCAGTGCTTTATGCAAACTTTATTTCGCCATGGCAGCAACCCTACTACTCCATGACGGTTGCTTACTCCCAGTGTCATTCAAACACGATTAGGGAATATTTCCTGGCACTATGGCACATTGGACCTTCGTTCTCTGTAAAACGCATTAGTTTTTAACCTCAAATTGCATAATAATAATACTCACCACTATTATCGTTATCGTTTTTTTACGATTTTACTTATTTTACGATATCTGGTTTGAGTAATTCATTGGCAAAGTTGCGTGCGAGTACGATTTCATAACAAGTAGGCTTCTGATGATGATGATGACGACGACGACGACGACGATTAGGCCGATAGTGGTAATGATTATAATAATGATTATAATAATAGCAACAATAGTAATGACCAGGACAGTATTTATGGTGCACGCTGTTATCATAGCTAAACCACTGTGACAGTTCATCCTGCTTATTTGTTGATAGCAGAACAGTGCTAGGCTGCCGTTGACACTGGCACTAAGCTAATCGACTTAAACCGCGAATTTGTTCGAATAAGCTAGTATCTACAATCATCTGAAGAGCTTACAGCGGTCTCTCAGTTTATTAAATAGATTTCAGAAAAAGACGAAAGTTAAAAAATACTAAAGAAGGAAAAACTATACACCAGTGTATTGCTTTAACATTTTTTTCAGTCGTTTTAACGAATAAATTAATAAAAGTGTTCATTACATATCGCTTCAAATCAGAGATGCTAAGAAAGGACAAATTTACGAAAGTTATTCACTACGGAAATTTATTATACCATAACTATTTTTTATACATCATCTTATTTTTTGGTTGAATCCGTAACTTTCAACGTGTTTTTAAATTGTTATTTTTTTGTAAAATAAATGTTTGCTACCATCCTCGTCGCTTTGCAAAGCCTGGTATATTGTGTTCAACATCAAACGATTAATTATTTTCCGTTTTTGGACAGGACATTAATTCACAACATCATATAGCAAAATTGGGTCTAAGTACCTTTTTGCTATTCTGATAGCTGAGGCCTACTAACGTAGTAAGACGGGTTGATTCAACAACTCATAAAACTTTTATCTGTGAAAGACAAGAACAATTTGCTCGGAATGCAACGGCTCGTTTCTGTGCAGTATAAGGTCGGTGACCTTTGGTTTAAGTGGATTATGGGAAATCCTTAGTTGGCCAAATGTCGTCTCACTATTAACTCGTAGTAGGTATACTTTAGTTCACTCATCACTGAAGAAGCTGGCCTGCTGTTTCTATACACGTGTAGCATGTTCTGTGCGTTTTTTGTTAACTTTCGCTCGAAGATACGTCGTCAGACAATTAGAGAATGCATTCGATCACCAGTCTATTCAAGCACAGCTGATGCTGCTTGATGCAGTGGGTGGCCGCATACTGTTTCACAACGGACAAAATCGATTGGCAGCTCGCGTGGATTGTCTGCTGTTGGTATTGAGTGATGTGCGAATCATCAATACGTGTAAGTGAGCATTAGCGACCACCGGCAGAGATAGCTGTCGTTGTAAGCTGTACCCGACGCAGGTGCATTGGGCTAATGTTAAACTCAATGTCGTATAGGCCTACCTGTTTCAAATATACACCGTGTCTCAAAAAAGTGCCATTTCTGAACAATTTCGTGAAACATCGGCATATTTTAGTAATTTTTGGCATGTAACATTGCAAAGAAAACTCGACGGAAATGACAATAGTTTTGCTCATCTAACCCTTATACTGTTGCTGCACTACTTTGTGAAATGCTGACGTCGTTGGCCGTTGTCGTTCAAAGTATTAAACCAAACAGGAACTGACTTAGCAGCTCATCCGAACCATAGTCTGACCGCACTGAAGTCCCAAAAGATACATGCGAGCTTGTTGTTGGTTATTGTTGTCCGGATACCGCCAGACAGCTGGCACGGTCTAGTCATCGATCGTCCATCGTTCAGTGATTATCCATCGCATTAGATTTCGACGCCGTGACGTTCAGTCGGTACTCACTATAGCAAACCATACATGGCCAGCTATGACCATTGAAACTGAAAATTGGTTTGAAAAAGTTAATTTTTGATTTTTTTTAACTCAAAATCTTGAAAGTGCACGCTTATAAAAAATTGTGACTATAAGAGATGGACGCTTAACTTCTTTGCTTTCAAAACAGTAACATTTCACAAAGTTGTGTATCGACACACTAGAGGTGTGGTGGGATCTTTAGTGATAGTGTTGTCACAATTTTTTTCTGATTCTGACAGTAAAAGAAATTTAAAATCGGATAATATTTGATAAAGTTAAAGCGTATAAAATGTTTGCGATGTTTTTGATCCATTCTGTATAGCAGAGTTTCATCAAGTCCACCAGTTCCGATATGCAACAGTCACAAGACACTAAATTAGTTAAGAGACCAATGCTCTTAGGGTAAATGGATCGCACACTATTTTCGCTGACAGATGGAGCACGCAACGCAACGTAGGCTTGTACGGGAATTTCTCCTGGGAATCTTTTATTTGTTGCTTTTGAAAGATCGAACGTCTGTGCTGTTGCAGGTTGTAGTTTACAGGTCGATAAGAGAAAACTGGTCATATACAACCGACATAACTCATGAGCAATTTCAGTGACATGACACATAGCCTATTACATGTACTTACGCCTGCAACAGCTGTAATTAAAAGGAGGTTAACAGGTTTATAACTGCCTCATAATGTTGAGCTTTTTGTTTGACAAATAAAAGATCGCAGTCATTTGAACAGCTAATGACTAATAAATAAAGACTAAAAGATGTTGCCACGATATTCGTTTTGAAAGCCGTAAATGCTTCAAATTGAGTGCCACCTGGACTCCGCCCCAAACCTTGCTGGGGAGATTATATTTTGGGCGCTTTTCCTAAATATTTTAGCTAAATTTAAAGATAGAAATAAAGAAGGAAAGCAGGGAAAAAAGAAGGGGATGGAGGGTTAAACCATCCTTGAAACTTACGCGTTACATTTTCACTTAAGCCTACGACTCTTATCATAACTAAAAATGTCGATAAGCTGATATTCATACTGCAGACGCGCACAACTAAAGTTTTAGCAATAAGGTGCGTTTTAGCGTGTAAAAGATGCAGATGATAGAAAATAGAAATGCGTGGGACAAATAAACGCCAGAGAACTGTTGCTACATCGTCAGTTTTAGTGTTCAACAACACGTTGTCGAACATATTGGAATAACTTCAGTATGATGTTTCGTGTGCGAACTGGCGACGCCTCTATCGATTACTCCAAGCCATAGACACCCGACTTAACTGTCCGCTTGTAGGCCTATACGACATACTGCATGAACGTCCAGCTCATCTTACGTGCGTTGCGTTTCTCATCTATCCGGTTAGCGCCATTAAAGCCATCCGTGTAATAGACGGCCTGACACGGACACACGCGGTCTGCATAATCCGACCACGAGCATCTGTTTCCGGAGCACCGGCTGCTGATGCTGCTGCTGATGCTGATCGTGACGATGTTTCCAACGACGACGGCGACGACACACTCGCCTTATGATGACGTACTGCAGCGTACCGGCGCCGGTGTCCTATTATAAGATCGCCCCCTCTAGAAAAGTTTCACCCCGGCCGACAATTTACCGGTCCGCCCGGGCGGGACAGATCTTTACCGGTAAATTGTTGCAAACCTTTCTGGGGCCGATCCTATAATGGGGAAACTGTATGGGGCCGGCGATAATAATAAAACGGAGACATATGAAATCCGTGATTATCTCTCCTCGGGAAGATTTTTCATGGGGAGACGTTTTAATGTGACACCGGCGTAAAGCGGCCGGTCAGTTTTGATGATGATTAATACCGAGCTACAGCGACAGTGTGAGCGACTTCAGCTGGCGTCAACAGTGTATGCACCTCACTGCGACACAACAGACGCGCTGGTAGACAGTAAATGCTACAAGTAAAATGCGTGGCTAACAGTAAATAACGGTGAAATTAATTTTGTATCGCATTAATCTACGTCCTACTGCGTCGAACAATAATCTCAATTTCATTATATGTGTACAACACGCTTAGCTATTTCATCCCACACTAAATGTCGTCTTTTTTGTTGCATTAAAAGGTACAGTGTAAATTTGATAGCAAGTTTTTCCCTCAAAAAACTCTTCGACAGCACTTAGTTAGCACTGGCGTAGCTATAGAGGAGGGGGCACTGGGGGCACGTGCCCCCCTAGGAGCCTACTCGGTTACTAAAAATAGTGGCAAACGCCAAACTTTCTGGGGAGGGGGCATAGCCTCTCCACACCCCACCCCTCAAGTGCCCCCACTACAACTAGATCCTGGCTACACCACTGTTAGTTAGAACACTTTACCTCGGTATGTTTCTTCCAAACGCCTACTTGTTGCTGCGAACAATAATGTTGTTAGCAGCCAATAGCAGTTATTTCATAATATCTGCATATTTTAGCTGCACCTAACGATCAAAATCCGCAATGCTAACTTTATGTCTAAACTTACATTGTTAAACATGATAAGGTATTGAGGTTAATTTACGTGAATTTGTCAACTGCCTTGTCATGCGACATAGACGTAGGAAAAACTTCAAGGACAATAAGCCAAGATGGACAGACTTAAATAGCATCAGTGTTCGTGGGCGAATCACAGGGGCGGCATATTAAACGAACATTGGATAAAGATGCCGGAAAGATGGCTGCTGCGGTAGTGGTCCCAGTGGACTGATGACTGCCGGTGTGCGCGGTATCGTATATAGTATTCTCAGCAGTATTCCGCGATGCTCGTTGCCGAAGCAATAACAGCAGCTAAGTCGCTATACGAGCGACGACGTCTCAGCACCGGGCTTCAGTAAACCTATATTGCGGAGTGAGTCCGTATAACTGACTTCGGCCAGGAATAACAATGTTTATGATGCGTTTAACCCGATAAGCCGGTTGGTTCAGAGACACTGTAGTCTGCACCAGTAGCAGCGGTAATAGTAGCGTGTGGGTTGACTGGTTTGTCGCAGGTTACGGAGCGAGTTCGTGCAGTCAACGAGACAGCAGCACGTGGTCGATGCCACCTTGGTGCTAAGGACACGTATCATGAACTTAGCTCTCCTTCTCATCAGCATTGCTGCAGCAGCTGCTCGACAACACCGTGACGTCACCGCTGACGCACAATATCACGGTATGACGTCGCTTTCAATCTCTTCTCAATTTCCTTTTGCCTAATCAGCAACAGATCGGTTGACAACCAGGGCCCGATTAACCGCAGTGCAAATAGTGCAATCCATAGACATTCATCGAGCCTGATAGTTCGAGGACCCTAGCAGAACATTTTAAAGTATGTCTGTCAATGATTGATGGAACGTAATACTCTTATTTAATTTACGCTTTTTACCCTGTGTGCGTAAATATCGATGATTCGATTACTTTCTATATAGAAGGTGTCCAAAAAGTGTCCTTAAAGGGACACTTCTTATAGGCTACTTATACTTGATATAGTTACATCGACAACGAACAAACAGTTTTGGCGTTATTTTTAGAGCCGTTATGTATTTTGAGACAGAAATTTGGCAGTACATGTTGTATGCATTTATAAATTTAGGACTATAATAAACCAGTTGATAATCAACACCGATACGGTTTATTGGCGGTGGTTTTGGTTTGTTAGTTCAATTCGTTCAATCCGTCTTTTTGCTGGTGCCGTTGCGACGCGTCATAACACGGAACTCGCATGTCGACTTGACATACGCCGCGTCACGTCGACGTACGTCTCATTGATCGTTCCGCGTCTTTTCTTCGTTGCCGCCGACGACGCATTGGCAGTCGGACACACGCCGGCTGCAGGCGTTCAACCCGAGTTAGTCGAGATGTCAGTTGGAAGTCAGTCGACGAGTAGACCCGTCTGTGGTCGGCGTCCGTGCGTGCGTCGCGGCTTCTCTCTCTGTGTCTTTCTCTCTCTGTCTCTATGTTCCGGTCAATCGGCGACGCTGTTGGTGGTCTCAGTCACCCCGAGTCGTTGCCGTTGACCCTGCGGTGGGTTGTTTGGCGTCTGCGGACTCACCGCTAATACGCAAGTCGCGTGATCTACATGCAAAAAACGTCGTCGAACACCGCATTGCGCTTCTCTTTCGCTCGACTGACGATCAAGTGACATCGCAAACCGTTGTCAATGAGTCTATTTTGTCGTCACACCCAGCGCCGGTCTTCTAGCCGCTAATTACGAGTACAACCAATACCGTAATATCGTGGCAGCTTAAATACTAGGCGTGAGACTCGCACTATGTATAGATGTCGCTTGCTATCTAATCGAAGCAGTAAACTGTCAGAAAAATTACAACTATATATAAGTGGGTTTTCAGCATTGTAAATTCACTTTTTCTTTGAAATATGAACGCGTATATATGTAGCTAATACTTGATATAGTTACATCGACAACGAATAAACAATTACGCCGCTTAATTTTATTTTGCTATGTTTTTAATGTGTTGTAAACACTAGTTTTCATTGAGAGTAATTTTTGTTAGTCGTGTTTGCTTTCCGAACACACAATGGACATTTTTCGTAAATGTTTGTATGTTTTTGACATTTCATGTTTGCGTTGTCAGAAGTTTCGTATGTCAACTGTCATTAAACGAATATGTGATGATGATGATGATGATAGTACACGAAAACTTTTAGCAGTTGAAAAAAATGAAAAACAAAACACAGTCTTCAAAAAGTTAGGCTATATGGCAAAAGTCAATTTGATTCTACTAGCGACAGGTAATAAGTTGGGTGTGGCGGTACAAGTGCATGCGTGCGTTGATTGTTAATTTGTTTTCGCACAGATCAGCGTTAATCAGTCTGTACGTATATGGAATTGCATGTTAAAAGTGTTGCTTTGCAAGCACTCGCTGCTCTACAAAACATTTGGTCGTTGACTGCTGATATTTTACCGCTTCTGCTAAAAGCTTCTCCATTGAGGAAACTATCGCGATGGCTTTTTATTGATCTGTTACCAGACACTGTATAAAAGAGCGTTTGCAACAGGTTTTGTTTCAAGCAGGATCGATGTAAGTAACAGATCAGCCGCGAGAGATAAATTTCGCCGAACTAAGGCGGTGCTTAAATGGGCAATAAAACTAAAACAAGGTTTAATTGCTGGTATTTTAAGTTTTAGGTTTGTCACGTGCAATTTTTTTTTGTTTTGTTCTAGTTTTAACGCACGTGATTTTATTTGTTGGCATTATTTCATGCATCGATTGCGCGGATTGATGACCGCTAAAGGATGCGAGATCTCCTTTAGCTTAATGACCTTAGATCGCAGGTACCCGATTCTTCATCTATAATGGAGTATCCGGCGTCCGTTGTCTTATCAAGTCTCTTCTAGCTCATAAAACATGCTTGATGCAGTTGACAGTGAACGACATAAAACCCGATAATCTCAAGTTGTTTGCAGTCGGCGTGGATCCGGCCTAACTCGAGAACGCTGTATCGAGTAGCCCTACTCACGGACCACACGAAGCCGTAGTCTTACGCCAGATGAAATCAAGGCGCAACATTTCACTGATTTTCACTGCATAAGAATGGATATACTAAGTGCTTGCTGAAGTATAATGTAAAGGTTATTTGACTATTTTGCAATAGTAAGAACTGTTTCAATAGGTTTTTATCGTTTGATATTAATTACTATATTATTCTTCAGTCGAAGCTTTGCGTACAAGTCAAGCTAATCGGATATACGGTAAATTAAGTTCTTATTGTGGAAAATTATTGTTTTAAAAACTAATAAAAGATTTTGAGATGAGTGTCTTGTAAATAAATGATTTACGGTTTCTTTGTAACGTAATCTTGTGTTTCAATTCGTATAGTGTTACTAAATGTGTTCTTTCCTCGTTCATGGATTTGCTGCCTCTGTGTCTGCATCGTCGTGAAAATTTCCCAACTGACTCAGCCTTGCATCGATGACTGCCTCGTGTCTCACGTTGTCCTTAACTAAAAGCCTTGTATACGATAAATGACTACCAGATTGAGTTAAGTTTATCTCATTAACTCATGTAGCCAGGATCACGCACATCACGTGGGTCTTAGCGTCAATCATTTCCTACCGGTTTGTTCAACTCTTTTGCCGTTTCTGGTCTACTTTCATAATAAAATTTTTAATCGACTTGACTTTAAAAATAGGCAGTTTTTACAGTGAAGTAAAAAAAATTAATTTTAAATTACTTGGAACGAAACGGATGTGTATTAGTTATTGGTTTTTAAAATTTTATTTAATTAATTTTTAATATATTTATTAAAATTAATATGCTATAGTTTTGTGTTTATCCCATTCGGTAGTTTTTCTAACTTCTGGTTTGTACGATACTCGTAGCAAACTCGTAATAAAGCGACTACAGTTGTATCGGAATTGTGTTAAGCGTATTTCCGCGTCTAAAAGTATCGGTAACCTTAAATTACATGTTTTTCAGTATCCGCTTGACTTTAGCTGCAGTTTTGTCGGCATTTTGCGTCGATTACAGCCAGTAGCAACTGAAATTACTGTCTTCGTCGTTGACGACAGGGACAGCCACGATGTCGTGTTACTGGTAAACAACATTGCAGCTGTTGGTTGCCCTGTGTAAACTTGTTGCTATGTGTGATGGCCTAGTTGTCGTCAGACACGAACTTCGTTCATGATTCAAAAATGTGTTCAGCGCTGCTGCTCGAAAAGCTAACACGATAATCTTGTGATCCTCTTGGCAAGTTCGAACTTTTTAACGTTAAAGATGTGTTAGATGGGGGTTACGAGCTCCCTGTTTTTAGGGGAAGCGGAAATTTGGAGTCAAACCTTCAGCCAAAAATGTTATTGCAGTTGGTGCTGCCACCTCGCGAATATAAACGAGGAGCGGCTTCACATTTCACCAGATTACGTTGGTGGTTGTTTGTCATTGGCAGAGCCGGGCGTGAAGCCGTTGGAGCGGAGGTGGAGTGATGTAGCAGCAGATGTCGACGAGGAAGGACTGCCGCAGAGTGGTGTGAGTCACTCGAGGTGCGCCGTATGTCAGCGACGACGTCACCACGACCACAGCAATAGCAGCTCATCGTGCAACGCCGGTCAGATACACGCACTGACATCATCGAACAATTGCGGCTTGCGCGGTAGCACTGCAACAAGCTGTTGTATAAGCGATGCGCCAAGCCAATGGAAAGGTCAAAATTTTGACCCGCCACAGCTCCCAGATTTTGACCGATCGGTGCCTCGGATCTGTGTCTGCGTTGACATTGCGTTCACCTTCTGGTTTCAAGTTTTTAAAGTGTTGTACTTAGTCAGTTGTTTGGCATGTTTATTTTTTGTGCATTGCATTTACGTTTGTTTTATTTGATAAAAAAGTTACCAATTTATTTGCTTATTTGATTACACTGGCAGATGCACGAGTAGAGTCTTGGTCAGAAAACGTGTTCGTCGACGACTTGACAACCGGGCGAGCGCTGGAGACCACCTACTACGTCACCGACTCGAAGCAGATGACCGACTTCTTCTGGTACCGTGAGTCTGGGACGCGACTGAACGTGGGCCTGCAGAACATCGACGTGGTACCTGTGTACGACGAGGTACCACATGACAGCGACGCCCAGTTCGTGCTAGGCAACCCTGCGCTTAAGTTCGACCTACCTCATTATCTCGACATACAGCGACAACACTGCCGGTCATTATCTGCTGCAAGCAATTTTTCCGCCTATTGCTACACATTTCTTCGTCCGTCCGTCTGTTTGTCGTGTGTCTGTTACATTTGTGCACCTTGCTTAAATCGTTCGACGAATTTAAATGCATGCACTTAGTATTCGAAACGGTTTACATGTAAATTTCAGAACAGAATGTAACTCACTGTGCGGCTTTAAAACTAATTTAGAGACGCACTTTAAGTGTCACGCAGCGCCTCAGATTACTGCTATACAGGGTGGGCCAAAAAAATGGCACAGTTTTTTGTATACCTCATAACTTCACCAAATATTAACCGATTTTCAAAATTCTTTTACTGTCAGAATCAGGAGACAATTTGCAATAAAACTATCACTACAAATTTTACCACACCTCAAATGTGTCACTACACTACCTTGTGAAATGTCAGTGTCTTAAAAA
>Ga0209454_1001340_pt1 | contig 15170 bp, 16 predicted proteins | sample WorMetHERISLAND1_2_FD_187400 | JGI IMG/M metagenome (GOLD analysis project Ga0209454, IMG submission 187400) | Marine gutless worms symbiont microbial communities from Max Planck institute for Marine Microbiology, Germany - Olavius geniculatus... | ecosystem: Host-associated > Annelida >...
CACTTTGCCGAGATGGCTTGTCAAGGCAATCGTTCTGTAGTTGCTGCATTCCATAGCACTGCCTTTCTTATGTAGCAGAACTAGAACTGACTTTTTCCATTCTGTAGGCGCGATACCTGTCTTCCACACTTTGTTACACAGCTGGTGTATTTCTTCAATCAATTGTGGTCCGCCGTGTTCGATTATTTCGCCTGTTATCCCGTCATTTCCTGGACTTTTGTTGTTCTTCAATTGTTCTTCAATAAGTACAGTAGTAACCATATAAATTAATTCATCTTCTGTACAAGTACAAGTTACCTATGAATTACACTAGTAGAGGCATTTTCTGAGTGTCCTGTTTCTAGGCAACCTGTACGACTGAACAGAACTTTAATATCAGATTCAGCAGGTTTTTTCGCAGACACTGTATGCTATAAATTTGTGTAGACGAAACGTTCAAAGGCAAGTCTTGGAAGTCAGGAAGCTGTAAGTGATCTTTGTTTGCTTATGTTCTCAGCAGTTACAACAGTTTGCTTGCTACAATAGAGAAGCTGATTGAGTGAAATATGTTCTACAGTAGATGCAGCTTCATTTCGTGAACAGTATATGTGTTTCACTGCTATGATTTCCTGAAGTCAAATAATATTGCAGAAAATATGACGTGTATTTTTGCACAAAATGCCATCGTATCATACATATGCAGATAGCTCAAATTATTTTTCTGTTGTTTATCATTAAGAAAATTTCTAATTGGTATGTCTGTGTTTTTATTTCAGCTGGCAGAAGATGAGTGGGAATTTGAGAACATTGTTTTGGATCGGGTAAGTAATACACTTGACTGACTTTCAGTTTGCACTAAACATTTGTTTTGCCGATTCATTGTGTGATGATGGACGGAATCTTAGCTGTTCTGGCGACATATGTTTGTGATGCAGTATAATGGATGTGGCAGACTTATGTAAGTTTTTGTTTAGCAGTATTCTGATTCGTTTTATCCATAGCATCAGTAGCATGTGACAATGCAAATATTATGTTTGAGTTATTATGTGTCAAGAACAGCTGTTTGAATCTCTTCGTACCAACTAACTTCTTAGTCATTTGTGTGTTTTGGCTTACTTTTTTATTTTGTGTTTATGGGTATGTGTATGAATTATGTAATAAATAAGTTAATTAATTAATAAAGCAAATGAATAAATAAATGTATGCTGGTCTATGTGTTCAGGGAAACACGGGCCTTGGATTTAGCATTGCTGGTGGAACTGATAACCCACACGTTGAGGGTGATCCGAGTATTTTCATCACAAAAATCATCAGCAACAGAGCCGCTGCTATTGATGGTCGTTTGAGGTTAGTCAACAGTCTGGTGAGCATTTGAGTCATGCTCTTTCCTGTTGTGGATCTGTACATTGTATAATTATTTGCTTTCTGATGAAGTAATTAGTAGTAGTTTGCTTTTTCACAGCTGACTATGGCTTGAGACTACTATTTTTCTTGTTGGCTGCTGATGGTTTTGCTTCTCACTAGAATTCATTTTTGAGGCTAAATCTGTAAATTTACCCATTTACTTTTTACCGCTTGAATGTTTCTGGACAGGAACTGGTACTAGTATATTTTCAAGTTCTGGAAAGTTCTGTTTGTGAAATTATTTTTGTAGTTGGTTTGATAGGTGATCAGCTGTCATTTTCGCATCTATGTGCATAATCTGTGCATGTAGGTTGAATGATATAATTGTTTCGGTGAACGGTGTAACGACTGTCGGAGTGACCCATGCGGGAGCGGTGGATGCTCTGAAGCGTGCTGGCTACACTGTGGATATGGTCAGTTGCTCTTGGGCATTTCTAGTTTTCAGCTAATGTGTGCTACACCTTTGTGTTTATTCGCTTGTTAGCTCTGCTGAATCAAGTAGATAATCATCTGTATCTGCCAAAGTAGTGTTTGTCTTGTTTGTCAGATTTTGGTTAAAATTTTAATGGGATAGCATTGTTTAAGTATTATTGGTTAAATGGCAGTGTTATAATGTCATGTAGAAATTATACAGATATCTTGAGGGGTGTCTTGTACTCTTTAACTGCTTCCAGTCTAAAAGTCTTCTGATAGTCAAGTTGTAATATTTCTGTGAGTAAGAAAGTAAGTAAATAAGTAAAACCTCAGCGTGTATGACACGACAACATTAGGACAGTCCCTAATGCTCTGTTTATGAGAGCAAAAAATCTAATGTTTGGGATGTTTTTGCACAGGTTGTAAAGCGCAGAAAGTATAATGTCATTGAACTGGAGCTTGTCAAAGGCAGCAGAGGTATGAGTTTCAAGTTGCTTTATGATGTTTATTTTCAGGATTTCTACAGGTTGGAAAACTGGAAAAAGTTGGGGAATTTGTGTGGCCAGGGAAAGTCAGGGAAAATATTGGATCTTGGATCATGCGGACTGCAGATATCTGTGATTTTTTGTGTCTAAAAATATTAAAAAGCAGGCAAATTTGCGGCTTTCATTGAACATCCAAAAGCTAAATGTGTTGCAGCTTCAGGGGGCTTTATCCCATTGCCCCCTGCCCAGGTGCTCTGTTGTTTGCATATTGCTTCATCAACACTGGGTCATTCCTGATGATATAATGTACCATTTCTGACATTTGTGTGAAAAGGTTATTTTTTTGATAAGGTCAGGGAAATTGTCATTCCATGACTGGAAAAGTCAGGGAATTTTGCTACAGAAGACCTGTAGAAACCCTGTATTTTATACTTGATTGGAAAGAAGGACCTGTTTATGTGCAGTAAAGTTTTGTGTGTGTGTGTGTGTGAGAACTTTTTAGAACTTATGACTTGACAGTCAGTTTTATTCTTAGCCACTTAACACTGTTCAGCTTTCAGGCTTCTAATGTAAAATTTATCTTTTGATGATATGTAATTTTGTTTGCATATTTTTCGTTTTTCAGAACTTGTGGCATACATTTGACAGTCCATTCGGAGAGCTCACTATTCATTACTTTGTGAAGTTTCACAGGCAGTGTATGTTGGTGAATGCAGGTCTTGGTTTCAGCATTGCTGGTGGCGTAGGCAACCAGCATGTTGTCGGTGACAATGGCATATTTGTGACCAAGGTGATTGAGGGCGGCGCTGCACAGATCGATGGGAGAATGGAGACTGGTGATAAACTTCTGATGGTATGTCATCCTGCCTGCTGCTACACCCAGAACAACGACAGCCTGCTATTACTATTGCTACTGTTGCTACTACTGCTGCTGCTGCTGCTATTACTGTTTGTTCTACAAACCACTTTTTCTGGTATCAAAGCTTAGCTCTGATCTTCTTTGCTGTAGTGGAAGATTTCTCATCTCTGCTACAGATTTTTTCATTGCTACGATGACTGCTAGTTTTTTTTCATTGTAAGTATTTGTGTTGAAATCCTGCAGTAATTCTGCACTTGATTTCATTACATACTGACTGCTGTCAGTCTTTCCTTGTATATGTTGACCTCAGCATGCTGTGTCTGCACTTAGTGAATGCTCTGTGCAGTATTTCAGTGGCAGAATGGCGTATATCTACAGTTGATTATGACACAACATTCTGACTATGAACTACAAAGTTTGTCATAATGCTGCTTAGATATTTTTTAATAATGAAATGTAGCAAACAAATCCATGTGTTATTTACTAACACACTTTACAAGAACATTAAAAACACTGGAGAAATAGTTTGAAAAAAATGCACTGTGTAGAAAGTTGTTTTTGATTTTAGTCAAATGTAATTGGCAACAGATAGGATGTTTAGTCATTCTACCCATCAATTTGCTGCTATGCTAGTGCAGGTGAATGACACAAGCCTGGAGAATGTGTCTCATGAGGACGCAGTGTCGGCATTGAAGTCAACTGGAGAAAACGTCAGACTGTTGCTTGCCAAGACTTCACGCAAGGCTGCTGATGACACGTCAAGTGTCTCGATGCATGATACCTCTTATGCTTCAGCTGGTAAATACTGCTAGTTGCTTGTGCTGCAAGAATAATTTGCTGTTTACTGCCGTTGACTTTAATTCCATCACTTCTGTCTTCCTCAAAACCTTAGATCTAGTATTCACCACTTATGGGAATTATTTAATGATATTTTTAGGTTCTTTTTTAGTCAGCATCTTAGTTATGTGTGCTCTGTTTTTTTTCTGACGATTTGCTGTAAACTGTTTTTTTCCAGATATTTATAAGTCTGATTTTTCTCTATTTTTTTGTTTAATTTGACTTATGGAATTTTGTAAATTAGGCTTGTCCTTAGACTAGGTGACCATGTTTTGAGCAGATTATTCACCTGATCTCTAACTCTCTCTGTCTTGAGCAATCTGCTCATTTAGCAGTTTTTGTCTATTTGTTTTTAATGTCTGCTAGCCGCTTCAGTCTTCAGCTGCATTTTTCGTATCAGCATAAATCCTATTTAGTAGACTGAATGTTGTGTATGGTTGTCAAGCTAATGGGAAGTAGATCTGTTGAGCTGTTGATTGTCTGTGCGTGAAGTGATGAGAGACCAGTCGTACATTGCAGCCATGCATTCAGTCCCAGGCTCAGCAGTATCTCCCAGTCAGATGTCACCCACACAGCAGCCAAGCTCACCGCTGCAGCAGCTCGTACCGCCAGCTAACTATGCTTCTCTCAGCGCATCTCATCGTGTCTCCACCGATGACAGCGTTTCCAGGTAAATATGGCATTTTTTTGTTTTGTATTATTTGGTATTAGTTTTCATGTCTTCCGTAGTGCGGGGATGAAATTCAGGTTAGGTTTACAGGTCGGCTGATTTTTTTGCCTCTAGAGCTCATGTTAGTGCAGTTTAGCAGCTACAGTTATTTAGCACACAGATGCTCCACTGATGTGGTTATATACCTCTGACGATTGTGGAGCCGGGTCTAAGTTCAGCAATATTTGTGTATAATTTTCTGGCAGTACTATAATGCCTGGTATAGCTGGTAATCTGACAATGCCCCACTTGGTGCTAGGCTGTCAAACCTTGATTATGGTGCATACTTTGTGCTTGATATGTTATCCAATAATTCTTTTTCTCTACTTTTTGGATTAATAGCAGGGATGTTTTACAGAGTTGTCTTTCTCCAAATTCACATTGTGGATAGTGGGTACTGCTGACACATAGTGTTAGCAGGTAATTAACCTACATGTGTTGTTTGGGCATAGAGAACCGAGGAAGGTTGTCTTGAGGAAAGGACAGACAGGACTTGGCTTCAACATTGTTGGAGGTGAAGACGGAGAAGGCATCTTTGTTTCGTTCATTCTCGATGGAGGACCGGCAGATTTAGGTGGAGATTTAAGAGTTGGCGACCAGCTGATTTCGGTGAGTAGTTAATGCCGAATTGTATGGTATTTTATAGCACCGTGTGTACATGACTGCTCCTTTTATTGTCAGCATGAGATACACGTCAGTTTTGTAACTGTTACATCTTGCTAGAAAACTGTTGGAAGAAGCAAATAGGGTTGCCTGACTGCTACCTTGTGGTACCAAGTTGGACCACTACAAACTTTATTTCCTAAAATGAGGGTTCTAACTGCACCCAGATGCATGCACTGCAATTTGCTTGCCAGTAATATTTTGGGGCATGGCTGGAAGTTTACATGTGCAACTTATGTAAGTAAATAAAAAAAACTACGTGTACATTTGCTGGCCTTTGGGCACAGGTAGGCACATAGCAACAACTGGGCTTTTTGTTTTTCACAGTTGCCCGGCTTAGTTTGTATGTGTAAAATTTGAATTGCTTTATGTCTGAATTTTGAATTCAAGTTTGAGCACATAATGGGAAGTTTGTGTTTATTAAATTATTAACATAATTAATTCAGTCTTGCAACTTGTTGTTTTTTAGCAATTGTATTTTTATAAAATTTGTGTTTTAGCATTGTTTGTATGCTGTTATTCCCACTCTGTGCTGTTATAAGATTGTATGCAATTATGGATTTAAAAATTTTTCATCAAGTGAACTGTGTCTGACCCATTCATGCTAAGGCAAACTAAACCTAAGGTGGTAAAACTCATTTATCTTACAGTTTTCCCACTTCGTTTGTGTACACTACTAATTACAAGGTGTTATGGATTCGAAAAGTTTCAACTGATAGAACAATATGTGGCACTAGAGATTTCTTCGAAATGATAGTGCGCTATATAAATGTTCACTTATTGTTATTATTATTATTATTAAGAGAAAGCCTATAAGAGTATGTGTGGATTAGGTGAATGGAGTTGATCTGCGTGGTGCAACTCATGAACAGGCAGCAAGTGCACTTAAGGGAGCCGGCAGTGTTGTTGAGCTGGTTGCTCTCTACAGGCCTGAAGGTGGGCACTCTTAAAAACAGATAAGAATGATCATATGAAAAGGTGCGTGAATTAAGAAGTTGGGTATTAGGTAAAAATATTTCTAAATGGGCCATATAATGTTGTATAAATTGAAAAGTTTACTATTTGATAAGGAAGTTGTGTAATCTAGCTGAATTGTACAATGATTGTTTATACTTTTAGTAAGTTTGCTACTGAAAGAATAAAACTGAATTAATTACATACCTACTAAGGTAGTTCCATAAGGTAGTTCTATTTTCTTACTAAGGGCGGGTTTCTGGATCTTAACTGGCCGGTCAAGTTAGCGTTAACTGGCAGATTTGCATAACTTGCGTTTCCCGTTGCACTAACCAATGGTCAAAATGGCCAAAAATTTAACTTGCCGAAATCGGCCAGTTAGCTAACCATCAATAGTAGTTATCGTATTCAACGCAACTTTTGTACTATTTTGCAAGCAGTTAATTGACAAATGTGATACTATACAATGAGTTTACCGTATAGCAAAGTCTTCAAAACGCTCGAGGAGATGTTTGTGCTACAAATTTTACTACAAAATCCATTCATAAATGAACAAAATGGCCGTCTGCAATCGGTTGGCTGGCTCGTGGACTGGCTGATGTGTGCTTGCGCTCATTAATATTTATTATGCCCGCCTGCACTAGGCGGAAGTGATAAGTGTCGTGTGCATCGTTGCTAAGCAACTATAGTTTACCGCTCAGTTAGCTGACAGCCAGTCAGGTTTTGTTCAGAAATGTGCACAAACTTAACTAGCAAGCTACAATTAACAGATGGTTTACTAACTGATCAGTTAACTAAAAGATCCAGAAATCGGCCCTTAAGGGATAAGATTATTAATCAAGGATAAACTCTTGGATTTTAACAAAGAATAAGTGGTTGATTCATTGTTGAATCTGGTTTTTGATTATTTTGCTTAATCTGGAATAATGTCTGTAAATATGTTTATGTTTAGTTTGATTTGCGCTGATACGTGAATATTATGGCTACTTATTAGCAGCTGAGACAGATGCTGTATTTATTGCTGTGGATCTGCTGCTGTAGCTAAGATTAATGTGGCAAATTGTACATTTGTTATCTCTTTCATAATGTGCGCATTCCTAAGCTGTTTTCCTGCAGTGTGTGAGAAAATTATTATATTATGTTGGTTTGAATGCTGCTGCAGATTACAACCAGTTTGAAGCGAAGATACAAGAGCTTCGTGAGCAGATGTTTCTAAACACCAGTTCAGGCAGTCTGCGTACTACATTGAAAAGGACACTTTACGTGAGGCAAGTGAATATATCTGTCCTTATTTGTGATTTCGTTTTTTTATAACTCTGCAAGATCATTTGTATTATCGACATTGGTGTTGAGTCTCAATTGTTCTAATGCTGTATTTTTGGATCATGTTGTATAAACATCAGAAAGGGAATCTGGATTGCAACAATTCTGTTTTGCTTGCCAAAAGATCATTTCTAAAACACCCTGCATAGCCTAGAGTAACTTAAGACAAATTTGACTGATTATATAAAAAGTAGAAATAGTCGCAGTGATAATGTTACCATACATACAAACTATTGAACGGAATAATGCACTAAGTTAGATTTTTTTGTCCAACGATGTTGATCATTATCATTATTTTGATCAATCTGTGCAGCTCCTGGAACATTTAGGTGATTTAAAAAGAATTTATCTGTCAGATCTTTTTAGTCATTGTGGTAGTTATGTTGCAGTATATGTTATGTATTTGATATTGTTTCAGTGATTGGTTACTGGTGAGGTTGAAAGCATTGTAGGTTGTTTTTGATCAAATTTTGCTTATAATTCGTACTAAATCCTAAGTCTCTCAGTCGTTGTTATTGTTTAGGGCTCTGTTTGACTATGATTCGGGCAAGGATAGTGGCCTGCCTGGCCGAGGTCTCAACTTTCACTTTGGAGACATTCTTCATGTGACGAACGCCAGCGATGACGAGTGGTGGCAGGCACGGAAACTCGTTCCAGAATCCACGGATGACGGACTTGGCATCATTCCCAGCAGAAAACGGTAAATTGTGCTGCCTGCCTGGTGACGCATTCATATATTTCATCGATACTGTCTTTAACGTTAACCTGATCTGTGATTTTCAGTTAATTTTGCTGTTGACTTTTTCTCTGGACTTTTTCTCTGTGCATACTCTGATAATTTCATTTTTTATTTCTGCTGCAGAGCTCAAAAATACATGTCAGTAAGTTTACAAGCATTGTTATGTTGGTTATGTCTACCAAAGGAATGGGGTGAATTTATTTTGTTTTCTTTGTTTCTCTTTCTATGTAAGTTCTCCTCAGCAGATTCTGTGCAGTTGTTTGGAACTCATAAAGTATGAACAAGTTTGTTCAGGTTTAAAATTTGACGCCATTTTCTGATTTTCATCATTTTTCACCATTGATGATATTTTCAATGCATTGTCAGTTCTTAAGAATATTATTTTCTACGTGATGACACTGTAACGGCAACGATTTTTAATGGGTTCAAATGACAACTGTATTGCAGTTTTGACACTGTGAAATAAAGTACCATCGACACACTGGTGGGGGGGTTTCACTGTCTTCATGCACCTAGTTGATGCAGTAAGTAATGGTGTGTGTAGCTTGCATTCATAGCTAATGTTGTGTCTGTAGTAATGCACATGGCAGCACTGATTGGCACTTTTGCAGTTTTGCTGCATTTTCTTTTTCGAATTAACACCTTATAACTTTGTCAAAATGTCGTTAATAATTCATCGTCTTGTGTGTAGAGTCGAGCGGAAAGAACGTGCACGCTTGAAAAATGTGAAATTTCATGGTCGCACTGCTGATTCTAAGGGAGTACGTGCATCACTAACCTTCTGCCATCTGTTAACCAACCTCTTGTTTACATATTCACATTATTCAGGCTATCATTACTGAGCACTTTTTACTATTGCTGCTGTTCATTGGATTGTATATAAGCAGTTCACTTAGTTAGAGTTTTACTGAGAAAAATAGCAACACAAATAGAAGCACTTGGTTATGTAAGATATGATCGGTTTGAGTTTAAATGTGGAATTTTTACAAAATGATGTAGAATTTTACTCCACTGGCAATGACTGGAGAAAGAAGTAAACATGGTATAAATCTGCTAGTAAGGGCAGTATATAAATTATTATTCTATTTGTGTGATAGTGAGTAAAGGTATGTCTGTTTTGCTAGCATGTTTATTCTAGCATGTTTTTAATATATTTTTGACACACAGGGATCGGGAGAGAAGAAGAAGAAGTTGTTTGGCAAGAAGCTTTCGTTTACAAAAGGAAAAGACCGGGCGGGCAGCGAAGACACTTTGAGTGGCGAAGACTGTGAGTTGATTATTATTAGCTGTATTTGCAAAATAGCATATCACCAGCAGCTGCCATTGGTGGTGCTAGACGTTGAAATTCAGTGGGGAAGGGATAGTAACAGAGATCAAGATATCATTGGCATTGAGAGGGTGGAAAATGGGGACGGTGCTGAGAATGTGCCTAGTATGAGGATACTTCAGTTTTTTTTTATTTGGCACTTCTAATGATATAGCTCTGAAAAACTAGGGTGGGAGCTTCTTCAATATTTGGGAACGTTTTGCCCTGTAGCTGGTGTCGCCATTTCTGCTCCGAGTCCATTAGCATGTTTTGATTAGTCAAGGTGATCGACTGAACTCAGCTTGATTTGTTTTTTCCAAGGCATGGTTCTTTATTAGGATGGTGAACATCTGACTGGATTTGTTTCAATAAGAAAAGTGACTTTGTAATAGATGGTCATCTGTTGAACATGTGCATAATCAATGGAGTAGCATTTTGCAGACGTGTTTTACTCAGCAAATGATTTTATCTGTTTTTACCACATTTTACCATAACAGCTAAGTAATGATTGGGTTTGTTTTAATCAAACTATAGCATAGTTAACAGAATTTTCTATCAGAATTATCAGCATTTTCTTTTATCTTGATATTTGCACATCACAGTCGTCGGTGTGTGGTCAATGTGTTGCACCGCCATATCTCTCGCTAGAAGTATAGACGCTGATTGTGCTGCACCACTGTTGGTGTTGTAAAGTTTTCTTTGAGTTGCACTGAATGTTTGTTTTTAATTTATCAGTGCTGTACGGACATGCAAAATGTAAGCTGGTCACAGTAATTATTTGCATCATTCTGCATGCCATTTATGATGTAGTGTTTTTTATGCCTTCGCCAACATACCTGGCCAGAGGTATATGTTTCCAGAGTGTTCGTGCGTCTGTGCATGAGTCTTGAACAAACATTGTTAGCAAGATATCTTGAGTATTTGTTGATGGAATTTGATCAAACTTTCACGGCTAATGGACTTTTGAGCGAAGATGAATGCCCCAAATTATTGGGTCAAAAGGTCAAGGGTTAAGGTCATGGTTGGGTCAACTGTGCCCCAAAATGCACTTTTTGGCCTTTTTATTGTCACATGTATTGTTGGCGGAGGCATAATAGTTGACAGAGTAGTAACTACCGTCTAGTATGTTATGTGGTTTTTTTTATTAGATATTTGATCATTTGCTTTTTAAGTAATGTTTTTCTGTAGTAAAATGCATCTCCTAGCTACATATACATGGTGCAGTCAGTTTGCCACTTTAGACATTAATACTGCAAACAAACTATGTGCAAACAGTATTTCCAATTTGTATTGATAATTGACATCTTAAGCAAACTTTAGCCCATTATTGGCAATATTCTTTTGTTGCAAGTGCTGCTAAACACTGTCAGCCACTCAGTTTCTTCTGCATATTATGTGGTCATCGATAATTGTCTTTTAAGACAACGAGTTCTGCTACTTTTACCGTCACTGTCTAAGTTGTCTGCAAATCTTACATGATTATGAGCATGTTGTGTTATTTTCAATACTCTGTTGTAGCAGTTCATTAGTTTTGCATGTGCAGTTACATCAGTTATTTATGTACAGTATATGCATGTGTTTGTCCGATGTTTTTTAAATGTTATTTATTAGCATGTATTATAGCAACATATTTATTTGCAGTGTCTGTGTGTGCATATGCTTAAACGTTGCTTGACTGCACTATGTTGTTTTTTGTTTGTGCATGATATGTTGCATCATTACGTCATTTACACTGATTTAGTTACACTGGCCATTTCAGAAATTTTTTGCTTCAAGACCTCAGGACTCTTGTGGATTTATGTTATCTTTGTTTCATTTCATTCTTAGTTATAATTATCTTTAATGCTCCAATGCAATAGGTTGGGCATCAGTTCTGTGTAAATGCCGCCCTGGTCATTCTCATAGGTTTTCTTTGAGATTTTGGAGGATTCGATAGTGGAGAGAAAATGTCTCGTTAAACACAAGTCAAGGTAGCGTAGTGAATTGAGTGTCAACATGCCTGGTGATAAAACGTTGGTAAGAGCTTTCTGTAGTGAACTGTTGGGAACAGTTTGAAGTTTCGTCATTAGCTTCTACTTGTACCTTGAACTGCTTTATGTTACCAAACTCATGACCAATTGAGGCATAGAGCAACAGCAGCAGTGTGTGGCTCGCCGATTGACACGATTTTGCCAGTGATGACATTGCCAATATATCTAACTGAGTTTCGGGTTAATGGTGTGATGTATACAATTATACATTTCTATTAGGCACTACTACTCTGCAAGGTAAATTGTGTTATATTTGCAGCCGATGAGCCTGTTCTTTCGTATGAGCCAGTCATGCAGCAAGAATGTAAGTCTGTTCTGTTGCGTGAATATACTGCTGAAGATTTTAGTAATTTGCAGTACATAAGTACCAGAAAATAATGTACATTATGTATTTTACCCATATTTATACACTGCTTCCAAACAATAAACTCATTTGGTTTTGTCATTTTACTTTGACTCAAGTTATTTTAATAATATTTTGACAAGGATGCCACAGGACCATTCATCCTGATTTTATTGATTGTGCATACAGCCACTTTGCTGTGAAAAGCACTAGGTTAACACATTTAGGATGTACTGTAACTATGATCTTTTGCTGGTTGAAAAAGCACGTTCACTTCAGAATTCCGATGCACTTTGTGCACAGTTGTGGTGGATAAATTTACATTTAATTGGCTCACAGATGTTTTGAAAACATACATATCCATTATTACACTAATGTCATTTTGTTTCTTTATAATGTAATGACGAGATTAAATACTTTTTGTGGACTCCCCCTTTCCTTAGATATTAGCTCTGAATAATGTTGTCTGCATTTTGAATGGAATTGAAGTTATGGATAGTGATTGATGCGGTATGTTTGGTGTGTCAGTGCAATACACTCGACCAGTGATCGTACTTGGGCCTCTCAAGGACCGTGTCAATGACGATCTGATTGCTGAATACCCGGACAAATTCAGCAGCTGCATTCCACGTGCGTTCATCACTTCTGTGTTTACAGTTACTTCTAAACAGTTGAAATGTATTTCAGGCAAATGTCTGGTCTGCTATCAAAGTCTAAGAGCATGCAGCATTCTTGTACCAATTTGCCACGTTGTGCTTTTTTGCATTGTTAGTACCCTTATAATTCATACCTACAAAAACTAGATTGCAGACCTGTTTGTCTCATTTAGCAGAGAACATTTAGATAAAATTGCGACTATATTCCAAGGTTGGATTGAGTTGTAGTCATAAGTAAATAGTTATACCATTTTTGACTCATTAAATCTGAGGCTATTTTAAATTGCTTTTTTTGTGTCTCAGCCACTAGACGGATCCATTGGCATTATGTTTATGTAAGTAAGCTAGTAAGTATGCAGTTTATCTAGTGCGTTAACTGTAAAAACCTCGAACGTGCTCGTCCATCTGTGCATGCATACATGTGCATTTTTCCACGATCATGCCATAAATGATGAATAAAATGGAAGAAGCATTGTTAGATGTTTTTCTGTCACATGGCACAGATTGAATTTTTGGATCAACCAGTAGTTTTTGACTATGTACTTGTTTCAAGTGACTCCGAATGCTATGCTGGTAGTTTGTGTGTGAACCTCTTGTTGCAGACACGACGCGACCGAAGCGTGATTATGAAGTTGACGGCCGTGACTATCATTTTGTTACATCACGCGAACAGATGGAACGTGACATTCAGAATCACATGTTCATTGAGGCTGGACAATACAACGGCAATCTGTATGGCACAAGCGTGGCAGCAGTGGTCGATTTGGCTAAACAGGCAAGTGCTTGCACATGGTGATAGTTTAAGGATCCGAAGAGTAAGTAGGCTAATGTTGAGTTGTGGCATCAAGATCTGAAGAGGCAAGGCGGTGGTGGGGTTTTTGGACCGGGGGCAACACCCTCTCTACCAGCTAAGGAGGTTTGTGGGCTGACAGAAACTGGCAAGAGTACATTTTGCTTGCATTAGTTGATACAAAAACTAGAAGGTACTACGACTATGCTACTACTACTACTAGACCTACCACTTTTGTTAATTTTTGTCCAAACTTTGCAAACGTAAGTAGTCTGGCAGCTGTGGCCTCATTTGGTAGCCCATCCCCCAAAGCCCCTTGTTAAATGCAAAGATCTTGGATATATTTCTTGTGCAAGATGAGTTATAGCCAATTTCGTGTTATATGGCAACAGGGGTCGGTCAAGGGTAGGCCCCCTAAGTATAAATGACATGGCTTAATAGGCTGACCCCTTGTGACGTCACGCCAAGGCGCCACTGCAGTTGTTTTGGCCTGATGTCACAATAGCAACAACGTCATGCCTGCTGAGTCACTGATGTACACAGACAGAAAAAGCAATCACATTATCACCACCAGTGTTCACTACATTCACGTTGGCGGAGACAATAAAACTGCACATCGATCATTTGTTTATTCTGTAAACTCTGAAACCTGAATGGCTGATGCTTCAAATTCTTGTGGTCTAGAAGCAGAACCACCATTGCTGGCAAGCATTACACTGCTTATTGCTGCTGCTGTTTTTGCTGCTGGCATTGGTTTTTGTTCAGTTAGGCTGTTTCTGGTGCCATCACACAATTTTGGTCATCTTTAAACACACTGATGCTATTGTTTTGATGAAGGGCTTTGTCTGTGTTTCAATTTACGTTTGTACATGTTTGCTGTGCTATAGGGAAAACATTGCATTCTGGATGTTGGTGGAAATGCCATTCGGAGACTGCATGCTGCTGAAATTTATCCAATATCTATCTTTATTCGACCCAGATCTATCGATGCAATCATGTGTGTATCTTGTGATGTATTTGTTTTACTTTACTGATACTGATTTTTGTCTGAATTTAAGTTCCAGCATTTATCATTTTGTAGTGCTTGATTAGTGATATGTATATGCTTGATTAGTGATATGTATACACGGTGTTTCATTAAAAAAGGCACCCTTTTTTGTATAACTCAGTCAAATGGTGATCAATTCACATGAAATTTTCACCAGCTGTAGCTCAAGAAATACTTATTTAAATATTTCAACAAATTGTGGCTGATAGTTAAATATTCTTTGTTAGTCATGATGTAATGCTGACGTCATAATGTGTCATGAGTTCAAGCTTGCTTGTTTCAACTGTGGGTGTCAGTTGCTACCCTGCTTCGATGATGAACTTTATCTGGTTCACTAATGAAAAATGTTCACTAAGCATCATGGGGGTATGAAATCAGGTTAGCGAACCAAAAACTCAACCATCTCACAAGCAGTGAGTGCTTTTGCTCTGTCCTGTTGGAAGGTGCAAAAGTCAAGCTATCCCCACAAGTGTTTGAAAGTGATCATTTTGGGCAAGCTCACCATTGAAGCAGGGCAGCTGTTCAGCAACTGTCAGCACTAGTCACGACAAGCAAGTTTGTACTCACAGCACATTATGACGTCAGCATTACATCACAACTAGCAAAGAATATTTAACTATCAGCCATATTG
>Ga0209454_1001342_pt1 | contig 15167 bp, 4 predicted proteins | sample WorMetHERISLAND1_2_FD_187400 | JGI IMG/M metagenome (GOLD analysis project Ga0209454, IMG submission 187400) | Marine gutless worms symbiont microbial communities from Max Planck institute for Marine Microbiology, Germany - Olavius geniculatus... | ecosystem: Host-associated > Annelida >...
GTCTGCCATCGTCTGGGCATCTGTCTGTCCGTCTGTCACACTCGTGATCTGTATCAAAACGGTGCAAGCTAGGATCACGAAATCTTTACTGTGGGCTGCCCCAAGGTCTCTAGTTTATCTTGACAAAATTTCGTGCCACTGGGTGCAGGGGTTTTCCTCGAACGAGGGTGTCAAAGAGGGGTACCCCCTAAAAAAGACGTCATTTTGCCGTTATTGGCTCGAATAATGTGAAAACGGTTGCAGATGCATGCTGCTAATCATAACAAGCACTGGTGACAGGCTTTTTGGATTTATCAACATTGATGACTTTGAACGACCTTGAACCCCTCAAAAAAAGGTTTTTAGTGACTTTTTCGCAATTTTTGGATGCAGTGCACATTTCAAGAGTGAATTGCACCAAAATGGCTGGAGATAGACCAAGACAACCTGCATATGAAATTTTCAGCATTCAACGTAGATTTTAGCAGTTTAAGTCCCAACCCCCTAGGTTCAAGGAGGCTGGCGCAGGCGGGCGTCAAAGACAGCTACCCCCTCCCCCTAAAAAGTGGTTATTTTACTGCAATTATCTCGTGTAGCGTGAACACGGTTGCAGATAGGCACAGACATGCTGCTTATAATAACAAGCACTGGTGACAGGCTTTTTAAATTTATCAACATTGATGACCTTGAATGGCCTTGAACCTTCCCAAAAGGGGTTTTTAGTGAATTTTTTGGCAATATTTGGATGCTGTGCACATTTCAATACTGAATTGCGACAAAATTGCTGGAGTTAGACCAAGACAACCTGCATATGAAATTTTCTGCATTAAACGTAGATTTCATCAGTTTTAGCTCAGAAGATCTTGTGCACATCCCTGGTAAATACGTCATACCCAATGTCAACCAATATTGGAATTCATGCATTGGGCGTGGCACTGACATTCATGCACTGGATATGGCGCTAGGCGTCATCCGCCATCGAGTCTAAATGAAACATTGTTGTGAACTTAGATTTCATTCTCCTGGCCCTTTACACATGCATTGCTGTCACGCGTTCCCCTTTGCGTTAGCTGGGCTTTTCTTGTTTGGTTTGTGATGGAAGCATCACCACAGTTAGGGATAATGTTAGGGTCAGTGTTAGGGTTAGTTCAGCATTTTGTTGTCTTAAATAGGTTTTTGGTGGCTCTTTAGAATGTCGGACCCAAATTGTAACTTGGACATGGACTGATTATCGTCATCCATCATCATCATCATTTATTTCGTTCATAGACACAAAACAATGACATTTTAAGGTGACAAGTAACAAACAGGAATGGCAAGGTCAAAACAACACTGACAGCTGCCCGTAAACCTAAATAAAGAGAACACAAGCAAAAAAAACAAAATTAAAATCACTTTAACAATACTGTAAAATTAACAGAACCTATAGAGTGTTTAAAACTAGTGCGATTTCTGAAATTAACACTACTCAGAAGTGAATTTGCAAACGTTTATAATGTGGTCACAGAAGAATGACGAGTATGTACTATGATTTGTACGATGCTTATAAAGTTTAAACTGATGTCCGTGTGTTGACACAGTAAAATAAAACTCAAACATATTCTCATCTAAATGCTTCTTTAGCTTTGCTAGTCCTGTCTGCAGCCTGCTATTACTACAGCAATCAGGCAAACTGAACTATTTTATGGATATGCTGATTAGTGTCATTTACTTAATAACTTACAGATGACATTCATTATTTGTAGTAGATCATTCTTCTGTTTTATGTGAATTTTAGTTGCAGAAACTGTGCAATATGTGGTAAAATTTAGCAAATTTGTGCTAATATTATCTTTGATTTGTCATGGTATTGTGTATGCTGTACAATTATTGTCCTGTGTGTAACAGTCGTCTTCATTACTGAGCAAGTTGGAGGAGTTTTGTGAGCAGCATGGTGTTAAGTTCAGCGGCTTGAAAATAGTCATAAAGAGTCTTCTAACCATTTTGAAAAGTATAGCGTTTGTTTCTCTGTTATTCAATAACTGATATCAATAGAAAGTAGCATATTCTAGCAATGTTGTGATATGCAATATCTAGTTGCTGACATAATTGTATGTGATTTATAGCCGGAATTGGGATTTGTGAAATACATTATACATTATACATACATAGAAATACATTTGTTTGATTAATTTAAACATTTCATCACATTATTATTGAAGTTGTAAGTAGGTCTGTATGCTGCTGCTAACTTCTATATTGTATTTTATCTAGGCGTAAAGTAAAGCAATACACTGCATTAGAATAAGATATGCTTTTCACAAGGTTAAGATTAAAGACACGAAGCACGTTATTAGTTATACCAAATAATCCCACAGTCAGTGATATGATGTCAGACCATTTACGATAGCATCTATCAAATAGCTGTAATTGCTTACATCTCTTGCCATCTAATGATAATAATTGGCAGAAATTGGTTTGGTACAATATCAAATAGTATATGCATTTTTTCATGCAGGTGCATTGCGACTGAATTTGGATGGAGCAAAAATTAAAGACGATTTTGTTGCACTTGGTACGGTGTGATACGTCTGTTTTATTTTAGAATACCTGCTTATTTATTGGGGTGGTGATTGGGAGATATGACACGTTGTGGAAATTATTATTATTATTATTATTAATGAGGAACAGGTTAAAGTGACACTGTCGCATCAAACGACGTTGCAGGGGCACTGTACATAAATTATGCTAAGTATGTTTTGAGCAATTTGGTACTGGAAATGTGTGGATACATTAGCTGGCCGTTGTGTGAAGTATTTGTAAACAAACATTTTTGGGAAAAAATGGGAGGAGGTAAGCAGAGGGCTCTTGCAGGTCCTTGAAAGTCCTCGAATCTGTGTCTGAAGGTCCTTGAAAGTGCTTGAGTTTGATTTTCTGAAACGCTGTGACCAAACAAGTGATTGGATTCAGTGATAACTATTGATGCATTTAGTGAACTTTTTTTTAAATTCCAGTCTGTGATTAATGCTTGAAGGTGTTAAATTGTAATGCAAACTGGAGCTGCTTATATATGCTTATAAAAGTGTCGGTTTGATTTAATTCAGTTCTCTTTATATATCATTTGTATGATCCTTGAAAGTCCTTGAAAAGTCCTTGAATTTGATTTTGGCAAATGGGCAAGAACCATGTACGCACCCAAATGTCCTGTATTTGTGGGACCCTCTAACTTTCCAGTAGGGGGCATCAGGATTCAGGCACTGTGAGGATTATTGACAGTTTGCACTGTTCATCTGTGTGGTTTCTACTTTGCAGTTGCTCTCTTTGCTATGACTTGCAGCATCGATGTGATGCTATTGTGTGCACTGAACATTGCTGTGTATTGATGCATGTACAGGTCTTGCTGAGGACAGAGCAGCACATCTCTCACAACAAGTACGAAATACATATTATGTATATATTTAATATAGTGTACTGTATTCCTTGGTGTAGCTGGGGTTAAATCTTATCAAATCTAGCTAATTAAGTCACTGGTTCTCTGGATGTTTACTGCGTAACTCTTTTTGTCAAACTTGTAGCTAGCAGGCCCATCGAGAGTGGGGTGTAGGGGGTAAGTTACCCAAGCCCCGCGATGTTTGGGGTCCCCCGTCACTCAAAAATATAGAGTGCACCAGAATCCGCTATTTTGAAAAGAAAAAGAATAAAAAAATATTCTCCCCAGAGTGGCCCCACGAGAATGTTTCCCTGGGCCCTGCTGTGGCTCTCAATGGGCCTGATAGGTAGACCATGGTAGTAAAACTGGGAAATCATGCCCCTCCTATTTTTGATCTGGATTGCTTAAGTGATAAAAATAAATAAATTTGTATGACATATGCATGATCATAACTTGATTAATTGACTACGTTTGTGGCCCTTCCAGTTTTTATGCAGAAGTGAATCTTTCCATGTGGGAATGGTTATTATAAAATACTGAAACTAAAGGAGTTTGGTATGTATCCAGCCACCCAGGTCAACTCAACCTGGCCATCCCTCCATGGGTAGGTAAAATGTGTACCAGAAGAAGCTGGGGCATAAAAAAGCTCACTGCATGATGTACTAATGGATATCAGTATCAGCCTACATGCCTTGTGGCTTGGAAAGACTTTGAGTTTACATTTACATGCTGAGTTAATGGCTAAAATGTTTGCTGCTGACAGTGGCAGGTTAATCAGCCTGGAATATGGCGTGGAGCATTGGACCAGACACTGATGGTCAACCGACTTGTCGACATGGACTGGAAATTTGGAGGTAATTATGCTTTATAGTGATGACTGTTCATATACTAAACCTGTAAAACATTGCATTGCAGAGTTTGATGAAAGTCACTGAAGGGTAAGTGACAAAAACAGCATGTGGTTTGGTATCTCATTAAAAGGACTAGTTTTGGTGCATTCCCATTCCCAAGACGACTGAAGTATTTCCACAGAAAATGTTTCAGGGGGCTTGGTCTTTTTCTGGCTCATGCGTCTGCGATGTTGCATGTTAACTGATCCAATTTCCAAGGATAATCGCCCAGAAATGCCTTTCTGCACAAAGCTTCTAGGCTTGGTTATAATGATTCTCTAACCTTCACTCTTTCATATCCAGTGCACTTCTCAGCACTTTGGATTAGCAGAGTTTAATAACTGAACTGTTTGATATTGCCAATAGCAGACGTGAACAATCAGTCTAGTCTCTGCCATTATACGCCTCTAATTCCTTTGCAAAGTATGGAGCTAACATGTTTTGTATGTCACTATGAAATTTGCCATTTGCTGTTGGCTTCACTAATGTGTGATATTTTCATTTTTTTTTCAGTGACTGCAGCGAGCAGCGAGTTGAATAAAGTGGGAAATACATTCCTCCAGGTAAATTTTGGTTCTTGCTAATCTATTTGGTGTCATTTATTCTGTCATTAAGCTGGCGCATTGGCTAAATGGTCAGATCATTTAATAGATACTGGATAACATGCTAGGTTTGATCAGTGAATTGGTTATGTTGCTCACACTTAATCTGATGTATAAGTATTCCGGTGACTTTGTAAATATATCTTTATATCTTTTCATTTTGCTTGTTAAGAAAATATGCAGTCTGTTTGGCAAGCAATGGGTTACTGAGTGCAACACTGGAAATGGTGTTTTTAAAACGATTGGCATTAGTGAATATTTTGAGCTGCAGTAAGTGGCATATGCAGGGACTCATATGTTGCACAAAATGTATATTTGCTTCAGTCTTGTCTTAGTTCTGTTATCTGTGCTTGCCTCAACACTGTCCAGTAATCATATCTTATAGTAACTGAATTTTGAATGACACGACGTGAACATGTGCTGGCTGTAGCTGAAGCTGGTTGTTGACAAAGGTCACGGCATTGAAAATGTTTACATGGGTAAGTAGTGAGTGTCACAGTACAGTTTAGTGCACTGTAATGCAGTTGGACATTTTATGGCTGTATGTCTATAATCTGAAGGTTCAATAATCTGAATGTGTATACTGCAACGTGCATTTTCACTAACCCTAAACCTGACCAGGACCATGACCCTAGTTGAGAGAAAATGTAGACACTGAGTCAACATCTGTGGAATTGTATAGAAGAGAACCTTAAAACTTTCAGACTGTTGATTCTTCGGACTATCGAACCTACAGATTATCGAGCTGCCCACATATTGTTCAGTCACTACACTGCTCATAATCTGTCATTCTCATTCGTATTTTGTAAACCTCTACACTGCAGGATTTCCCTTTAGTGTTTTTTTCTTATTCAACTAGAAGGGCATTTAGGCTGTAAAATATGCCAAGATGAAAAAAGTAGGCTGGTTATTGGTTAAACAAAAAACTGAGGGTATTATTGTTACTATTTTAGGTATTAGTCTGACCATTTTTGTGCAGTTGTAGTTGTGTGTTATAGAGGATTTTATAGCAGCACACTGCTACGTCTGATGTTGTAGAGCTGACACTGCCACAGTTCTATTTATTCCTGCACGAGATGGAGAAAGCCAAGTCCGTAATGGATTACCTTACCTGACTTCTTCAGAATAGCAGAATAGATCACTTCTGTCTGCACTTCATCATCTGAACTGTATATCTGAATTGTGTCTGTGAACAGTAACTGTGCACTTTTGACTGCACACTGCTAAACACATAGAAAGACCACCAAATGGTATCTTGTATATATTTCTGTAGATTATGTTATGGTGGTATAAAAGTGTCGTTTAATGTCTTTCTTTTCAGAGTCGTGACACCTTATATAGGGCATTTTCAGTCAGTTTTGGTTTCCTGCTAATGAATTTATCATAGATATAAACCCAGCCTATCAGTTATCTGAGATCAACAATATTATGTAAATAGTGAAAAAGCTCTGTATAAATGTGTGATTGCAGATATTTGTCCGTAGAAGCAGCAAATGTTTTTATTCTTCATATTTGTGTACCGCATGACTAGAGCTGTTGAAACATTCTGGTTACTGAGTAAATGATGACTGAAGAAATATTTCTGCACGTCAAACATTTCAACTGCATACTTTTAGTTATGCAACAGTATTTTAAACCTGAGTACCAGTAGTGTGTAGATATACTAGTCCAGTATAGTTACATAATGAGAAATCATAATATCTTTACTACAAATAGCAACAGTTATTTATTAAGGGCAGCTATGCCATTATTGGGAAAATTTATTAACACTTATTTATGTGGCCATCCTATAAGTGACAGAAGTACTGTAATGTGACAGATTGTGTTAGGTATGCTTGAATTTCATAATGATGCAGACTCTGGAGGCAATTAAGCCTGTGTCTATGGTCTCGATTCATGTTTTGCCTGTCAATGTGTTACTGTGGCCTCCAAACTCATACAAGTGCTCACCAATTACTCCTGTCCTGGGGAATGTTCACATTATTTTTTTTGTATCTTTGCTTTCAAGTCAGGAGACTGTATGGCATGGTTAGGGACAATAGAAAATCACGGAAATCACGGAAGCCATGATTTTCGTCAAATGCAGTGATTTTGCCATGTTTTTGGCCAAAATGCTTTGATTTTACCGTTTTTGACGTTTTTACAATGATCTTCGTTTATAATCAACATAAATGGTGTGATTTTAAAACAGTCCGTATGCTTTGTGATCATGACGTCTAGTAGAAATTTGTATTTTTATGCTCCGCAGTGACAAAATTTTTCAAACGAAAACTTTGCACTACATGTAATGATGGTCATCAATGCTAGATGTCAAGTTTTATAGACTTCGTAATGGTTCTTTCGCCCGTAATTTGATGCCGTGATTTTTGCCATTTTCACAAAAGTTTGCCGTGTTTTTTGCTATTTTTGCCGTGATTTTCTGTTGTCCTTAGGCATGGTACAGTCAGGCAAGACTTGTGATGCAACCTGTTACGATGTCCACATAGTATCTGTAATACAAAAAATGATGGCACAATAAATGGCTCGAGTCAAGTTAGTGCATAGCTTTACAAGTGCTGTGTGAGCATTGCATGGATAGTGATACCCACAATATCTATCAGAAATCTGTCTCTCATATAGCTGTAAATATCTGCACAATTATTACATATTTCCCTTTGTTTCCCAGCGATGTTTAGGCTCAAATCCCCAAGCAAGTTTCTTCTTTTTTGCTGCCTTTGTCACTGCTGCATCATGTTCACGTTTTGTTGTAAATCGCTTTGCATCGATTGCTTCGGCTATTTTAACACCAAAATCACGAGTAGCTAGTTTGTCACTCAGCTGTTCAGCAACATCGTATTCTTGCAGTGCCACTGCCCGACTGATCTGCAACTCAAGACCACTCTTTGGCGCAGCGCTACCTCCCGTTTCATCACTCAGATGACTGTTTATGCCTAAGTACGGCTTGACTTCAAGCCAGCTGGATTCTGTTGTCTTGTGTCCTTGCTGTCGATCTTGACATTTGCTAGACGATGACTGTTTTTGTGGTCTGCTGTCAGCGACTGTCTTTGGTTGTTTTTCTTTAGGACGCAGTGAACTCAGATCTACGTTGTTGCTATGCAAAGATGCTAACTCGTCGGGATTAGAAAACTCGGTTTCAATTCTGCTGGCAAGTGAAGACTTAATGTCTTGTATTCGCTTTGCAGATGACCGATGCGACTGTCGTTCACGGCGCTCCTTCAGTGTGGAAAATCTGTCCCATGTTTTCTTTGAGATGCCTTGAATGCATGAATCGTCTGAAGCAGCCAGAGGTACAGCATTGCAAGATGACTCCGTATCTTTAGACATGGCTTTGTACTGTCTACAAAATGCATAAATTATTAGATAAATTTGTAGCACAAAATTAATAGCAACAGGAAGTCTTAAGTACTGATACTCAAAAAACGTAAAAGTGCAAACACACACATATCAATGTGTAGCAAGGTAACATGCAGATTATGCACATCTAAACCAATTTACTGAAAAACTGAACAGATTTTCTAAGACATGTACAGCATTTATAAACTGAATATGTACAGCGGTTTTGTACTTTTTACAGCATCATCAATCAACCTTCTTAGGGCTGCTATGTTAGAGAAACACAGCTGTCATAACCCGGGTCTAAAATAACAACATACATCTATTTTAAACCACACGCTACGAACCGCGCCCCCGTTTCAATGCCACTCCCTTTAAATATACATGGCACAGCGTTAAGTAAATAAAGGCACGTGACCGTGTTAGGCAGTGACGTCATCGGGATGTACGAGCATTATTACTGACCAATCACGTGCAAGCAAGCAGCGTACGTGTGGCAAGTGTCTGTAGCTAGAAACAACACCGTAACAGAATATTGGCCAGTCTAACATCACTTAATACGCAGTCTCTGTCAATGAGTAGCTTACGCTGACTTTAAATTAATACAACTGTATACTTTTTATCTGTTTGCACGTTTTGGTATTTTGGGGATTTACATAAAATAAAGTTATTTTCGTTAGGTGTTATGTCTGCAGCATTAATGTTATTACTCAATGGCCTCGGAATCTGACATGGAGTAATATTTCTGGAAAAAATGATAAAATGTGCAAGTAAATTGTATATCTGTATATGGGTGAGTATAATATGTGCACCTTATGTCACTGTTTGCTGTATTAAGTGCTGGATGCATTTGATTTTGTGCACAGAATATTTTTCGAAACGATCAGTGGACGTGCAGCGAAGCCGTGCACAATATAAGGCAGTGGCTGAGTGCAGAGCCGTTCCGTACCTATTGCGTGCACAGCCTTTTACATTAGGCATCAATTGCAAACGGCTGTTGGTTTGGGTTAGATTAATAGGCTTATGCCCGCGGAGGATGGTAAAAAGCGGATCTGCGGATGTCGCAACAGTTATGGCTATGGTTAGGGATAGGGTTAAGGTTGGGGTTAGAGTTAGGAGATGTTTAAAGGAATAAATTGCAGCTTAATCACAGCGTTAGCTGTTGCAACATCTGCACATTCGCAATTCGTTTTATACCCGTAGCCACTAGCCAATGCCTGCAGATCATCTAGAGTTATTGTGGGACAGAGTCTGGGATATTGGTTGCGGCCTGCTATGCAGCGAGTACTAGAAGCAGCTGTGTATGCAGTAGGTACAGAGCAGCTCAGCATGACACAGTATTTGCTTGTACATAGATCTTATGTGGAGCATATTTTGATATGCCAATTAGCATAGGGTACCGTATGATTAATTACCACAGTGGGCCACAAACTGATCACAACGGACCATTACAATAGAGAGGACAATGTAGAAGACGAATGGATGGCGATGGATAAAATGAATGGATGGATCAGTGCCAATGACTGAGGTCATCGATTGGATGGCAAAGACCAATATATGAGGATGTCGACGATGCTGAAGTTGAACGAGATGGGGAGATGACGATGAGAAACAAACGCATAGCGAAAACAATGGCAAAAATTTATGGAGACATTTTTTTTCTGTCCATTCGTCTTTCTGTACTAGCATATTTTGAGTTTTCTTCTCTGTCGTCTTCGCTGTTCATTCGAAATAATCATGCAAACGAAACACCCAAAATATAGGTGTTTTGTCCTTATGTCTTCTGCATTGTCTTCTCCATCATTTTGCTTCATTATGGTCCATTCTGGTTATTTTGTGGCCCCATTGTAGTCATTTTGTGGCCTGTTGTGGTCAGTTGTGACTTTGTGGTATGTTGTGGTAATGAGTCATACCAATTACTATATAGACAATGATATCTCTTCAGAGTAATAACCTGTTTGTATCTCGCTGTTGAACAACTGAGTCTTGAATTGAGTTGTTTGGAGATGATTTGTGTGAACACCAGTTACCCATTAGATACAAAGTGAATGGTGTGCAGTGTGTTTTGTGTTCACTCCTCATATCGTTGAAGTAAGTAAACAAATGATTTGTGTTGCAGATGAATCATGGAAGCACTGAGTAGTCCTTTTTTGTGAGTTACTGTTATTTTTGTACTTTATGTTCTAACTGGGTTTGTGAAAATGTCATCTCTCCTGACCACTCATCGATGAGTTATAACTGATTGGGAAACCATAAACATAGGCATAAAGAATGCATCTGATCTTTGCTGCTTATGGCAAATGAGCATTTCTCTCCATGTGCTGGAAACTAGACGAAGTTTACTGTGAAATAATAACTACTTGTAATAAGCAATGGAGTGTAAAATTTGATTGTAATGTTTTGACTTTTGCAGTACATGCATACATTGCAGACGTGGCATTGCTGCAGATGTTTGATTTTGATTGGTTGACAGATAATAGTGGGATTTGGTTTGTAAAATTGTAAACTGATGTTGCAAAGATATCACAAATTTGTTGCTGGAAATTGTAATTTGGACCATCTTCTAGGTTTGCAATGTGCTGTCATCACACCAGCAACCATGAAATAAGTGTTAAACACTGTCCGAGGTTTATATATCTGTTTAAGGCTCACTTATCCCACTTGTGGCAGTGATTTAACATATCCTACTCCTCCGGTGTTGTGGCGGTGCAGTTAAGCATGCTCGGAGAGCCTTATGTATTCCCTCTGTTGCCTTCTGTCTTCAGCCTCGTGTGTTGCTTGTGTGAGTGAGAGGCCCATCATCTGGCAGTCGTCCAGCATTTCCTCGGTCGTTTTCTGTGTCTGTTTCCATGAACACGACCATATAGGGCTCGGTGTGGCCATCAGGGAAGTTGCATTCTAATTCATGGCCGAAGTATGTAAGATGGCGGTTTTGGATCCTGTCCACAATATCATGCTGGATGTTGAGCTGATTATTGATGTCTGTATTTCTGATGTGAGAGATTTTTGACACACCAAGGATTTTCCGGATACATCCCATCTCAAATGCTTGTAGCTTGTTCTTTAGTCTTTCTGTCAGCATCCAGGTTTCAGAGTTGTAAATCAAAATACTATCACCATGGAGTTGCATACAAGCACCTTTGTTTCTGTGCTATTTAAGGTCTTTGCTTAAAATTCCAACTAGTGGCCAATCTGTTTATTCCATCACAGGCCTGTTCAGTTCTTCTTTGAATATTCGGCATATACTTAGGCTATAATAGTTGCCAGTAGATACATTTGCTACATAGGAGGAGATGGGCACATCATTCTGTTTGTTGTAAATTGGGAGCTTTGGTGATGTCATACAAATACCATTTCTGTAAAATTACATCAGCGGTATTGCAGTGTTCAGTGGTAGATTTCTATAATTATTTTCAACCCAACAGCTGAGGTTATGTAGCTAACATTATTCCTCAGACGATTGTTAATGTTAGCCTGTGATTTTCATTTTGTCTAAAAGTAAACTGTTGCATGTTGCAGTGGTGTTGGTCCAGAAAATGGCCGAGTGCAAGATCGAACAAATAATTTTCAACAGCCGAACAGCTTTGCGAGGCATCCAGGCGAAGTCATGCCATTTGGCTTCAAGCCAAACTTTATGCATAGCTGGCATATACCGGAGGCCTACAATCCGTATGCAAGAAGCTGTTCACAGTTGCCTGGCAGCACGCACACGTTTGAACCATTACCGACGTACAGAGCGGAGGAAAGCCAAGGTTCACATGAGGTCATATCAAAGGAGGAATCATCAAACAGTCCAACGGACAGGTTGTTTGCAACACTTTTTACAGAAGAAGGAAGTTAATATTTGCACAATGCTCGTGTGCTAGTTTGCTGGTAATATTGACAACAGGGTCTGAAATTGTTTCCAGATAATTTCGGTCATTTTTGTATGCACTACTTTGCATCAACTCAAATTTTTTGCTTGGCAGTTTTAAGTTTAACTCGAGCTTTTCTTACCCAGTTATTGACACAGATATAGGACTAATGTGATTATATTTTTGATCTCGTTCAGTCAGGCCTATTTTTATTGTGATAAACGTTCAACATGTCATCTGTAGACAGATTTGGCTGAAATTTTAATGGAAGTTTCCAACGAGCATGATTTTGGTGGTGATTGGGATCAAACTTCTTGATTTTTCACCCCTGCGAAATAGGGCAAAAAAGTTTTTAGCAGGATTACAGAAAAAGTTGCTGTTGGATTTGGCAAAAATTTTAGGGTACGGTTAGACTTAGCCCAATTCATAGCTGATTAGATGTTGATGGCAAACGATGCTACCACCACCATGTACCTCCTGGTGAACACGAACAAATCATTGTACCGGGTATTAAGCTTATGTATATTCTCCAGTTGGTAACGCTGTGCATTACCATTGTCAGATAGGTGAAACATCTCCTGAATATGGCAGCCCACCAGAAAAATTTATGTAGCGTTGACGGAGGTTTGCGATCGCTGACTACCCTTCTTTTTTAATAATGTGATTGTAATAAACGGTTTACTGACTTACTTCATTATTGTGCTGGCTGCAGCCAAAGCAATCACCAGCATGGTGTGTTCCCATCACACCAGCACATCTCCCAGCAGCAGGCGGAGTCTCCGGATGACATAAGTCTGAAGAGGAAACGTGATCGGTTCAAAGGAATGAGTGAGGATGAGGTTCTGATGCGCATGCTTCCTGATCACCTGGTGCCTAACCTCGACATCGTCATTGTGAGTGTGACTGTAATATCATGAGATTCATCCCAGAGAGGATAGAAGGCTGAGTTGATGTAGGCGTTGCAGCAAATGTGTGCAGCTGATGGCTAAGTCTGTATATAATGGTGGCTTTACAAGAAAATGTGCAGTTAATAGTGATACATTGATGTCGTTATCTAGACTACACTACGATGTTTGTACTTTGGTCAGTGAACATTCTGCCACGTAGTGCTAACTTGTTAGAGAAAGATATCGATGAGCTTTTATGCCTATTGCATAAGTCATCTGGACTCTGGAATTGTGTTCTGCTTCTAGTATTATATTCAGTAAACATCTATGCAGTTTTTGTGCATAGATCTTGCCCCATTTCATTACTTGGCTCGTTGCTTACCCATCGTGTTATAACAGCTATTTACTAAATAGTTTGCAGAAATCTATATCAGTTGATATTGTGAGTTTATGTTATTTTTAGATTGGAATAAATCATGGTTTAACCGCCGCATACGTCGGACACCATTACGCCGGACCTGGAAACCATTTTTGTGAGCAGCTTTTTTATGTTATTCGTCTAACGACTTTTACAATTGCACGTAACAGCACTGACTTTATACTGAACTTTTTGCAAAAAACTCGAGAATGATTCATACTGTGACTCATACGTACTCAATTGCACAAATTTGTTCAGAAATTGTCTCTCTGAAGATTTATTCTGGACGTTTATAATCTCACTTGCAAAAAATTTAACCAGTAGTTTTAGAATTTCATAATTTGGCTTACTTATAGATCCTCTTGATTGTTTACTATTCAGGTATGAGAGCATGCATTGCAAACTGCAAACTCTTATCTTGTTTTGCTTTTTTGCTGTTTGATATCAAGATTGTTAGCTCTGGAGCTTTTTTGTTCGATTCAGGTGCATTTAGCAGTATGACGTTAATAGAGACCTGTATTTACTGAAGACGAAAGTCATCTAACAGCGAATAATGTGTGTGTATTCAGGGAAATGTCTGTATATGTCCGGCCTGATTCCGGAGCCGATGAACTGTTATGATGACTATCGATTGCTGCATTACGGCATTGGCTTCACGAACATTGTTGCTCGCTGTACAAAGGGTAGTGCTGATCTCACGCGGTCAGTTTTACTTGTGATGTATCACAGAATTATGATTATGAATTTTGATTTAACCAATTTTTTCACAAATACTACATGCAGGCTTAACCGTGCTCGTTTGTATGAAGTGTCTAAAATGCGAACAGCAGGTGTTGCAGAATCCTTTTTTACCACATTCCTTGTTAATGTTCACTTTCAGCCTGGTATTTTTTTTGCATTTTTGATACAGTGATTGGCACAAATATCATATTGTGTTTTGTAAAAATCATTGATTTGCATTATGTCCATTTGTGGTGGCCTAAAGATTTTAATTGAGGTGTTGTTTCATTGATCGATTTGCATGCTGCAGGAATGAGATTTTTCCTATGGAGTAGAATTCCTTTGCTGGCAGTAGGCAGAGTGTCAGAGCAGTGTCTTTCTTTTACCTTATATCTATGATTTCCATCCTAGTTGTTTTTACTGACTTGTAAACTAAAATTGTGTTGCAGGAAAGAGTTGAAAGAAGGCATTGAAATATTGACTGCAAAAATTCAAAAATTTAAACCAAAGATTGCCGTTTTCAATGGGAAAGGTGAATCAGTTTGCTGTATCAGGCCTATTATAATACTCTAGGCTGTTTTCTTGTATGATTGCTCTCAGTGGTATAGTAGCATTTTTATACAATATTCACAACAATTTATTGGTATTGATGTGTAATAATGTACTAAATGCATTCATTATTGTAAATTTTGACTGCTGGCTTAAACATAAACATCGACTCACTTGATAGGCCTATGTTTTGTTTGTATCTTTCTCATTTACAAATGTATTCTTGTATTTATTTGGCCACTGACATCAAGACTTTGTCACTGATATGAACTGTATATGCTGTTGTGTGTGATTTCAGGCATTTACGAGATATTCTGCGGAAATAAGAATTTCTACGTAGGCAAGCAACCGGACCCTTTCCCAGGCACATCACATACGGTAATGTGCATCTGCCTTACAATAAATGTTAGGACTTGAATTCAGACAGCTATCACTTTCTTCATGTTTGTACTTTTTGATACATGTTTTGTCAGACAGCTACAGCACTATGGCACTATACAAATGCATTATTATTATTATTATTTTT
>Ga0209454_1001343_pt1 | contig 15165 bp, 9 predicted proteins | sample WorMetHERISLAND1_2_FD_187400 | JGI IMG/M metagenome (GOLD analysis project Ga0209454, IMG submission 187400) | Marine gutless worms symbiont microbial communities from Max Planck institute for Marine Microbiology, Germany - Olavius geniculatus... | ecosystem: Host-associated > Annelida >...
CGCATACGCTACTCGGTAGGAATTCATTGTTGTCAATGGCCAAACTGCGACTTCTGCATTTCACACGGTAGTGTAGCGACAACATTAAGGTGAGGTGGCCAAAACTACAAACCTTTGCATCAAGTTTCTTTGTAATTTCGCATGCCATAAATTATTCAAATTGGCCAATGTGTCACAGAGTTATTGAAAAAAATAATAGTGGCATGTTTTTATAGACCAAGGTACATTGTTTTTCAATAGTTCAATTGCCAGCTGCAAAAACAAAGAATATTTAACTGCTGTGTTTAAACACTGATTTAAGTCATGTAAAGAATTTCTTTCGGAACATTTTGCTGAAAACCGCTGGACTCTGTGATGTACGGTTGCAAAATTATGGTGCCATAAACTTTGTGCATTTTTTGGACCACCCTGTATATAGCATTGTTCATCTGCAAATATGAAACTTTTTATGTTTGATAAAGTTTCATGACTAGATTATCCAGATTACAGTTACAGTGCGTTCGCTTACAGTGGTTCAGCAATGAACTGTGTTAAACTCTATTATGAGTTGCCAGTGGCGTATTTAGGACTTGGCAAAGGGGGGGCCATGGCGAGCGCGCAGAGCGCGAGCCTATAATGGGGGTCTGGGGGCGGAGCCCCCAGCGGGGTCCAGGGGCAGAGCCCCTGGTCGGGGGTCAGGGGGGCGAAGCCCCGCTCAAGCTGAAACACTTTTTGCTTTCGAACGTTCAATGGAAGCCGCAAATTCGCTAATTTATTTCTGAAATTTGCTGGAAAACGACAAAAAACGCACCTTTTCATATAAAGTCGCCTGTAAAAAATTTTCATGGTCGGGCCAAAGGGGGGGGCATCGCACCATGCCCCCTAAATACGCCACTGTGAGTTGCGTATTGTGCGAAGTCAGTAATGCGGTTCGCGCAAGTGCAATGCAGCCGTAATACAATATCCTTTTTCTTAACTGTTGCAATGCAGTTGTGCTAACCGCTTAAGTGGGTGGAAGTTAACATTTAACAGTATACAGTGTGTCTCAAAAAACAACGTCCCTTTTTATTTTCGTGAAAACCTAGATTTTACAAAGCACAGTAACATATGATGGGCTGTTAATGCATTTGTTTCAAAATCTCTGCATGTTTCTGTCAAAAAATAGGCAAAATTGAATGACATCTGACTAAGTTGTTACGAAAATAAAAAGGGTGACTTTTTCTGAGACACAGTATACAGCCGATTAGCCGAAACTTTGTGCAACTCCTTGCGATTATTAACTCCAACGTAAAATGACTCTTTGAAAGAATGAAATGAGTATAATTCAGTTTATTATAAATCCATAACATACCTACAACCTGAAAAATATGCATAACGCGTTGGTATTAAGTCTTATATGGCATAAATATTATAATAAAAGTGACATACAAATGATTCGGCAATCACGCGCATGCGACGGCTGAAAACTGTTATCAACTGGCGCGGCTGTAAGTAGTTTCACCTGAATAGTATGTACAAGTTGCATTGCAGAGACAGTCAACAAACAGTCAATCATATCTGAGTGGGCGAAAAAAAAATGGCAACCCTTTCAAATACCTCAATGTAATGCCACACAAGCTGCAAAAACACCACATATTAATACTTTTAGAACAACTCTGACATTTGCTAATTATAATTCAGAGTCTGAACATCATCACTAATTTGAAAACCTTTTCATAATTCTTTCAGAACCCCACTGTTTCTTTACATGGAGACATCTAACAACAAAGAAAACTCGAATGGAAAACGGGTGTCTCTTTCTTGGCCCACCTTGTATATCAGCAGACAGACAGGTACACGAAATGCAGATTTGCTGTCGGAGTACAGCATGCGACTGTTTGTACTAAGAATATAGGCGTCATCGTGGGGACAGCTCAGATGTACTGAGAACTGTCTTCAGAACAGTGAAACCACCACACGGTGGACAGCATGCGGTCTCACTCACGATAACAAATGTACACGTATTATTAGTTTCATTGCGGTATACGCTATTACGCTATGCATATTCATCAACGCATGCTAACTCTGTCATTGCGCTAAACAAAATACGTCGTATTAAATGCAATATTCAGTCACCGCAATGCTTACAATTATTACAAAATGCGCTTTAGGAAAATAACAAAAACTGACATCAAAAAAGTCAGCGCAGAGGTCGGACAAAGTCCTGCATGGTCCAATAACGTCATCACAACTGGCACACCTGAATCAATGCCGAGATAAGCATCAACAAGGCAATCATCACATCACACGGTGATCTATACTAACACTGTACTACTACAGGTAAACACGGGTAATACAGGTACATGTACACAGGTGTACGGCGGCCCCTTTCCAACTCGAAATACAATAACACACAAATAAATGTAAGAACTGAGCATAAAATCAAAGGTGGAACACTGAAGCGTATACAAACTGTATAACACTGTACTATTATTATGTGGTTCATAAAAAGTAAGCCTCTAACTTTGTATGACATTCATAACATTAGGCTATCATATTAAAATATTAACCCATTTTCAAATTTCGTTAACTGGCCAAATCAGTGAGGAACTTGAAAGGGATCTTCAACGATCAGGTGCGAGTGTTCGGGCAGAACATGTAGATGAAAAAATTTCAAACAAAGACAGGCTTACTTCTTATCGGGCCACTCTGTACAGTCGACCAGTCCAGCAGGACAGGACGTCGTAAAGGCTTGCAAATTCGCAACACATTGCAGCTATTATACAACTGTGGCGGGCTTATTTTAAGACATAGCAACATTACACTTAGTCGAATCAAATATCATCAGTCAGCCATAAAACTCGACCGTTACGAGCTTACATCACATACGGGTGTTTTCATACGTTCGGCCGTTATGATTTAGGCAACGACAGCCTATAAGAATGTCGCGAGACCCGTAGCATGATACGGTCGCAGAAATCCGTCATTTTCATGCAGTTATTGTGAGTTGCAGCTCAGATGAATTGGCTGGTGGAGAGCGGTCAATTCTGCTGCTCAGCTCGTAATAGCCTATTGCTATTTGCACGATACGCGCCATTGCAGCGCACTCTGTCTGATTATTCTGAAACCGCTCGCCACATAACCACGACCATTAAAGCGCTGCAGCGACATATACGAGCAGTAGTGTGGTACACGAGTTGTGTGTCGTTAGCTGGAGACCTAGGTCATTGTGGGCTGAATGGAAAGGGAATAAGAAATTCAATGCAAAACTGGCCATATCCCAGAAACGGTGAGAGATACTGCCAAGGTTACCATTAATCACTAATAGGAAGTGGCATACGCCCTGTCAGACGAGATAGAAATCATTGACCTTGGATGACCTTGAAGGCCGTTGCGCGCTACTGCGGCTAAACGGTGCGAGATTAGGCCTAGGTTACTATTAATTCATGCAGCGCTGACCGCAACGGGCATATATATCTATATAGGAGCTTGCGCAAGTACAAGAAATCCGGCGCATGATATGCCACGATGCTACAAAATAACTCAGCAGCATAACTAATATAACAGGTACTAAGTGGAGTTTCTTCTATATCCACATCTGAGAAGCATCGATATGCACGCGTGTGAACTCAAACCACATGATCATTAAACAAGTAATCAATGAAATTAGGTCGCCAAACGCACACCACTTTGCAGCATGCGACAGTGCGCTGTACAGAAACAGACGGGGACAGTTCTCTATAGTCCGAATGGGGACCAGTCCGAACAGGTTAGTCGGCCTATCACAGGGTTAGGAATAGGTAACTATAATAAGTATAAATTAATCTTTAGCTTTGGCAGACCTTGGCTATGGCTGACCGAGTTACAGCCAATTTCGGACCTGTGCCCCTTCGGACTCGTACCAGTCACCAAAACAGACACAGAACCTAGTCGTCTACTCTATAGACTTTATGCAGCAAGAACAAAACACAACGAAATAAATGCGCAACGTCAACAACAACAGAATGAATAATAACGGGTAGTATTAGTGCAGTCAGTCAATCTCGTAGCTGTAAACAATAAAGAATCTTGTGCACATGACGTGTCAGTTTATGCCTGATCTCTATCTATACAGCAGATGATAAGACGGCCGGCTGTATAAGATGAAAGCTTTTATAGACACCGGCATCATTAGCTTCAGCAGCTGTGCATGGAAGCACATAGCAGGCGTAAGACCATGAATGACTCACGAATATACAGTACACCATCCAGCCTGCAGTGACTGACCTGACTGAATTACTTGCAGAGCTATAGATGAGTAACGAAACGACATCGTGATGTAGACTGAATAATCAGTCGCCGCAACAATAAACTACATGCATTAATCACCTGAAAATGAAATGGCTGCTCTCGTCTGAGACAGTCGCACGGCGTATATCAAAAACGACTTAAATCACATCACGCCGTTTACTGCCCTAAAAATTGATTCAATCACATTTATTATGTACACATAAATAACTAATTATTGAGCAGTATAGCCATAAAAAGGCCTAGATATAAGAGAAACACGAGAAATTAAAAAAACAGCATTAATGATATTTATGTGAACGATAATGCTATAACATTATGACAATCAGCTATCAGTTATGAATTGGAGTGTTAACACCGACATAGACAAAAGTCCACCTGTAGACCCGAAACCGAGGTTACAATGCAAACAGTGTCGTATTTTACTTGTATATAACCACGACGTAATGCATGCTATAACTATCAGTGTTACAATTCATGTATCAAAAAATCAATAACAAGTTCACAACACATCGATGGAAAAAAAGGGAAAAAACTGAGCATTATTGTATTTGGCAGCAGTAACAGCAGCAGCAGCAGCATCAAATTAATAAAATTTTGCACTAGTCAAAACCGCTTCAATCTACACTGGAACTAAAAAGAGATCACAGTGTTTATAAGAACATTACTCTAATCTCACTTAAGACAAAACAGAAAAGTGCGTGAGCCGACGGAGTATAAAATTATTACGAAATTTTACGTCGATGACACAAACAGTGAAGCGTCTCTCCTTAACCATCATTCTACCGAAACCATTCTAGCAAAAGTCAACTATTAAAACGTTGGCACAGTGCTGACATTGTGCAGCCGTCCGTCTAGAACTGCACAACCATAACCATAACGTGAGCTTTTTACTTTTTGAGCTGTAAATTGGCACATAGCTACAGCTACTCCCGACTTAGAGAGCGGTCACTTTCGGTTTGCTATACGTTTTTTTGCTATCGAGTTACGAAGCAATGCGAGACAGGCGGACGGACGACAGACAGATCGACGGGCAAGACCCGTAATACGGCCTATTAGGACGGCCGCATAATAACAATTCTGCACGCAGACTATTGGAGATAAGTGAGCATTCTTCAACACGAATTATAAAACGGCGTATTTATGGCAAACGTATCGGCACAACAGCGTTAAACTCTATTTACACGTGCCATGTTTCACATAGTTCTTTCCTCGAACAGCAATAAGTCCTGTCGGAACATAAATATAATAACAGCACGATACAAACAAACGCAAACAAAATGTACATTAGTTACCACTCACTGTAGCGTGTAGTGGGGAATAATCGATCCTGCTGTGGTCCAAGTATCACAAAATGTTCAACAGTGCAGTAGCTAAAATATCACAAGAAAAAGGGTGCGATGTCGCGAAGGCCTAAACGATGACAAGAGGAGAGCCGAGGCTGATCTCGAACCAGTTGTCTCCAAGCAGCATCTCGCAGACCTCGGGTGGACAGTAGTCGCCAGCGGTATCGTCCAGCGTCGAAGAGGCAGCACCCGGCTGCTGCGACGGGACGTTGAACGTAACACCTGCCGCCGGGCCTGACGACAACGACGACGATGATGATGATGACGGCTGTATCTGATGTGGTTGACTGGTAGTCGTCGTCGTCGTTATGGGCAAGTCCGTCCAGTTGCTAAGCTCGACGTCGATCAACTTGGCCCAGTCGACGCCGTTCAGCTGATGCTGCCAGTGGGTCGGAATCAGGTCGCCGTCAGACAGTTGGTCCAGTTCCGCCAGTGACGCTACTTCAACCTCGTCATCAGCAGACTGTTCCAGCGGCTCCTGCTTCACGGCAGGCAAAAGCCTCGAGTTGTCGACGGCGCTTGGTGAGTCGTCAGACCGCACTGCGGACTGACGCAGCTTGTCGGCCGCAGCGCGCTTGTTAGCTCGGAGTTGGTCCTTGAACGTGCTGTCGATTGTCAACTTTAGCTTCAGTCGACTGGCGCTGTCTGAGGTCTCCGCGTCGAACACGTTGCAGTTAGTGCGAGACATTTTCACGATCGTTTTCGACGCGTCGTTGAGGCGTGCGGTCACCAACGGTGACGCTGCTGTCAGCCGTGGTGGAGTTCTCTTCGTCGACGTCGACGACGGCGTTCTTCTGCGATGTTCGTCTAGTTGCTTGGCTCGCAGCGTCGACGCTTTCTGCGGAGGTTTCGGTTTCTTGCGCGGTCGGTACTTGTAGTCTGGGTACTCCTGGACGTGCATGTTGCGCAAACGTTCAGCCTCCTCAATGTACGGCTGGCGGTCCGCGTCCGCCAGTCGCTTCCAGCGTACACCCAGCTGTTTACTGATCTCGGCGTTGTGCAGGTCCGGCTGGACTTCACTGATCTTGCGCCGCTCGATCTGCGAGAACACCATGAACGCGTTCATCGGACGTTTCACGTGCTTTGTCGACTTCTTGCACTGGGTCGCGTCCGAGTACGGCGTCTGAGAGGCTGGACTCACAAGCAGGGACCCGAACTCGCCGACGACCGACATCGAGCGACCGGCGAACGACAGCGGCGCTCCGTAGCCGCTATCGGGTGACATCGGAAAGTCATCGGAGGACGAGGAATCGCAGCTAGTGGAACTGGCGCGAGACCAGGAGCGCGACGATGTGGACGAAGTACCGGGTGAGATCGGCATCAGTGGCGGCAACATGACGGAACCGATACTGTCACTGTATCACAAACGGAGCGAGACGAGAGTTCAAAACCACGCGCTATACACGACAACTAGCCACTAGCCACTATAGACTAAGCAGTGAGTGAGTACTAAATGACGCGTGGGCACAACTGACTGCTGTACTAAGTAGCGCTGAATGTCTCCCTCTAGTGAGAACCACGCTGTAGTGAGAAGCCGGCTCCGCCCGCGCGACCAGCCGGCCAATCAGCAGCAGTCACTCGACTGAACTGGGGCACTGAGTCCGTCAGTCGCCGGCCTCAGTAGTGAGTTTAGTCCACTCTCCGTATTGTCTCTCTCTCTCTCTGTCGCACTGTCGGAGTCGCTACTATAGCTTCTTTCAGCCAATGTTCCACGTCACAGTCCGAACTCGTTAAGCAATAGGCCTAAGCAGTGAAATTGAGCCACACATTGAAAGCATTGGCGTAGCCAGAAATTTCAATTGAGAGCTTGATCTTCCTTCCCTCTCCTCCCTTTCCCCCTTTCGCCCTCCCCCTTTTCACTTTGTTTACCCCTTTCTCCCTTTCCCCTGTTTTCCCGTCTTCCTCTCCCCCTACTTTCTTTAGAAGTAGGACCCCTTAAAATCCAGCTAGGGGGTCCTGTTAGCTCCCTCCAGCGGAGTCTGGAGCGAAGCCCCAGCCGATATCAAATTTGGTGCATTTTAGCTTTAAAGATGAGATCTGGTGGAAACAATTTTAATTATTTTCCCAAGAATTAACTGACCACATTCGCAAATTTAATGCAGTTTAAACGAATGCTTATGTTTTGTTTGGAGGATTAGGGAGGCCTCGCCAGCTTATTTGCCTTATTGTCTATGCCACTGATTGAAAGCTAATAATGACACTGTATTATAATCGCTATAGTGACGCAGAGATTTAGGCGAGATCAGCGAAGAAGGAATGAAGTGAGTATATAGTTCTGCAGATGTACTCTGCAATAGGATAGGGCTTTATGATCAGTAACGACCATGACCCTGTGTAATCTGGCATGAATTCGTCAGCACTCAGCAGTATTTATCAGTTAACTTAAGTTATTTATGCGTCATTAAGCGATGATTCAAGTATTCCTAAAAAATTAAGCGTTCGCCATTCGTTTGTGGAACGGACTCGATGTCTGTGCCGTATTTTCTGATTTCAGTTCTGCAAATTGCAATAAGGTCAAATTAGTTGTAATTAAATCAGAACAAATTTTCGACAGGAATTTTTATTAGTTAAAATCTGGTCAGCTATATAAATATAGGCTATTGCAATGGTAACTGGTAGGCTAAGTGTCAACGACTCGACTTAGGCACATAGCTGGCTTCCTCGGTTTCTATATGCATAATTTCGAATTGAGTACTTAGGCCACTACGCGTCTTATTCATTGCGGTATAGACCCAGAGGTCAACGTCACCGTTTCTAAGTCGGCAAGCACGTAACAAGCGCGCATTCTGTCTGCATTTGACAGTGCGATCTGAGCTGAGCTGTCAAGACTCCGAGCGGCCTGTTGTCTATAGTTGTCGGTTCCACGTTCACTTTTTACGATGTCGGACTGTGCGTTGAATTATGCAACGAGGGGCGTGTCGCGCTGATAGCAGTGACCGAGCCACGCGGTAGTGTGGGGTGCTGGTCTGCTGGTCTCCTGGGACGGCAAGCGGTTGTCTGGTTGTGCCGGAGTATAGCAGGCGGTGCAGTCTTGATCGCGTCTCCGGAGTGTGTGCATTCATGCGTCACTCACTGTAGTCAGCGACTGACCGGTCTGTCTGTCAGTCCCCCGCGAATATAATCATTTCCTGTTACCACACGCGACGACCGACCGACCGACCGACCGACTGTCCCTGCAACGCATGCATCAAATCAGACGCCGCGCTGAGTGACGCGACGCGGCGAATTATCATCAAACATGGAATTGCCGAAGCAGCAGCAGCAGCAACAACAGCAACAGCAGCTACCGGTACGTCATCAATCAATCAAACTGCCGCCCCGTTATTAAATTACTCGCCTTCTAGGAGGACAATAGGCGCGCCTGGAAGGTCGTGACCCGCGAAGACAGCGTCAAATTGGCGTCGTTCGACAGAGGACGTGACTCATCCGACAATGCAATCACCCACCAACCACTCAGTCTCAGACTGTTTCTCCGCTGCTGGAAGTCCTATACTGGTCCCTGGACGTCATCGTTCTTATGTGCTTCACTTCACTCTGCGCACATACGTTTAACCTGACATCTTCACGCTTCAATTGCAATTCACGTCACAGTCATTTATGACTTATTCGTGGTCACGCACGGCACAACAGTCGACTTTGACGAATGCGGTTTCTGTTCTAGATAGACCCTGGTATCGTGCGACCGTGCCTGCACGTGACGCAGCATAGAGCGTGTCAAGCCAATGCACGCGCGTTCCAGGCGAGTGTTAATACGAACGATCATCAAACAATGCTGTAGCATGATGTTACGTTATAGGGTGTTTACACGATCCAGCAAACGTCTGGATCGTGCTGGATCGTGCAAACATTTTATATTAGCGTCTAGCGATTGCAAATTAAGTTGATGCGTGGTGCATTCTGGGAAAGGTCATGAGGTGGATCAAGCCGCGTTGCTGGTGGCTGAAATAATCCAGAATAGGCCCCGCAGGTCAGATCTCCAGATGACTCGGACTCGGCACGCTGATAAAGGGCACCGACGGCTGTCTCCTTCGTCACCTCCACTTCTGGCTTTAGCCCGCCGTCCTGGAAGGACACGGCAGTGAGACATCAGAAAGCTAATAATTGATACTGCAGATCTGTGAAGCACTCTGGAGAGATGAGATGCTAGTCATAATATCATAATGACGTCATCGAGTTGTCGAGGAAACGTTCGTATCACATAGATCACATAGATCGTGTTGCGTATTCAGCATTTATCATGCCGACTTGAAAAGGAGAAAATGAAGAGATCAGTAGCAAACAATAGTTTGTTTGCCGCGGAAAACGGCAACATATCCGAAAGAAGTCGACAGCTGGTCTTTTCAAAGGTTCAGTAAAACATGCACGACATAGTCGCCGCGTTATTTTATAAAAACGTTTATAGTTTGTTTTGATTTAATACAGTAGGCTTATCACTATGTGAACATTGCCATAAAACAGAAAAAATATTGTAGGCATACTATTAACGTTTCGTCAAATTTGCTTATAGGCTAATTGCAATAAAGTGATGACTAGTTGACTTCTTAAGTCGTGCACGACATAACGGAGCTATACAGCATATTGTTATTAACTTATTACATTGTATTAAACGATAAGGCCAAGGCTAAGAGATTGGTTGCAGCCTCCCATACAGATGATCGATTCTAACACTCGCTTATTGAGCGTTTGTTGCATCTTGATCGACTTTGCAGTCTCCGTGCAGTCGCCGACTAATATCACAAGTTCAGTGCCAACATGCGTGCGACCGTCCGTTTTGACGTCTGTTGACCTTGAACATGAAGTGAGAACTTTAAAAATGACAGACTGCGGTTACTACTACCATTATAAACGTTTACACCAAATTCGGTTTTCTACACCAGATTGTTCGATCTCGAGTTAAAAGCCCGCATAGACGGACGGACGGGCAAGACCAGAAATGCGGCCTATTAAGACGGCCGCATAATGATAATGACAACAATTAATAATGTGGAGCAGGTGATTGAGATGACCTGTGCGGCGAAGCGCGCCGTTGACCAGTCCTCGGAGGCTGATCGTCGATGTTTGGAATTGGCGGAGCTCACGCGGAGCGCGCAGGAACAAGCGGCATCAGTGCGTGACCTGGCAACAAGCCTGACTCAGAGCGCAGCGTCTGTAGCCCGAGTGGCGCTCGACGTCTGCCGTTATCACAGCTACGTGGAGGGCTACGAGGCGACCCTAGCGGCCACCGGTCAGCGGGCGCTGCCGATCGACCTGGACACGTTCTTGTCTCTGGTGGAAAGTCCGCAGCTGCAGACTGCAGTGACAGCTGGGTCGACCATTGGCGGTGAGCGCGGCGCCACAACCACAGGCAGCTTCCTGCTCGGCACGTGCAACGAGCTCGATGAGATGATGCTGAACAGCTACGACAGCTATGATCGGCAACGGGTAGAAGACGTGATGCCGGCACGTCATGATGACATCACTGACCAGGGTACTGATGATGTGATGGCACAACTGACAGCGACTGCGAGAGAATCTCATCGTCCTGCGGTCGCATGCTGCAGTGAATGTCAAGCGTCATCGTTCTTTCACTCAGTCAGCGTTCCTGCAATGTACGTCCAGCCTGTCTCTGTGCTCTATAGCTATACTCTTAAGCTTAGGTCTGCTGTAAATTGCATTCTTCGGTTAAAATCGCAAACAACTGTAGTTTTGTTAATCTTTATTCACTGCAATGATAGAGAAACGAAGCAAAAAAGCAATTAAAAACACGAATAGCACGAACGTCACTCTGAATATAATTAACTTGGTGCAGAGCAAACACTAAAGTGCAATGATTGCATCAAGCACCATAGGCCATATATATAGTCTATTTTGTTGTTTTGCTTTAGTTTGTCGTGACATGCGGTTAATACTTGTGGTCTTTGCGGTTTGTGCTTGAGCCACCTTAAAAATCCTTTAATGTAATGTGATGCATCTGTTTCTCATTGCCACGTTTTTGTTCAATATAGCATCAGTGGTGGGTGTTCACTTTGTTAATGACGTCTCACCTGAGCCCTGGTGCCCGAACCCCACATAATACGAGTTGCTGTAAATTTGTTTGTGCAACGTGCGGTGTGGATCCACAAATCCAGCAAATCCACAGAATCTTGACTTTTCTCATAGTTCACCACAAATCGAAGTAGTGGAGCCTGGGCAAACAGAAATGATGAAACCGAAACTTTACTGCAGTTGTTGTCAAGGTTCTCAATAGCAGGTGTTTGGGCGTAAATACGCCCAAAAATTTTAGCCCGTGCGTCCAAATCAAACTGCCTCTTATTATGCCTATTTGTCTGTAAAAAAAACTGCGAATTGACATCAGAATCTGTTTCCGAATGTTTCCTTAGTCCAGTAACTTTCGGTGGACTGTCGTGTTAGGCCTACTGCATAGGCCTAACTTTATTTCTTGACGACGTGTTGTTTTGCATTATGTTAATTTTTTGCTTGAGTTTTCTTGTATGGCCTAATGCATGACTTCCAGATTTTGTACACTGACGTCCAAATTTTTAGCTTGGATGTCATGACGTCCTAAAAAATCAGGTCAGTTGAGAACCCTAATTGTTGTGCTGCAGCCGTCTACCGTGCTCAGCGGCGAGCACCGAACCTTCGTCAGCAGCGACTAGCGTCACGTACCTCAAGACAACGGCCAGCTCGTCTCAACCGGCACCCAGCAACACTGAACGGCTTGTTGCAGCGTCCTGCGCTGTCGACACTGATCGCTACTCGCCCCAACACGCCAGAAAACAGTTCCGCACAGCATCGGGCAAGGCGCTTCAGCTCCAGGTCAGTGTTTAGATATTGTCAAATGTCACTGGCGAAACTTTACTCCCAGTTTTTTGTTTAGTGTGCCAACGCAAAATTTTGAAAATTGGTTATGACATAAATGCGGGGCTTACTTTTTGGCGAACAGCGATCTCGCATCTTGTTTCTATGGACAGTGGACTGTCATAATCTGACGGAAATGCAGGGTACATGAAAGACGCAATACTAGAAGAAGGAAGACTCAAGAAGATACGGATGATGTACAAGAAATTCAGCAAAAGCCAGGAGATGCGCACAAGACCGCAAACAGAAGTGGAGAGTATGGCATACATGTAGGCCTATACAGGTTTGCATATTAGACTTAGAGCTGCTGTTGCGTGTACCCGCATCGCCCAAGCAGTGATGGTGATGATGATGGGTATTATGAAGTCCACTTCCCGTGATTTTTTTGCGTCATCTCTCCACTTCTGCTGAATGTCTGGATGTCAGTTGATCGTTGTTCTGGGGCCGCGAGTGTTTGTCGGTTGTGCAGACGGCGAGGACTGCATGTCGCAGTAGCAGCTACATCATCGAGCAGATGTCGTCAGACAGCGAGGTCGAAGACATCTTACTGCGCACGCCGACGCTACAGAAGCTGCGTACGCTGGACAGACTGAGCACTGATGCGCTGGACCCGGACATTCTCATGCAGGCGGCCGCCGCGGCGACGAGCGTCAACAGCGGCGAGGTGAGACAGTCGAGACCGAGAGATCGACAACAGAGGAGATCGTTCTCACCGCTGCTTGACTCCACTGAACGACATCACTACTCGGTCTGTCGAGTGTCGACACAATCATTGTACACTTATCGGCTTATGTTAATGCTGGCAACGATTAATTTTTACCAATGGGGAGGTCTGTCTGTCTGTCCGTCAGTCCGTCTCTTCGTCTAGCGTAACGTTGATGTACTCCTATCATATAGATTGGGCTATCCTAAAATTTTATTACACGATTAATGAGTCCAATGTCACAGCGATCTCGCGCAAGGGAAAATTTTCAAATTTGGTGCTTGAACAGAGGTTGGGTAGAGAAAATTGGTGATTTTCGACCGATAAGTCGCCGTATCTCAGAAACGGCGAGAGATATAGGGCCAAAGTTGCTAATGATCACTTATACACTGCAAGTAGTTACATAAAGCCCTTTCGGATGACACGAAAATCATCGATCTTGGATGACCTTGAAGGGTCATTCACCTATGCGCTTTGCTCTGCCAATCACACGTCTTTCGGAGCTCGCCACGAAAATTTGAAAGATAGACGCATACTATCAGCAGCAAAAATGTACTTTACAAAATTATCGATCGTCGACTAATTATACATGTATGTATCCCGTGGCATGTAACATTGTGTGATCCTATATGGCAGGCGACACTATAGTTCCCACAAAGAACTATACACAGCTTTAAGTTTTTAACCTTTACCGTTTGGCGGGCGTGTGTGCTGACGCGTTGCAGGTGACGCGCGTGGATGACAGTGGTCGCAACAGTCCGAAGCACATCTTCATCCCAGTGACGTCAGAGTCACTGAGTTGTACTCGTTCTCAGTCGTCAGTCGGCAGCATCCAGGCCGACACGACGTCTGCTGCCGCGTCTCCACCTTGCTACCAGCAACAACCTGCTGACGACAGCTGCATCTAGAACACAGCGGCCGGTGTCACAGTAAAATGTTTCCCCCGTGAAAAAATCCGCCCAGGGAGAGATAATCACGGAATTGATGTCTCCCCCTTATTAAACTATCGCCGGCCCGATAATAGTCTCCAAATTATAGGATCGCCTTTCAGAAAAGTCTTTCCCGGCCGACAGTTTACCGGTAAAAATCTGCCCCGCCCGGCGGCCGCCCGCGGGCGGAGCGGATTCTTACCAGTTAATTGTCGGCCGGGAGGAGACTTTTCTGGGTAGGCGATTCTGTAATGGGGCACCTGTCCGGCACATTCGTCCAGATTCGCTGACATTTACACTGCGCTTTGATTTGGTTTTGTTGTTGTTTTACCAGCTATCAGTAGCGTCGTGGTTAGGAAGAAGGGTACGTTCCTCTCTGAATTTTTGGCTGTCGAAAAATTGTCAGAAAATATTGTTTTTTTTGTCGGAATTATCGTCGTCCAAAAATGCAAGATTAGTGACTAAAACTTTTATTTTGGGGAGACTAGAGGACGAAATCGAAATTAGGAACACCCATAATCTCGTGTGTTGGAAATTTGTAATGCCTGTCAAAAAATTGCCTTGCCCGCTTTTTAACCCACAACGCCGCTGATGGCTAGGTCTATTGCACACAGTGCAACAAACCCGCAACTTTTTGACCACGATCTTGCGAGACTTGGCAAATGTTCTTTGACATTTCGGATAATTTTCTGTACGTGCATGATATTGATATGGTAATGGTTTGAATGGTTTTACCAATGCGCCGAACAATACACGCCTAAAATGTTTAGGTTACGATTTTTCATTTGTTTTCAGTTAGGCCTACTGCATGAAAAGTTTGGCCTACACGCTTTCATGAATTACGTCACATAGGCTAAATTAGTCATTACGCGCGAAAGCAGCTACTGCTTTCAGCGCGTCTTAGCCATCGCAATTCTGTCCGGACATTGTCGCGTCCAGCACACTGTCACAGTTCCGCCGTCAACTGAAAACATTTCTGTTCAAATAATATCTTACCCTTCTGTGCTTTTGTCGTGACTAACGCTTTTATCTGTGGTCCTAGCAGTTTTTTTACTTAGGCCACGTTAAAAATCTGTAATGTAATGTAATGTTATGTCTGTCTGTC
>Ga0209454_1001344_pt1 | contig 15161 bp, 8 predicted proteins | sample WorMetHERISLAND1_2_FD_187400 | JGI IMG/M metagenome (GOLD analysis project Ga0209454, IMG submission 187400) | Marine gutless worms symbiont microbial communities from Max Planck institute for Marine Microbiology, Germany - Olavius geniculatus... | ecosystem: Host-associated > Annelida >...
CCTCTGAAATGTAGACTTTCACCAGCTGTTGTGGAGAACCCAACCACATCACCTGGGTCTTGGTGGGGTTCAGTTGAAGTTGGCTGGCCTTCAATCATGCCTCGATGTCGACGAGACACGCAGTAAGACGTCGGACGGCAGTCTCAGCGTCATCAGCCGGTGTGCTGATGTAAACCTGCATGTCATCGGCATACTGGTGCAGGCTGAGGCCATGACGGTCAACAACCAGGGCCAGCTCAGCTGTGTACAGAACATACAACAGCGGGCCCAGTACGGATCCTTGCGGAATCCCAAATAGTACCAACTGCGCAGAAGACAGTTGACCACTGTAGGCAATCTGCTGCATTCTGTCGGTCAGAAATGACTGCACCCAGTCATGGACTAAGTCGGTCAAACCGAAAGCAGACTGCAGACGTTCTAGCTGCATGTATAACGATGTGCATATATAATGATAATGGCAGTTCTAACTTAATCTTACCTGCGTGTCTTGTCTTACTACAGTCATCAATCTCATGATGCTCTCTATTGAAGGGCAGGGGGCAGTGTGTGACACTGATTGATGTATGAACTGTTGTAGTAGTTGTTGTTGTAATAGTTATAGTTGCCGTGACAAAAAAGCAACTGACCTCGGTCTTTCCCTTCCTGTTACATAGGCTACATTCTGGATATGACAGTTTGCTAGGTGTGAAAAAACAAACGTGACCTACTAGCTACATTGACTACTACGGTGATGTTAGATGTTATTGGTAATGACTGATGATGCTACAAAAGATGTATAAATTGCAGGTGGTGAAGGTTGTATACAGTCGGCTGCAGCATCTGCTATTGGCATCGGCTCAGATATTGGTGGCAGCATACGCTTGCCGGCTTTCTGCAATGGAGTCTTTGGACACAAAGCCACCACTGGTATGACTGTCTGACTCTCTGTCACTCTCTCTGTCTGTTTTTGTGTTTTTTACGCCCAAGAGCCAGCATATTAGCTATAGCGCATATTAGCTACGGTAATTCTGTTCGTCTGTCTGTTTGTCTCTCTGTCCATCATGACTCGGCACTAATTCCAGCCCAGTGAGATAGAGAGTTTGGGTTTTCACCATATTATAGCCTAGAGTCTCTGGTGTTTTGTGACAAAATTTCATGTCGCTGGGTAAAAGAGGTCCCCACAACAGAGAGGGGAACCCCCTTAGAGGCGTTATTTTACCGCTATTGGTTCGTCTATACGTGAAAATGGTTACAGATAGGCACAGACATGCTTCTTATCATAACAAACACTGGCAACGAGCTTCTTAGAATGTTAACACCGATGACCTTGAATGACCTTGAACCCCCAAAATAGGGGGTTCTAGTGGATTTTTTTGCGATTTTAAGCTGCGACATGCATTTCAAGTGTGAATTGCGCCAAATGACTGGAGATAGACCAAAACAACCTTGGGTATATGAAATTTTCAGCATTGATTTTAGCAATCCTAGTCCATCCGAATCCTCTAGGTTCAAGGAGGGTTGCACGAGCAGATATCGAAGAGAGGTACCCTTTTAAAAAGTGATTATTTATCCATTTTTGGCTTGTCTAACGTGAAAATAGTTGCAGATAGGCACAGACATGCTGCTTATCATCACAAGCACTGCCAACAAGCTTCTTAGGAATGTCAACATCAGTGACTTTGAATGACCTTGAACCCCAAAATATTGGTTTTTGGTGATATTTTGGCCATTTTTGGCTGCAAAAAGTGAATTGCAACTAAATGGCTAGAGATAGACCAAGATTACCTGTGAACAGGAACTGCTATAAACTCTCGTGTGTCTCATGAGCATTAGCTCAAATTTCTTGTTGTTTGAATGTGTGTTGGTGTCTGCTCATGTCTTAGCCAATGAAACGATCACAATTAAGTAAAGTTTTGTTAACAATCCATTTTACTGGTCATAATTAAAAGTCTTCTATAATTACAATTTTATGCAAGTAAATAAGACAACTAAACTTGATACTTAATAATCTTGTTAATTCAACTACAGTTAGAGCGTTAAATGAAAGTGCATATGTCATTGTTCTGAGAAGAAATTAGCTGTAACAGTTTCACATTGATCACTTTTATCGCAAACTTATTTTGTGCATCTAAAAGTAGTGCTGGTCTATAAAAAGGTTTGTGCCTGTTTGTTGGTTTAGATGTCGTTAGCAACATCGGCCAGTATCCTCTGGGCAAAGGTGAAGCATATTCATTCTTGTCAACTGGTCCAGTCTGTCGCTATGCTGCTGATTTGCTGCCAGTGTTCAAGTTGATGGCGTTGCCTGAACATATGAGTAAATTACAGCTTGACCAGCAGGTGACACGCAGCACTGTCAGTCCCCAAGTTGTCTCTTGTACAGAATGCACTGCATTCTCAGTATAACTTGGCAGTGTGAAATGATGGTTTATGTCATGTGAATAGCATTACGCAACTGTAAACTTTGACTTTTTGAAATTTAACCTGTATCTACTGCACTACAGAATTGTTATACTGATTTTGGTTTTTTCTGTGCCATTTAGTTTTCAAGCTAGAAGTTCTTACATGATATGTGATGGGCAAGACTTGCAGTGTGAAAAATTAAAAACTGATTGGTAGTAGTATTTAGTTCAACTCTGAACCGAAGGAGCACCCTCTGTCAAACAAGATTACACCGCGTTATCTGCCACCTGACGTGGGTGAACAATGAACGTGCCTCACCTTAACTCCAACCAGGCAGCCTGGTACCTGATTTACCTACTCCAGAGGGATAGAAGGCTGAGTTGACCTGAGTGGTTGGTTGTGTACTGAGGTAGTTTGCAGACAGTTGCTCGGCGTCTTGCATAGGGCAGGTACGATGACATGGTTGTTTGCAGGTCGATGTGCATCAGTTGAAGTACTACTACATGGAAGATGATGGAGGCGGAATGATGCTTAGTAAGGTTGATCCGCAGATCAAGGCCGCTGTCACAAAGGTCATTTCTCTGATTTGCCGTCTTTTCACATGAGTCGACGCATAAACGAATACATGAACGTGTCGCTGCTGTAGCGAAAAGTTAAAGGTGTGCTATCTGTACATATAGCTCTTCATAGAAACTCAGTCAGAGCTAAGATGCATCTGCTATATGAGATCACACACTGTTGACTGCCACCTGATGCAGGTAAACATGCCCTGCTTTACCCCAGCCAGAGAGGCTGGTCTGGCCGCTACTCAATTCACCTGCCCAGAAGAATCGAAGGCTGAGTTGCCCTGGCTGGTTTCTTCTATACCAACATGATTTACCTGCCCTCATAGAGTCACCCATCCAAGTGTTAACCGGACCTGGCATAGAGCGGCTTCATTGATCGTGATCACTGCATTTACCACTAGACCACACCGCCACCTAACAACAGTTGTAACCCAAAAATACGATTATCTTACAGAAGATAGTTACTTGTAGTAAAAATGCAATTATCAGCAGTTGCAGTGATAATGCACCGCTGTTAAACACAATTAATGTATTTAATCAGTCACTCATTAGAATCCAAGTGCAACTGGTGTAACACGGTGTCAATCAATTAGGTGTTTCGGTTTTATCATTTATTCTTTTGTTTTGGATGTGATGCGATCCTTGCTAGTTGGCTTTTTTATTAGGTATGATTTTTTCATGATTCTCTACCAGTACTCACTGCTGGTACATGTGGACTGATGGTTTTACTGAGTTGGCTTTAAGCTAATATCTGAGCAAAAAACTTCAACAGTTTACAAAGCTATGTAAGGGCGATATGAGTCAAAACTCGAAAACAGCAAAAATGGTTTTGGGGCAATATTATCACGTGTTGAATTCCAGACTGTTTTGTGCTTTTGTAAAGGTTAAACTTACTGTTCCGTTATTATGTGTTTGTGTGCATTCCGCCTGGAAAGGCCATCCCCGAAATGATCTATACTGTGTCGGGTAGGACGTTAAACCCTACTCACTCACTCACGCCACTGCGCGCACACGCAGACAGAACGATAGACTAAAATTCAGACATGCTTGGACGTGTCTTTCTACCATGGGCATTGGCATTTACTGCAATATACGTGGTGTAAGCACAGACTGGTGTACTACATTTTTTCGGCTTGCGACTTCTGTTTTTGTATTTTTATTTCAAGTATTTAGAATGGCTAGTCTTGTAAGGGCCGGTCTGGAATTCAACACGCGATAATATTGCACCAAAACTATTTTTGCTGTTTTCGAGTTTTGACTCGTATCGCCCTTTCATAGCTTTGTAAACTGTTGAAGTTTTTTGCTCTGATTTTTGCTGTTTTTGGTCGAATTTCGTCCAAATTTTTTGGTATTTGATTTTATAACAATAAATTTATTTACTGTTTTCAGAATACCTTTGGGCGGGTAAAGGAAGTTGGTGCAAGGAAAAAATTATGTTTGATGTAGCAATGTCTGCTGCAGCCATTTTTGTCTTTGAATAAGAACGGTTAGTTGCCATGGCAACGGGGTCGTCATGGGACAAATTTAAATGCCACCATCGGATAGCCCGGTCTCAAAAATAAGGGGGGTATGTGCAAACAGCGCGCAATTATCTTTTACGATGACCGAGTTATACCGCTTTGAAATTTCCATTGGCTGTAATGCAAAATTTTGCAACTTTTGAATGGTTGCTATGGCAACAGGGGTCGTTAGGGGGTACACTTAAATGGCACCATCGGATAGCCCGGGCCCGAAAAATAGGGGGTAGGTGCAAACAGCGCGCAATTATCTTTTACGGGGACCGAGTTATACTGTTTTGAAGTCCCCATAGGCCGTAATGCAAATTTTTAAAAATTGGGGCATAAACACGGGTAAGTTTCAAAATTTTTAATTGAAACCATATAAGGAATGTGTCCGGCCTCAGGACGCTTCGTTTGAGCCATTAGCGGCGTTTGTCGATTCAACGTGCGGACCTGTAGCCGTGCGCAAGGAAAAAAAATAGACGCCTAACGGCGAATTTCGTGCATGCGCAGCCACGCCCCCTTCGAACCGATTGTAACCAAATTTTGCATGTGGGATCAGGTGGGCAATATGATCACTGATGCCAAGTTTTATGGAAATTGGTTAAGGGGTTTCGGAGTTACAGGACTCCCCCCCAAACGCCATTGCCTATACTTAACGTTCATCGCCCTTGCAACAGTGTCAGCACTACCGTGCTGCACTGTGATTTTGTGAAGTCCTCGAGTCGTAAGTTCAACACACAACTAGTTGGCCAGTGTGCACTGACATCATTTTGCAATGTGCAGCCATTCCTGTAGGCCACTTTATGGGTTTTGCACGTCTGTCCTTCTGTGACGTTCGTCTTCCTGTAAGGCTTCTAACTCAAAAAAAAATGAAAAGCTGTAGAGAAACCACAATTGGTGTGAACGTTTCCCTGAGCAGAAGTAGCTGCGTACGCCAATTTTCAGTTTAAAAGGTTGAAGATAGAGGTTAGGGCTAGGGTTGGGATCACACAGTGCAGAGTATAGCTGGGTGGATGGCTGCATATCATGTCGGCACTGGGCCTATATCTTCACTTGTTTTGCAGAGGATTTGTTGTTATTATGCAACATGTAGCAGAGTGTTGCTTGTTGCTGTTACTGCGCAAAGTATGTTGCAGTTTGCTGTACAACCTGTGGCTGGCTGAGTGTAACGTGTTTACTGTGCACTGTGTAGGCAGCGAGGCACTTTGAATCTCTTGGCTGTACGGTGAAGTCGGTGTCGTTGCGTCAGCTGCGTAAGTCCGTGGCGTTGTGGACGTCGTTGATGGCTGCCGCCGGCAACGATACATTCTGCAGCTTACTGGCCAACGGCCCACCGAACCCTCCAATCAACCCATTCGTCGAGCTAGCTCTGTGGCTGATCGGCCGTGCTAGGCACACGCTGCCGGCACTGTATCTGGGAATCGGCGAGAAAGTACGCAACAGCGCGGCCAAGGATGCTGAACTCAGACAGGTGCGTGACTCGCTGCGAGATGACTTGGAACAGCTTCTGGGAGACGACGGAGTCCTGCTGTACCCTACACATCCAGTTCCGGCCCCGTTCCACAACCAGCCGCTGCTGCTACCGTTCAACTTTGCCTACACTGGCATCTTCAACGTTCTCGGCTTGCCGGCGACTGCCGTGCCAATGGGTCTGACTGCTAACGAGGGCGTGCCGATTGGTATTCAAGTCGTAGCCAGTAGGTACTCGGACCGACTCACGTTAGCCGTCGCGTCGGCGCTCGAACACGCTTTCAGTGGCTGGGTGCCACCGTTTCCTGTCACGAAATAGTTTGCGTGATGGACGAATTGCGTTGTTTGACTTTGTGTGAGAAACTTATCTTGCCTCTCACTGCCAACAACTCTGTTATCTGCACTTCTGCAGCACTTGTTATCTCCGCCAAGATGAACGTAGTGAACAGTGGAGGAGATTAAGAGATTGGTCGTTCTGTCTGTCTGTGTGTGTACAGGATGACTCGTCACCATCTCCACGTCGTACACAAGCAGACATCAGGACTGGCAAGACGTCCTGATGTCTGCACATCTTATTAGCTGTAGTTGTAGGGGTGGTAGTTGTTGTAGGTTTTGTGGTAGTAGTAGTAGTAGTAGTCGTAATGTTGAAATTACTTCACTTGGCAGAGATATGCACTCTTATGAGTGCCTTCTAGTTTTTATTTGTTTAACCATTTTATTAATTTTTTGTTTTTATATATAATTATTTATTATATATTGTCTTTGGAATATCTCTTAGTAGTAGTTGTAGGTGTAGTAGTAGCTATAGGTGTAGTAGTAGTTGCAGGTGTAGTGTAGATATATACATTTATCAAATTACATTCTTTGTTGTTGTTGACTTTTTGACAGTCAGTGCTGCTGCTTTTTGGAACATTGATTTCCGTTTGCCATTATATATTACTGAAATACATTTGGGGGATCTGGGGAGCCAGAGTAGAAATCAAATTTGGTGCATTTAGCCTTAAAACTTAACATTTGGTGGCATCATGTTACTGCTGTGTTCGTCGGCCTTGTTTGTTGTTTTCCATACATTTAACTTGTGCATGCAGTATACTTTTGACTGTTATTCTTATATGACAAAGCGCCGTGCATATCACTGATATTGTGAAGTTGACAGTGACTTACTGTATAGTTGCGTGAACAGTTGAACTTGACCAAAGCAGTTCTTATGGTTTTCCATCAAATGTCAGGGTCAGATTTATGAAAATCTCTTCTGCCACTAGTTATTTTGTTTTTAGCTCTACACTTTATGCTGTCATAATCTTTGCTTGTGATGTCGCGAGCTTAACAAACTATAATATGAACGTACTAAACGTTCGTTGATTGGTGATAGACTTTTGTTGCTTGACAGTAAACTGAATTATGATTAAACTGCACCTATGTATATTTGTCCGTCATGCTGTCACGTGTCGGTTAAGTTGACAACTGCGATTTTGCAGCAATTATATTTCGTCGTGTACATTACTGGTGGTGGATTGTTTGTTCTGCATTGGAAATAATTAGGCCTAACTCATCATTGCAGTGAAGGGTGGTCGTGTTGAAGTTTTGATGTGCTAAGGAAAAGGCAACTTTGCATAGGCTACTTTATTATAGTACATGTAATGTTACAAACTATAGTTGTTCCACACGTGCACAACGTTTGACAATAAGTTCGCGAGTTTCAGCGAACTATAACGTGAACGTAGGCCTTCTGTACGTTTATTTAAACGCTGGAGAGTTGAACTTGAAATTAGCTTTTTGCTGCAGATCATGGTCTGCTTTTGCTGCTTTGAATATAAAGTTTTTGAATGTGTTAAGTCAGTTCGAAGAAAACTTAGTTATGTTCTTGCTTAAAATTCACAAAACATCATGAAACCTTTCGAATTTGCTGCATAGGCTCCTAAATAATGTTTTGTGCGAAAAATAGGCTGTAGCAAAGGAGTGTAGACCTACTGGTTAAGTAGGTCCATCTTCCATAAAATGGAATGACGTCGCCAATTTTTCAGTGAACCTTAACGTACTTTGTAACATGTTGGACGTTCAGAACATGTGTTTCCTCCATAGCAATTTCGGTCTTATTCAAGTTATTTTCGTCATTGTAATGAGGAGTAGGCCTACGGACAATTTAATTTATTATTAGACCAACTGTTTCTTTTCGTGCTTGTAGTAGGCTAGGCCTAACTATAAAATTTCCGAATTCTGATTAGTTTTCATGGCGGCCGCAGGCTGCAGTGATGCGAGTGTGACACGAGTCGTGAATGTGTCTGAGCCTGCTGGGGATGATCACTAGAAACACGCAAGACGTTAGCACACTGTCAGTAGCTTTATTAGCCTGGAGAGATATGTGCGACCGACATGCAGCACAGAACTAAGCGACTGACGACCGTCGGCTTCTATAAATAACACTGGAGAAAGCGACGAAGAAAAAGAACATTTTGGCAGCGTCTCCTGCTTCACCCTAGGCGCTGACGCACACACCGAGTCTAGTGATGAGTTTGTTGTTATATTCGATACCTTGTCTTGCCTTACTCTTCGATACTTATAGCCCACTGAAAGTCAACTGAAATTAGCGTGGGCTTGCAACAACTTTAGTTTAGCTCATTGTTCTTGTTTGTATCGACGACTCTGCCATTTTTAACGCTACCGTCCTAATAGGCCGCATCACAGATCTTGCTCGTCCGTCTGTCTGACGTCTGCGACCGTCTTTCTCTCCCATACGGGTTCCTAACTCGAAAACAAAAAAGCATGTAGTACTCAAATAAAATCGGTGTCAGTGTTATCCAGGGAGGCAGATCGTGTAACTGGTTTGCCAATTCTCAACTATGAAGGTCTTAAGACGGACTGCAAATAATTATGAAACGCGGTCAGGGAGTTGTATTAAACGACCTACGAAAAGATCACAAACATTTATTTAAAATGTAAGAAGACTGTATATCAGATTCATTGTCATTAGTCCTATTAATTTGTTAAGACTGATATGTACACTGTACAATAGGCCCATGGGATGATGCGCCATGTTACTGTTCTGTAGCATACAGCCCATAAGTTGTTTGTAGTGTATGTCGATATCCTGCATTACCGTATTTCAAATGCTGATAACAGCCCATCACTACGCAGTGCAGACGTGCGTTCAGTACGTAGCATTTTTAATACAACAGCAATCTGCATTGACGTAAGGTAAAGATAAACCTACAGTCCTACACCTACAGTAGGTGATGGTGAATTGGTGTTGGTCCGTGTGCTGATATCATGTCGCACAGGCGTTGTCGACGTTACTCAAAGCTCAAAACGCTGCAACACCACCTTCCGACGACAACAATTTTTTCGTGCTTATTTCTTGTCGTTATGCAGTCAACGTTTGCAGGTCAGTAATAGACCTGTACATGTACAGGAGTAGTTTTGTGGCCAGAGTAGGCTAAAATATTACCGCCATCATAGTTGTATGTTTGTGTTCTTTGAGTTTTTTGTGTGTGCATATATCATATGATATAACGTAGTATATGACCGCAATATGTGGCTAGCTTGATAGGCTAATGTTTTCTCTGGTAGCCGGCCAATCGGCCATTGTCAATTGCTTGCTATTGTCATAATACAGTGTTGTGTATTTGTTTGACAAAATAAATTTTCTTTTTAGATGACAGTTTGGTTATTTTCTGTGTAATTTACATCCTCACCTTGGTCCCACTCCCATTCACCGTTGTTTTGTAACTGTTTCTGTTAACGTCCTACAACGTGTGTTCAAAACTTTAAAGCGAAATGAAATTTTAAAAAATAACTGAACTAAACTGAACTGAAAACCGCGCACTGCGGCTTTGATTTCAGTTAAGTTTATTTCTGTCTTTGTGTGCTCTCCTTTAAATAGGCCTAGTCGTAGGGGAAGAGCATTTCGTGTCTTTTAGTTTTTCTGTCCCGTTGCAGCTGCACTGTGCAATATTATTGCTATAAATGTCAATAAAACAATAAAATTGATTGGCCGATTGATTGATCAATTATTTAATTTGTGCGTGTATATGAACAACGCAGACGGCCTATCGCTGACACAGTGCATTCGGGATTATCTTTCAGTCTGGGACCGACTATCATGTCCAAACAACGACCTTATACACATCGACCACGCCTTCCTCGCCGTCGCTAACGACGCCACGCCCACGCAGTTCTGTCAACAGCCAATCAGCGACGCTAACGCTCACTGTGTCATCTCTGACGTCACCGCTGACGTCATCGCCGCCTGCGCCACGTTCACCAAGTGTCGAATGTCGGCGTCCAAGTTCGACCGCTTTTCTCGCAGCAACTGCACCGGACAGTCGCACTGGCTTAACTCAAGTCAACCTGCCTATCTGCACGTTCAGTACGACTGCTTACCCGGTACGCCATAGTTGACCATAGTCATTTGTTTGACGCCACCGGACTCAGCTGAGCTTTATGGTTACAATTTAAAATGTAGGCCTATAGAAAGTCGCCAGTAGAGCAGTCGTCGCTGGCTATGCATCTTTAGCTATAGGCTATGACATGCATTAAAATATTAAAGTACTGCGCTGCATCTCAGTAAAATTGAGTGAAACTCACTAAACGTGTCTTTAACTCTGACCCATTCTGACCCAGTCGATCAGACGTGAGTGACCTGTTGGACCCGAGCATGCAGACACGAGCACGTATGAACCCATGTTCACTCTGAGGTGTATTCAGTCGGCGAACTTATAGCGCCAGAGAGTACAATTCAGTCAACGATCGATACAAGTGAGCCAAAAAATATTTCATAAGGTATGAGCACTGCATATAACGTATAGTCGGCTGGAACGCGACACAAGACGACATGGCACTGGCTGAGCGGCGCAACCGCCTTCTTAGAGATGGTGGAGCATTCCATTTCCGTTGCCTGTCCCCTCCATTTCAACTCTCTTTTCCACTTTTTCTTCGTTTTCCTTAATTTTTTTCTTGTTTCTCTTTATCCCTTCTCCCTCCCTTCTAGCCTCTTTTAAAGTAGACCCTAACTGCATCTATGGAAGAGAGGGGAAGAGGAGACATCCCTTTCCCTTAGGCCTACGCTTTTCTTTCCCTTTCCTGAATGTAGGGTATGTGGTGAGCGGTGAGTGTACGAGTTCGTTGCAAGTTTCAACCCCAGCTGCAAAAGTTAACGGGGAAGTGTCTTTGTCCTGACCGGACCTGCAGAGCCAGGCTTGGCGGGTATAGCGATGGGCCGGGAAATAATTCCTGGTCGGCCGACTGCCCGTAGCCGAGTTCATTGATATAAAAAGACTGTCTGCTATGGCAGTGGGGGTGTGTTGGCTTAGCGAGTGGCCAGAGCGGCGTGTGCGAGAAGGAAGTAGCGTGACGTTGAATGAGTGATGAACAGAGACATTTTTGTTTAATTTTCTGTCGATATTTCACGTAAATACGTTATTTTTAAAGAAAAAAGTGTCTGTAAATAATGAAGAAAACCGTCGTGTTGCTGTTGAACTACAAGCCTAAAAAGTTGATTCTCTGTGCGAGAATGAGCCAGGCGGCACGATAGGACATCTTATCCGGTTTAGGCCACTGACTGCGAATAGGTGCCGCGGTTGTGTTATGTTGTTTTCAGTGACGCATCGAGGTGTCAATGAGCTAAATATAGTCTTCATGACGTCACTGATCGACTACACTGACGTCACCGGTGTGCTTTACCTGGCCACTTCCGGCTATCCGCTCAGCTGGTCGCGGCGTAGCAATCGCTGTAGAATCCGAGCACCTGTCGACTCTGTGGTCACGTGGTCTCTGCTCGACGTACGAGGACGCACGATCAACATGGCGGCCGCTTGCGCCTACCGTCTGCTGCTGATGTCTGGCTCACAGCGTTAGTGCACTACACAACACTTACCTACTTGCTTACTTACGCGTGCAACGTTGAGCAGCGATATCACTGCAAGCATTTCATTTTAGTGGCATTCTTCAGACTGCTAAAAAAGCGCAGATGTTGAGTTCTAGTCTACAGCATGTCGCCGCCCCTTCTCGTAGGAGCCCGATGCCCATCTTAGAGCTACGGACTGTACGGAGCGTCACCTGCCATATGTATCGGACATTGTGGTGAGCGTGGCCGGTTTGCTGTGCAGGAATGGAGCGTTGTGCGTCGTTGAGATGGCTTCCTGACACAGTGTCTATGGAAGCTAGCGCCGGACGTCCGATCGTCATAGCGTTTGAGCCGGTCATGCAAGAACTCAGTCAGGGAATGCTCTGGATTCACGTCAACGGTAAGTGTGCCGCGTTTACATCACGTTCCTTCCTAGTGGTAACAGTGGCGTCATTTCAGTAAATCATTGGGGGAGTCTCTGTCAATAATTTTTGCTGTAGTCTAACTACTAAAATGAGTTTAGAACATAGATCTCCAGGTTCTCCGTTTCCATAACAGTGATTCTGATTCTTGCATCTTTCAAGGTTGATATTCTGTCTCTTAGCCTACTATGTTTACGGCGTGGGTCTACTTATGCCGTTTGGATGGGCCTAAATAATTGCTTAATTGCCAGTCGGTGGACACGCAAAACAAGTCACTTGTGCAAATGTGACCGTCTGGATATGTTGCATTACGGGTTTTGTTCGTCTGTCCGTCTGTTCTTTCGTTTCTCACGTACTGGCTTCTAACTCGAAAACAAAAATCGCAGAAACATTGGTGTATTAGCAGTCTCCAGAGCCAGAGTACTGCAGTGTGCCAATTTCAGTTCAAATCGTCAAAGGTTAGGGAGACGGCCGCACAGTATGTTGGCACTGTGCTCACATCGTTTTCTAGATGCACGTAGTATAGGCGTTAGGTTTGTGCGTGGTAGTGACGCCTAGCGGCGTGGATCAGCGAACAGAGCACAGCGACGTGAACATTAACATTATGTGTGGAGCCGAACTTCACATTGATCCTCTCAGTCTGCGCTCAGCTCTGTCGACTGTCAGCCCGATGGCACGCCAGTCGACAACGAGAGGCGATCAGACTCACACTAGTAAGTGGTCGCGATGATTTGCTTTGCCTTTCAGGCTATCAGTTAAAGCTGATATTGAAATCACATTTATATAGCACTTGTGTATAAAGTTGAAAATTTTACTGAAACAAAACTGTTTGCCTCTAGTCTGTCGTGCTGCAATTTTTTTACTGTCCGTGGTCTGTTTTTTCTCGGTTAACATGATAACTCACGAACCGCTGCACTCAGCTTGATGAAATTTTGTGTGAACATGTATCTTGCTAGCGTCTTAAAGCCTACTGAATATCAAGGTCATAGGTCAAAGGTAAAGGTGATATGGGTTTTTGTGTGTATGATACTGCGGCGACCGCGGACATTACTTAATCTTGAGCAAGGCTTGACAGGCTAGTTTAACTACAGTTCTGTGTCACTGTTTTGTGAGCTGTTGTGTAATATTACACTAAATAAATAGGTTAACACCATCAAAAAGTTACGTCTTCCTCGCTTACTTTTTATCCGGAGTGCAGCCGGAAGCACATGACGTTTAAGGCTTTTTTTCAATAGTCAGTGATTATTATAGCACGTCGTCCGTGTAGTGTGTTAAGGTTGATTATGGTACATGTGGGTAGCGTGGTTGATCATCGGACTGTCATTCGGCGTTGCTCTGTTGCTCCTCACGGCTGTCGTTGTTGCTGTTATCTTCGTTCTCATACGCTACAGACGTCGCCTCACACATAAGTAGTACTTCTAGCTCTGTAGACCTGTCTATCTATCTTCAGTGGCGTCGTGGTGGGGGGGGGCAAGGGGGCAATTGCACCTCCCCACTTTAATCCGTCGGAAAAAAATCTTTTTATCGGAACATTTTCGTCCAAAATTATTAAATTTGTGACTATTCCCTATATTGAAGGATTTTAGTGGAAAATTGACTTTTGATTGACCACATTTGCAGCTGTCTTTCGGAAAATTGCAACTTTCCGTGGCTCCTATTTTTTTATTCCTCGCGTGCTATGTTCCTAACGTAGCGAAGAGGAGTATATAAGATCAGTGTAATATTGAGGACCGATCGACCTCTGTTCCTGGAAGAGCCTTCCTGGAAGAACTTCAAACGGCCATATCTCTATAACGGTGCTAGACAGACGCATGGTCACTATGGCGTCTATCTAGCACCGTTATGGAGGTATAGCGCCTTAAAGATAATGGGATCACGAGTTTGACTTTTTGGGGTCACGTGACGTGATGACGTCAGTTGCGCGGTTGATGCTGTCGGCACCGCTATTTGCGGTGTGAAAAGAAAGGAACTAAAAGCAGTTAAAAGAATACAGGAGAAAATAATGCGCCATGCGCGCGAGGAGTACATTAGATTGGTTACAATCTAAAATATTTCTTGTAACTCATGACACCACTCTCCCTCTCTCCCTGTATCAGCACTGCAAGCACTGGACACTCTTTGTTTGCTACACCACATGTTCATGATTAGTTTTTGATCGGCAACGTGGCTGAATTGTGATGAAGAAAAAGACAGGTTAAAGGTGTACGTATAGCTAGCAATAATTGTGAAACCCGACTTACAACTACGGAGCGCCGTCTGCCATATGGGATCACACACCCAACCTGCTACCCAACACAGGCGAACGCCAGGAGCGGATCCAGAAATTTCGAATAAGGGACGGGGCGGAAGGATATAGGGGGCGATGTCTGGGGAGCCAGCTCCCCAGAAAATTTTTGACAATTTTAAGCAAAAATAATGCATTTTCGTGCGAAATTTTTACTTGTTTTAAGGTGCATCCAGTCAGTAGGGGGCGGCCGCCTCCCACGCCCTCCCTTCAATCCGTCACTGGTGAACGCACCCCACCATAACCCCAGCCAGACATGCTGATAGGTCTGCTCGATTTGCATATCCCGGAGCAATAGAAGATTGAGTTGACCTTGGTGGCCGAGATGGCTAACCTGTCCTCAGTAACTACACTGTACATGATAGCGGCTGGACCCCGAGTCAAACCCACGGCCTCTTGATCGTAAGTGAGATGGTCTGACGTTACGCCGCCAAGCCATTATCACGCTATGTTGGACGGAATACTGACACAGCAACAAAAATTGCCAAAAATTCCGATTCCAGAATAAAATCACAGGCTTACAGCAGATTATCTTGTAGCCTAGTTGATAGTTAATAATAAATTTGCATAGTACGTGTATAGAGTCTTGGCGTGTTGACGAGTGGTTTTATTATGCTTACTCGCGTCGTTTTCATAGTCTATACCCAACATGTTATCTTCTTTTTTTCTCTGGCTTTCTGCAGATCAATGCAGAAT
>Ga0209454_1001346_pt1 | contig 15146 bp, 12 predicted proteins | sample WorMetHERISLAND1_2_FD_187400 | JGI IMG/M metagenome (GOLD analysis project Ga0209454, IMG submission 187400) | Marine gutless worms symbiont microbial communities from Max Planck institute for Marine Microbiology, Germany - Olavius geniculatus... | ecosystem: Host-associated > Annelida >...
CGAACAATTCCTTCTACTAATTATTATTAATTATTATTATTTATGTATTGTATCTAATCGTTATTAATTACTATTATTTATGTAGTTCCTAATTTTCATCTATTTTTCTTTCTTTTTTGTTGTGCTACCAATGTTGGTGAATAAAAGATTGTCATTAGATCCAAACATCATAACCATTTAAAGGCTTCAGAGAAGGAAATTGTTATGAGTTGTTGCTTGAAGGCTATTTTCCTGGAAAAAAACTGGGGGAACATGCATCTGCACGCGTTCCGCCCCATTACAACCATGGGCAAGGATTAAGGGTGGTTGGAGATAGGTCCCCGCTAGTCGTTGGGTGCGATATTGAATTCGATGCGGTGACAGATGACGTTGATGCGCCGCGTTAAAGATACGGATGCGACGTCATCAATCGTCCACGACTGTACGGCGATGTGACAGCGCAATTACCTCGAACAAATTGTGCCCGGCTGCTGCATTCAGTGTTCCACACAAGGGACTACCCGAGACAGAACCCCGTACGATAAGCCCCTACATTTTAACTATGAGCGCAAGGCTGTCGACGGTGAGGCAAGAAATGATAGGGAAAGAAGAGATATGACGAAGTAAAGAAAAGAAATAGGACCGGGAGTTTAACTCGCAGCGTGTCTTTCTGTTTTCGAATCAGGAGCCCGTAGAAGGCTGTAGCCGGACAAACGGACGGACGGACGGGACGGGCAAGACACGTGATGCGACCTAGAGGACAGCGGCGTAATAAGACGGCTGAGAGTTGGAGAAATAAACAAGGTCGTGTGTTATGGGCTACGCGTGTCTGATGGTGCGCATCGAAGCAAGATGCATATCGGTCGGTCGGTCCGTTCATTTGCCGGCCGGCTCGGTCCGTGTGGCGCGCGCTTTAAGATCCTATCCGTACAGCTTGCCTAATACATTCGCCTGCTTGGCAGCTGCGCTGCAAGTCGGACTGTGGCCGCCGCGCCGTTTTTATGTACCGCACATACGCTGCGAGGTGTGCCGACGGAGGACTTCCGGTCGTGTGGATTTAAATCCCTAGCGGAAGCACATATTTTTAGTTTAGACGGTCAAAGGCCAGGGCTAAGGTTAAGGTTAGTGACTGGTTAGTTTGCGCAGGTCTATGCGGACGGCCATATAGTATGTCGGCACTGGGCCGATGTGCTTTAGTTTCGCCGCTGTTTTTTTTTACACCAGTGACTGCACTCGCGTTTGATTTTCGCAAATCTGACAGGCATTTTGTGCGCGCTGAGAATCGCGAGTAACAGTACGTGAGAGCGGACTGCAGTCTGCGTACAAGGAACGCCTCGACTGGTGCGGGCGGTGCAGCCAGCGTACGACGTCGTTCGTGGTTGCTATCGATCCAGTCAGCTAGCGTTGGCGCTGCGTTGGGTGGTCCGAGAGGCGGCGAGTGAGTGTTATGTGTGTCGGACGGACGGACGCGTTCACCGACTGACGACTGCGTGGTTTGGATCTGCATGCGCGACGACATCGACTGATGGCATCAAATTATCTATACAACTTCTATTAGTTTTATCTATTTATTTAGTTATGCCGTGTTTCAGTCTATTCAAAAAGACATCGACTGATGCCTCCCCGCGGTACCCGCCACCACCCAGCACGGCCACATCGCCATCTATCTGACTTGTTTGTGCCGCTGGACTGCCGACCGGCTGCCGTCCTGAATTAAATCCAATGACTAAACAGTCGGCGTTTATTCGGCTAATAGAATGCAAACGAGACGGCGTCGGCAAGGTCGTCATAATTAGGCTGTAACTGTTCCGACAGAAACAGACCACTGTGTTTCTCATAACTTGTCACTACTCCGTACATGTCGACCGATTTTTGCAGTTTTTTTTCACTGACAAACGTTGCGAAAAAAACTGTGATAATTTTAAAACTTCCATCGTACCATACAGAAAGATTAGCATGCGCTGTAGACTTGTGTGCTGCCGAAATTATGAACACCAAATGTGATGATGCTAATTATGATATGAACATCAGTGACTTGGACTGTGTGAAATGATTGTTCAGTTTCATTTGGTGCATATCGATAAATGATCTGATATATTGCATCAGTTAATTAAGTTGCTTTGCCTTTTTTAATTCTCAAGATAGTATAGCCACGCTTAGATGATTAGCCTGCTGTGTTGCAAATTTACCGAAGAGTGCCGCAGAAAAATCAATTATTATTTTTTGCATTTTTTACAGTTATCTATTCATCGTCGAGGGAATAAGACCGATACACTCACGTGACCGTCGGAGGGACAACGTCTCAAAAAGTCAGAGAATCTCGACTGCTTCTCGCTTGCCTGTGGTGGGGTTGAGATTTTACCACAGCAGTCAAGCAGACTCCAAGAGGTCGAAGAAAAAAAGAAGAGAAACTTTCTCTTCACATGTCGCCCAACTCTCTCACGAGCGCTATGAAGATTGATCGTCGATCTCAAACTCGCCTATAGGCTATAGCGCACATCTGTTCGGGCATGACAAACAAACATCGTCATCATTCATCGTTAAGCGCTACCGTACGTTAGACGTAATACAAAACTATTGTGGCCTAATTGTATTGGTGCAGTCTCATTTCGTCTAATCGCTCCCCCAGTTGGGTCTACTGCAGAGCCCCAACCGAAATCGAACTAGGGTTAGAGTTAGGATTAGGGTTAGGGTCAGGGTTAGGGTTAGTGTAAGTATACGACGCGAAATGAGATTAGGCGAAATGCTACCCAACCATTGTAATGGTTCCGTTGGTCTGGTTCTGACGTCTAATCGGTTTCTGTGCTGATGATGTTGTGACCTGTCAGGTGCTGGCGACCATATCGATACTGTTCGTGATAGCGTCGACGATCGGTCTGACGCTGAACACTTTGCCGTCACTGCAAGGCCGTGACAAAGACGGTCAGATGACCGACAACGAGCACTTAGCACATCTCGAGGCCGCTTGCATCGCTTGGTTCACACTCGAGTACGTCCTCCGGCTGTGGGCGGCTCCCAGCAAAATCCAGTTCTTCAAGGTTTTGAGGCTTACATATCGATATGTTTACATTGAAAGCACGTTAATCAGAACTAATTTATATAGCACCATATGTCGCGAATTAATCACAACGATTAGTCTGTCCCTAAAATTAGAAAAAAATAAAAAAAAACTTGCTGATTGCGTTTTAATGCATTTGTGAGCTTTGTTAGTTAATAAGCAAACTTATAAAGACGCTAGAAAAACAGGTATTTTTTCCGCAACTATCAATGTCAGTTTTGGTCGAAATTGATGATTAATTATTTTGTAAAATTTTTTTCCAAAGTTGACCTAAGTATTAATTTGCTAAACTCGTTGGTATAGTGTATTGCACTTTGATAAATGGCTTTTTGTCATCCTGCCTTGCAGGGAGCGCTGAACGCGATCGACCTGCTGGCGATCCTGCCGTACTACGTCTCACTCGGACTCGACGAGTCCAGCGAGTCCGCCGACCACTTCGACGACGTCCGACGAGTGATCCAGATTTTTCGCATCATGCGCATTCTGCGGATACTGAAGCTGGCCCGCCACTCCACCGGACTCCAGTCTCTCGGATACACGCTGCAGCGCAGCTACAAGGAGCTCGGTCTGCTCATGATGTTCCTCGCTCTCTTCATTCTCATGTTCTCCAGCCTCGCCTACTTCGCCGAGAAGGAGGACGTGCCGACCGGCGACGGGTACGACAGCATCCCGGACACGTTCTGGTGGGCGGCGATCACCATGACGACGGTGGGGTACGGCGACGTGGTGCCTAAGACGACGTGGGGCAAGGTGGTAGGTGCGGCGTGCTGCGTGTGTGGTGTTTTGGTCATCGCTCTGCCTATTCCAATCATCGTCAACAACTTCGCCGAGTTCTACAAGGATCAGATGAGGCGGGAGAAGGCGCTGAAGCGGCGCGAGGCGATTGAGCGGGCCAAGCGCAGCGGCAGCATTATCTCAGCGTCTACCGACAGCCTTCATCCTCAACCGGCCACCGCCAAGGACCCGTGCGACGACTGCCGTGAGGACAGCCCCGCCAAGCCCTTGCCGGCCGCCGCGGCCGAGTGGGTGGCCAGGCCCGGGGAGCGCTGGCCGAGCGGGGAGGAGCTGGGGCCGGGCGGAAGCGGATCGACCACGGCGGTGCTTGGTCGATCACCGGCTACGACCATGACAACCCCGGCTAGTACGGTCGGTGTCGCCGGCCACACGTCCGGTGACGACTCGGAACGAGCCACTCCGTCGAGGAAATGGACCGCCTCTACTCCTAACCTCAAGGTAGGCAACGGTATATTCATTTTGCAACTCCGTTATCATTATTTTATTCGCTCAAAATACCACAGCTGTCTAGCACAGTAGATAGAGAGATAGCCTTGTACAACGGGACTGCGGGTCGTGGAGAACTAGAAAAATGTGTCGGCCAAAAGCCGACGTAATGTGCGTGAAAACAACACACCAAACTTTTTTCCATACATTCGTAAAATATAAACCGATTTTCAAAATTCTTTTACGGATAGACTTGCCAGTAAAGTTGTCTTAGTGCCAGTTCATTTACCGCAATCATATTTTTTTACTTCGTGCGCGATTGGTTTGCGGTGGCTGTGCTTCGGTTGGTAGCCTGCAGTTTATGAAAACAATTTTACAGCGTGCTGCAGCAATACCTTTGAGACGTGGACCCCATGGTGGAATCTTTCATGGCGATTTTTTTTAAATTGCCGAATTCCCCAGTGGAAAAAAAATGAAAAACATTTGTCAATTTTGTCGAATATATATGAACAACAGTTTTATGTTTTTTTTGACTCTGAGGGCAAATCACTTGTTGAGAGAAGACAACCTTTGAACAGTACTATCCGCACAAAACTCGCCGAAGTCGGTGATAAAGCTATTTTTTTCTTTTTGCTTATCTGAAAGTTTTAGTAACTAAACACAACGGTGGAACTTGCTACTGTTTCCGCAGGTCGTGTGACTTATCGTATCACGGCGTTTCCAAACCAACTGACTTTGTACAGCATACAGCCGTACGTGTATTAAGTAGTTGTCTGTTTTAAAACGCATGCAGAACTGGCAGCTAATATACGCATGTGGACGCTTGTAGCCTCACTACGCTTGGGTAGCATACAGCTGGCTGACAATAATGCTTTCAATTTGCGAAAGTTTTTGTTTTTAATTGCAGATTTTGCATACTAACACGTATGATGCTTGACTGCTTTGCAGCTCTGTGGGACGAACAAAAGTTGCGATCGAAGGCGTGCACTAGCCTACATTAATGATATTTGTTATGTGCAGCAGTGTGCAGTTATGCAGTTTTCGTATGGACATATAGCAGCGTTTTAGATAAAAACTAGAAGCGCTCAGAGATCTCAATCTTTCGCCGAGAATGGTGCTAGAGCGTGGTGAATACAAGGGAATTAATACTTAGTGACGTAGCCAGAAATGTCAATTGGGGGCTCGTCTCTTTTTCCCTTTCCTTCACTTTCTCCTTTCGTCCCCTCCCCTTCCTTCCACCTTTTCCCCCCTCTTTCCTTCCTTTTCCTCACCGTAGAAGTAGGATCCATAGAATCCAGCTAGAGGGTCTGAGGGAGAGCTGTGAGCTCCCCAGTAGGGTCTGGGGCAGAACCACAACCAAAATAGAATTTGATGCTTTAAATTATGACGTCCGGTGGCAACAGATTTCATTATTTTCCTCAGAATAAACTGAACATATTAACACATTTAGTGCAGTTTATGTATTGTCTGGAGGTTTGGGGAAGGGGGCTTGGGCTACCTGCCTTCCCCTTGTCTACGCTACTGTTAATACTTCCGTTACCCCGTAATGGTACAAAAGCTTGGATAATGATCCAAAATCTATTAAAAATTACGATCCACACCGAAATCCAATCACTTCTACCTTTCTTTTTCATCTATGTACAAAATTCTATGTAATTTTTAAAAATAACTTTAGCTGACAAAAATGAATCGACAGACCCAAAATCAGGCGGAGGTAATAGGCATAACGTTTTTTGACGGTTAATACACCGCGTTAGTCTCGAACCGTCGATTAAACAACCGAAAAATAATCGAGAGATGTTATGTTTGGCACAAGAAACTCGTATAAAAACAATTAGTTGTTTTTCCAAGTCGACTTAATATACTTAGGCCTACGTAATACGTATACGTGATCGTTGTGTAAGTTTCGTGACTGTGCAGCATCGAGCTGAACGTGTGAACTATACATTCTTACTCACCATAAAAAGTGCGATTGTTTTTTGTTGTGTGTGTCGTTTGTGCAGCGGAGTCCCAACAGCAAGGATCGTAGGAGCGTTCTGTTTAATCCCACAAATCGCGCCTTCTGGAAAAGACTTGCTCACCTTATCAACGCCGAACGATCCGGTGAGTTCTTGACCTTGACCTTGAGTTGGTATTACGCACTCAGCTTGCACTGGTACTGCTTTCACAACTTTTTGCTGCCGTCGTGCGTTACGGAGCAAACGACCGTGTAGTCTATAGTATCTGACCGTGGTCTAAGTACGATACCGCACTGTCTGGAGTGGTATAAGCTAATACAGCGTATACTCGGTTACTCGCTCCAGCAGTGTGATATATTGCACGGAATTACGGAGTCTATCTCGATGGTGGGCACTGGGTTATCATGTTTTACAACGCCAACCGTTTCGTTAAGGTACAGCTGTACTTCCGCAGGCGCCCAAAATAGGCCTACATATCGTGGTCTATAAAAACGTGCCACCAAGCATTTTCCCCTATCTTTGCCAAATACTGATCAATCTAAAACAATTATTTCGCTGTCACGCTCCGTGAAAATATTATTATCTGTCTCATTGCTATAGCATAGCAAGGGACAGATCATAAAATCACTTGCGTCTGTCTGTCATTCTGTCAAGTCTGTCTGTAAACACTCCTACGGCGGCAATTTTGATTCTATTTTGATGAAATTTTGCACAGTGATTCGGGGCCCGAAAAGTAAGATCGAGTTTGTTTGGGATAAAAATCTGATAACGCCTTCCCCTATTTTACCCCAATTTAAAAGAAATTGCATTACGACCTATGGGGACTTCAAAGCGGTATAACTCGGTCCCCATAAAATATAATTGCGCGCTGTGTTTACCTGCCACCTTATTTTCGGTGTCGGGCAGTCTAACGGTGTAATTTAAATTTACCCTCTAACGACCCCTGTTGCCATAGCAACCATTCAAAAGTTGCAAAATTTTGCATTACAGCCAATGGAGATCTTAAAGCGGTATAGCTCAGTCCCCGTAAAAGATAATATTGCGCGCTGTTTGCACCTACCCCCCATTATACGCAGCTGCTAGGCTATATAGCGTGGCGATGGGACAGATATCTCGTTCCACAGAACGTATTTCTATGAAATAAATAAATAAATACATGCACAAAATGCTTTCTGATGTTTATTATTGTTATCATTATTGTTGTGGATGTCATTCATGTAGACGGCGGCGACTCGAGTAGGCCTAAATCGTTCGCGATGCTTCGTGGCGACAAGACTTCGGACGTTGCGGGCGACATGCGACCGCGCAGCGACAGTCTGCCCGACCAGTCGGCGACCGTCGGCTCCAAGCGCAAGTCGATACTGAAGAAGGAAGCGATGAACCGCGAGGAGATAGAAGGCCTGCTCGGTTCCAGTCGGAACTCGTTCGCCGGGACCCCGGGACGCAGTGCCGCCGCCGTGACCGCCGACAACGTCGACGACGATGACGACGACGATCAGCTGGTCGTACGACATCTGCCGCGACTTACTGGTGGTGACGACGACCCACCACGACGCGTACATCCGCTGTACGTCAGCCAGCTGCCGACGTCGCAGTCGGTGGCGACGATCGCCGAGTTTGACACCGACTGCGACGAGGAGTCCAGCGTAGAGGGTGAACTGGACTGCGTCCGTAAACCGTCAGCGTCCGCGGCTCCCAGCCGTCCAAGAACTGATAGGGTTTCCACGAGCCGCCCTAAACACCAGGGGGCGTGCGGGGGAGAAGGGGATGGAGCGCCGCCTCTGGACAACGTCCGGTCTCCTCAGAACGCGAACGTGCCACTGTCGACCGACATCAATCTGAACCCTCCGTCAAGTGCCGGGGTGGCGCCGCAGCCCGTGATGCGAGCCCGGGCGCGCGACAAGCTCGGCAATCACCTGCCTCGTCACGGCGCGGGCGTGCCCCCGCCCCGCGGGCAGGGGGCGACCGACGACACGACAGCGTTCAAACATAATCTCTTTCCAACTCTCGACTTCATCGACGAGTTTGCCGACTGACGACGACTCTCCAAGACTCACTCGCTCCAAGTGCTGGGCGATCTCGCTGAAAATCTATCTCGAAACATCCCTAGGCCTAAATCCAAACTTTCAAGCTCTGCATAGGGTACTTCAATCAATATCGTTTATGCCGAACACTTGACAGAATGATTCTGGTTCAAAATGGGGAATTTTAAGTTCAAGTGTATATAGAATGCATACCCTGGTGCAACTCTAGTGGGTTACCGATAGGCCTAATCTTTCCAGATCAGTGGAGGAAGACTTTTCTCGTGGCTTAAGTACGAGATAATTTGTCTTTATTCTTTCTGTGGATTACGTTAGGTTGCTATTAAGAGTGACACTTTCTGCATAACCTGTCTGTATATAATTGTGGCTGTTTTATAGTAACAGATGTAGGTCCTATTAAATAACGCATAATATATCTGCGACAGTAGTGAGCACAGCATTCAAGTGTTATAACTGCTGACGAATATATTAGGCCTATTTAAAATTTCTAGACAATTTCACTTAAGTAAATAGTGACCAGTATGATAAAGAAACGTGCGTATGACTTTGAGTACTTTTAATAATCGACACGAGCCATTATCCTGTTACATCATAGCAAGTGGTCCATTACAAACAGCTAATTTAAAACACTCAATAAAACTCGAAAATGTAATTTCCTACTTTAAATCGATTTCGAATCGCGAATCGCCCAGCTCTGCTAATAGGTCTTCTTTCGTTAGCTTTCTTGATGTTAGTCAGTCACTGATGTTGTCTTCACGTGCTAAGAGATTACTTCACTCACTAACTAACCTTCGATCTTTGACTTTCCTGTATATCACCTTATGACCTTCACGGCCAACAGTTTGACCTTGACCTGGTTGTGTGTGTTTTTCACCAATATTATGTCACGGCTCAATTTTCGTTTGCGTGTAAAAACGTTATTATGAATATACTAACATAACTGTAGGATAAAGCGACGCTAAACGCGGTTCTTCGATGTAAGCTTATTCAAAGTTTCAAGTTCAGTATATGGCCTACTAGGCTATACCTGTTGTTGTTGAAATTTTCATACAGATGTACACATTTTTTTAATTTTAACATTTGGTTGCAGTTCCATTTGGAGTGCCTGCCTTTTGAGTCTTGACCACATAAATGAGATGAGACGACAATGATAATGATGGCGACGAGGTAGTGAATTAGATAGGCCTAGTATTTCGTGTGGAAAGTGGCCGTGTTATCGAACATAAAATGCATCCGATACATAAATATAGGCCTAAGTTTATCACCGATGTCTTGTATCTTCAGGACGGCTTCCGGAATGATGAAATTTCAAACAAACTGAGTGTATAACTCTATGGCTGTATGCTGGAAACAGTTGGTGCCCGGTGATCGTTGTTCTGTCTGTTTGTCCGTCCGTTCCTCCGTCCGTCTGGATCTGGCATTTTCACGCCTGTCACTAAAATGCAGTGTTTTTCAGGTTTTTCACGTTTGCATCAAATTTTAATAAATTTTCAAATCAGTGCACTGACGCACACAGCAACAAAAGAATCAGCGCTAGGACAGCACAAACTTTCGCCGAGAATTTGCTGCCACCACAAAAAACTGCGGATTGCTAAATAATCTGACTAAGTCAGGACTTGCGCAAATCTGACGGATCACAGGACAGAGGACTACGACGGCTGTATCGTTCTGAACATTTCCAATAATTGTTATATTTTGTTATTAGTTTGTGCTAATTTTCGTGTTCATCGAAGTCATTCAAGTGTGAAACACACGAACCGTAGTGCGTAACGTTCACGTTAGATCGTGGAAGGGCGGTTTTTATTTTGGTCATTATTTTGTTATATCTGCGTTTGTCGAATGCAATGACTATAGCCGTTATTCAATGCGATAAGTTTTATTTATTGTAACTGCCAAATCTACAAGCAATCGGTCGTTTGTGTTCCGTTCTCGTCTGGAAGTCCATCCACTGCTGTAATGTACATACGTGTGTTGAGTGTTTCGTAATAATGCGATCTCAATATTATAATTCTGTCGGCACTGTATTGTTAACTTCGCGTTCGGCCTGCAAAACGGCGTCCTAATCGTATTCGAATATGTTTGTTATGATGCTATTGCGAAGCAACGAACGCAAACTCCATAGAACTGCGTGTTAATTGGTAGTTGCTCAATTATTCTTTTGTATAAGCGTTTTGTCGAGATATAGGAATAGAACCAGCTTGCAACAATACACTACTTCAATCAACACGTTTTTTGTTGTTATTTGAGCTGCTATAATTAACGGTTAATCACGCGACGAGTCATTAAGATTGCTAAATTTTCAGCGAAAGTCTAATGCTAAGAAAAGCTGCGTAACACAACTTTTTGGCTGAGGAGTTCTGAACTGGATATCATTAGCAAGCAGTGTTTGAATTGCCAGGGGCAGGGTTGGAGGAGTTGAACCTCCCCAACTGTTTTCTCAACCCCTCTAACACACTGTCAAATTATGTACAGGGGGGTCAGCTACGTATATACTGTATACATATGATTTACATCGCAATTTTGTTCGGTCTCCGACCATCGAAAAGTTCAACCCCCCAGCTGATTTTTCACAATTCAAACACTGTTAACAAGCAAAACTGTTTCTGCTGAGAATGTCATCATTTTAGTCATCTGCAAAACTGGATAAAAAACACTCAGTATAGGCCGATATGGAGTGCATCTATAAATTCACGAAGCTTGATGACTGATTAAGTTACTAAAGGAAGATGCGTTTTCTGACAATCGTAGCAATTAGATTTTAGTCGAAGTTAATGACTAATTAATTGCTAATTTCTGTAAAGTTAATTATAATTTTTTTACATACATAACACCTAGTACCGGTAAGCAGAATAGGCCTACGAGTACCGCTGTCGTGGAAAATTTGTCGCACCTAAAAAGTCTTCCCACCTCCATATTCTCATAATGTAACTAACCCTAACCCTAGCCCTAATCCTAACCCTGATCTTAATCCTGACCCTAACCCTAACTTTAACCTTATCCCCAATCTTAACCGTCCCTAACCCGTTCTGCTGCATGTGGGAATTATTTTTCGGTGCAATAAATTTTCCACTACACCAGTACTCTAAAGTCGAAATAACGCTTTCAAACATTTAACTGAAAGTCTATAGTGGCGCGGATGTAAACGACACAGATGGTAGTAAAGGCACGTACAAAACGACTTAACTGAAATGAACTGAACAATAGGCAAGCAGTAATGCATTACAGTAGGCATCGTCTAATAGCGTCGGTGACTACGTGACATTTACGCGTCAACCAAATGGTTCGCAGGAATGACCAATGGGCGAGCAGGGAGCTCGCCCATTGGATATTTACCATCCGCAGAGGATAGAAGACTGAGTTGAGCTGGGTGGCTGGTTACATGAGAAGACTGTTTACCTGCCCAGAGACAGCCACCCATCACAGGCTGTGCGGTGTTGTAAGGGTGACCACTGACCAGCCATTTCAATGGGAGAACCCAAAATTTGATTCAGATAGTAGCCCCATCCAGGTATTAGCCTAACCAGGACCGGCGTACAGTAGCTTCGTTAATGTAGACTACACGACTGCTTGCCGTAAATAACTGAAACAGAATGACTGAAAGTGAATTAGTCTCCTGCGACTGTTACTTCTTGTATAAAGTCATCAGCATCCAGAAAAACGTTTACGCCAGTTTCAAGCTTGATCTCCCTCAATCGGTTCCACGACCTCAACTTTCCATTCTGCTTGCCCGCAACGCCTTCTGCGGCATGTCCGGGAAACTCTGAACAGCAACGTGACTTCGTAGTTCTTTGCTGACGAATAGCGCTGTGCTCCTCCCGAACACAGCTGTCTGCTGCAACCTCTTCCAATGAATCTAATACAATTATCAGCACACATCAGAAATTATACAACTCCTGGAAAAGGGAGCACAATTAAACGACGAAGTAAGTAAGTGAAGTATAAATTTATATACCGGTAGTGGATACTGAAAAATTTCTAATACGCTTAATATAATTTGCCATCCTTACTTATTGGGTCGTACGGATTATATGAACTGGTTGAACAAGCTTGAAGCTATCAAGGTTTTTGTTGCAGAATGCTTTTTAAAATCCTTTCATTGGCATTTTCAGACACAGTAGACACCTCCAAAAGCAAAACACTGTATAAACCTCTACCAAGGGGCCTGAACCAGGCCCGTCGAAAGGGTGGGGTAGGGGTAAGCTACCCCGGGCCCCGCAACGTTTGGGGTGGGGCGCCGTCGGCCAGAAATATAGAATGTACCATTTTGAAAAGAACAATTCAAAAATTTTCTCTCCAGAGGGCTCTGTGAAAATGTTTGGGGGCCCAGCGAAAATGTTTCCCAGGGCCCCGCTGTGGCTCTCGACGGGCCTGGCCTGGACAGCAGCTCCATGCCTAACTAGGCCTATATATTAGCAACTAATAAAACAAGAAAAGCCCTGCTAATGCAAACGGGAATGCGCAACAGCTGCGGAGCATGTTTGAAAGCCCAGTAAAACAAAGTCCAAGTCAGTCGCCAGAGAGCGCCAGACGACCCGCAGCTATAGTGTTTTACTCTTACTCACCAGAGGGTGTGACTGTCTCGCTCAGCCAACGCCGTATCGGCTGGATATCACAAATTTTCCCTACCCACCTCTCATTCAGCGCCCTCGTTCCGGGTGACTCTTTTCGAATTCATGGAAAAGCTTTTCGGTTCCTGAAACTGAAGTCTTCCAGGCAGCCAACGGTGAAGATTTGGTGATCCTAGTTTGCACCTTTTTTGACTGAACCACTCCTGTGACAAACGGACGGACGAACAGACAGACAAACAGAATTGCGATGGCTAAGATGCGCTACAGCAGTAGCTGCTGTTGTGCGTAAAAATCACAGTCATGTGCATTGATATGACTCGTATCTAATTATGCATGTCACTTTTGTGTCAGTTAATTGAGCACTATGTTACTTTGCTAGCATAACCCAGCACTTGCGCAGCAAAGCAAATAGAAGAATACCGGTAGTCCACTGCATATAAGCTGAATAACAGTCCGACAAAATACCGCACCAGACCCGCAAACCACTGAGGGGCGGCTTTCTCGAGTGTCCACAGCACACAGGCCATGCAGACACCCTCTCACAAAAGGGTATGAAGCTAGGGTTGGGGTTAGGGTTATTTAATTATTTGGGGTCCAGGGCGGTCGTTTTCAGTGGTTTTTTGTGGGTCTGGTGTGGTGTTTCGTCAGATCCCTAAATAACAGATATAATAAAAGACAGATTACCATTCGCTGCCGGCAGCTGACACGACGGTATATCAACGACATTCGACGGTTCATCGAGCAGGCTGCGAAGATGTTCCACCATGTCGTGAACCCGCCCAGAGTCCAGACCTCGCCAGACTAGCTCCAGACACTCGGCATACTGGTCAAAGTCCTCCGTAGACTGGGCAGATATCAGCGAGAAGATTTCCCTCATCCTGGTGCTGATTGTTGCCAGTCGACTAGACCTTGTGGTCGCTGTCGTGTTGGCATTCGAAGGTTGGTTGTTAGCCAATGTCTGTTGCTGCGACCCATGCTCAGCATTTCTATCCAACGCACTCACTGATGCACAAACTGAAACACAGAAAAAGTTTTATCAAAGGTGGAGAAAGAAAATATTTTAGCTTCAGAATGACAAAATTCTGACTGCCCCTGTCAATAACAGGCAGAAACAAAACTCATATAGACTGCATTCTGACGATCATTAAGAAAACGGAGTCATAGAGTAATAACAGTAATAGAAACGCACCATAACATAGCAAGATCACTACAAGGGTGCAAAGGGCAAAGATTGACTAAAATCTAAAGCCCAAAATCAGTGAAAGACACTGCATTCATGACACAGAAGATAAAAGAAAAAAATATTTACTGAATAACCCACAGTGTTCAAAACGATGCAACTCAACTAGTAAAACATACCGTCATCAACAGTCAGCTAATTAACTACGGTACTCTAACAGTAATGAACAGAACATTCCCAAGAACGTCTTAGAAATACAGTATGGTATAAAGTACGCCTATGGTAACTTAAATACTAAGCAGAAATGGAGAGAGACCTTTTTTACTGAGCTTGGCACGTCGGTTGTAGACATCTTTCAGCGATACGTGATGTCCATTCTTCCTCAATAACCTCGCCACCAACGACGGCCTCACGTTACTCTGACAGATAAGCAAAGTTATCAGAAATGAAAATATGCTGCTGACTGAGTATTCAAATTTTACGAATTATATATGTGTATATTTTTAAAATTCACTAATGCGTATGAGTTGCCAAATGCCTCGTTTCTTTCCAAGTGATGGCTGTACCATCGCCAGTACTCATTTTGCCTACCCATGGAGGGAAGGCCAGGCTGAGTTTGTTGACAGTGCTGGATATAAGAAGTACACTTACTTACTTATTTACGATAACAAGAACGATGACGTAATAATCATTTTTAGCTTAACATCATGAGTCCGCCTACAAACACACCTTTTCTCCAGCAAGCGACTTTGCATAGCTTCAAACAACGAGTTAACTAATCCGTTAGCGTTCAAAAAAGTTAACTGTAACTAAAACGAAGACATAATAATAATAATAAAACTTTAGATTAAGATTAAAGATTAATATTAAACTTAAAATTAAGAAAACCGGAGGCATTAGACCAATCGCCATCGGCTTTACTCTAAGGCGACTGACTTCAAAGTGTGCCAATGCTTTTGGCATTAAGAAGCTAGACCGTACTTTTACCCACATCAGCTTGGCGTTGGTACGGCTGGTGGTTGTGAGGCAGCTGTACACTCAGCGCGCAGGTACATAGAGGCTATGCCTCGGGACCACGTTCTGGTAAAGCTCGACTTTACAAACGCATTCAACGGGATTCACAGAGATGATATGCTCCAC
>Ga0209454_1001351_pt1 | contig 15127 bp, 17 predicted proteins | sample WorMetHERISLAND1_2_FD_187400 | JGI IMG/M metagenome (GOLD analysis project Ga0209454, IMG submission 187400) | Marine gutless worms symbiont microbial communities from Max Planck institute for Marine Microbiology, Germany - Olavius geniculatus... | ecosystem: Host-associated > Annelida >...
CGCGATGGCGGCCTTAGCGCTTTTGGCGGCAGCAGAAACCTTATCTTCGACGATGTTTGCCGCGCGCCCGATAGCATCAACCGCACCGCCGATATAGTCGACATCGACCGCATCCGAAAAGATAGCGCTTATGTCTCGCGCCGTGTCCTTGACGCCGGAGTACGCGTCCGGCGGCATTTCGATTTTCGGGATCAGCTTAACATCGACCTCGAATCTTTCGGGCAAAATTTTGTTGATCACGCTGTAGATGTTGCCGATGCCGCTGTTGAGCACATCGATCGCATCATTTAGCATCTTTTTGATGTGATAAAGCAAAGCCCGGGGCAGCTTTTGAAATCCGACGACAATCGCCTGCCCCGCCCCGATCCACATCCCGATATATGTGTTGATCGACGACTTGACCGCGCCGATGAATCTATTTATCGGACCGGACGCCACCGCCCACATTTTTGAGAGCCGGTCAAAAAGCTCGCCGGCCGCCGATTCTGCCGCGCCAAACGCCACGGTAAAAGATTTGACTAAAAAAGCGCCCAGCGCGGTGAACGATCCCGTTATCAAATCGACAGATGACAAAATCGATTTGTTGACACCGGCAAAAGCGGCCGGTATCAGCTTGACAGACGCCAGTATCGAGTTGCCGATTCCGGTAAATACACCGATTATCAGCCTATATGACGCCAGTAACGAGTTGCCGACACTGTTGAGCGCGCCGGCTATCAGTTTGACGGACCTCAATATCAGGTTGCCGGCGCTGGTAAACGCGCCTACCACTATGCCGACGGACGCGGATATTGAGCTGCCGATGGCGGCAAAAGCGACCGCAGCAAAGTCCGCCAGGCTCGCGATCGATCCCTCAATCGGTTTGATCGTGTCGCCAAAAAGCAACAGATATGATATTGCCGTGGATATCCCGACGAGCAGCAGACCGAACGGATTTTTGGCAAGTGCCACCGTCAGAGCCTTGATGGCCGCTGACACCCCGCCGATCGCCGCGGAAAAAAGACCGGCAGCGGCACTGCTGGCGCCGAGTGCCACCTGAAAAGCCGCAAATTGTCTTATCGCGACGGCAATCGCGCTCAGCTTGAGCGAGACGAAAAAAGCGGTCACACCGGATGCGGCGACCAGTGCGGTCTTGCCGATGGTCTCCAGGTTGTTGGCAAGCAATACGATGCCTCTCGCAAATGCCGCCGACACGCCGCCGGCCGAGTCGATTCTGCCGATCAGCCTGATCACGGCGTTTTCCATCACCTGGTATGCGCCAGAAATCGTGGGGGCAACCCGCTGATATTGGGCCTGGAGCTTGTCCGTCTGGGACAAGATCGCCTCGAATAGATCACGCGAGCTTACCGCGCCCTCCTTCACCAGCGTCTTTAGTTTTGCGATGCTCCCGCCCGCCTCGTCCAGCCCCTCGGCCACAGCCTTTGCCAACCGAGGCATCCCCTCAACAATTGAGTTGAATTCCTCGGCATACACTCGGCCGGCCGCCATAGCTTGGCCCAGCTGCAATAGCGCGCCACTCGCGGTATTGGCGGAGGCTCCGGAAATTTGGAGCGACTGCCCGACAGACTTGGTAAACCGGATGAGATCCTCTTGCGACGCGGAGAGCCCGTCCTGGGCTATCATCAATTTGTTGTAGAGGCTGGCGGTCGCAGCAAACTCCGTTCGCGTCTGCTGGGAAATCTCGAATAGCTTTGCTTGCACGCGAACGAGATCCTCATTTGATTTTGCGTACACGCGCAGCCTGTTCGTCGCCATGGTCCACTCGTCGGCGTACCGGCGCACCGTGCTGACCGCAACGCCGGCGCCAATGAGTGTCAGCGCCCTCGAAAATAGGTTGACGGACCTGGTCGCGGACCCCGCCCCAGACTTGATCGAGTCAAGAGACCGATTGACCTGTTTGGCGCCCTGCCTCGCGCCGGTGGGATCAATCTTGATGCGCAGATTGGTCGTTGCTGTGCGGCCTATGTCCATTATTTTTTCCCTGGCTTATTTTGCATCCGCATCACAAAGTCCTCGGTCGTCTTCAGCAGGACGACAAAACGCTCCACGTCGTCCACGCCGAATATCTCGCAGTAGTCTCTGATGTCAGCGAGCGAAATCGGCTGACCGCGAAAAAGCAAACGCAACGCGTCCACCACCGCAATCGTGCTCTCGTCCAGCCGGGGCCTGTTTTCGAGGGCTTTCGGCACCTTGCCCGTATCGCGGGCGATAGACTCTAAAAACTCTAGCTGGCCGCCCCACTCTTTTTCCCAGCCGAGGTGCCGCTCGATTTTTTTGACGAGTCAACTATCTCCCGGGTCCGGAAATTGGCCTCGTCCGAAGCAATGTCGACCACGAGCTCTTTGAAGCCCACCATCGCGGGGTCTTTCAAAATCTTGTACGCTTCTTCGGCCGAATACTCTATCTCCACACCGTCGCGTTTGAGGCCGCGCCAGCCGACAAGAACCGTCTCAGCAAGCACTTTTTCTAAAATTTCATTTGCTTTTTCGTCTTCCAGAAGCCCCTTGCGAAACCCGTACCGGTATGGTTTTGACAGCCGCTCGACCAGCCGGTTAAAATCCGGGTTGTTCATCCTGGCCACGCAGAGCGATGTCTCATCATCGATATCCACCCATACGCCGTTTGCCTGCCTGTCCACGTCGATTTTGATATTGTTTATGTCCATATTCGCCTAAACCCTTGAAATAATTAGTGTTTTTTCATGCAGGCCGTCCACCGCCGCCTGGTATCCAATATCCACCATCACGTCACGGTTGACGCCGCCCGCCGTTATTTTCGATGTCGTCATATACGTTGCGGGCGCGTAAAAACAGTAACAGCCGTGATCCTCGCTGTCGAGATCGCCCGCGGTGAACATCATGCTGAAGGGGTCGTTTTCCCGCAGCTCATGAAATTTGCGGTACAAACCGAAATCCTGAAAATAAATGCTCATGGAGCCGGTCACCGAAAACCGGCCGCTTCGAATCGCGGTCGGGTTCAGCACGCCCACGCAGTTTTTGACCTGGAGATTGTTTTTGACATCCAGAGATACGGATTTTACAGCCAGACCATCCAGGCCGCTGGTGACGGTGTCGCCGGAGTCGTCCGTCGACTGCCAGCTGATATAGGTTTTGCCCCTAGCACCCGGACCCATAACGTCAGTCGTGGTTTTCTCGATGCGGCCCGACAACAGAGGTTGTGATCGGATCGATTCCCGTTTCCCGAGAAAAGAAAATGATATCGTCGGCACAGCCGCCGCGCGGACATTGACGGACATTTGGTCCACGACCATCCCGGAGTAGGACAAAATATCCTCACTGCCCTCAAGATCCATAAACTCTTTTTCGATGTAAAAAGAGGTCTGCTCACGGTCGTTTTCGATGTACTTTCCCTCCGCGTCGTTGCCGCCGCCCTGCCCTTCTCCCTCATCGGCCGGGAGCCGGGGATATACGATATAGTGATCGGGGTGATCGTCGTCCGCTCCCAGCACCAGCACCGCGCGGTTGTTGCCGTCAGCAGCGAACGTCTCGTCAAAACGGATGACCCTGCCGACGAGCCGGTCTATGGCCGGACGACAGGAATCGGCGTATCGCAGATTGCCGTCGACGACGGAGGCGAAACAGCCGGAGCAGCTGGAAACGCAGGTATCATCCCACGTCCCGCCAAGCGCCCCCCTGATGAGATCGTCATAGGTGCCTTTCGAAAATCGCCCATTGATCTCGCCGGCGGTGTGAAACCCGGTCGGCGAGATCCTTTTTACCTGCCGCGCGTCTGAAATCCTGTCATGGACCGCCATCGACCGTATTTTACGCAACGACTCGGCGGTGAAGCGCAGCTCCTGCATATCCCCGGAGCCGGGATCCTGCCCCCAGCTGTCCTCCTCGATATAGCGGATTTTCACATAATCCGCGTCGGCGGTCGGTGTCTGGCTCTGGCACGTCATTTACGCCACTTTCGAGATGTACAGAGTCCTGTCCGCGTCATCAGTGTCGCCCCTGAGTGCCTGGTATCCTATATCCACCATGACATCCTGGTCGGGGCCGCCGGCCACGATTGACGAATTCGTTATCTTGACTCTCGGCATATAAAACCCGTAGCAGTCGTCGTTGTCCATGTCGCCGATGGTAAACATTATCGCGAATGAATCGTTTGACAGGTATCTCTCGTATAGATTGAAATCCCGTAAATACATCGAAAACGTCCCGGTCGCCGAGAACCGGCCCTGACCGACATCGATGCTGCCCAATGTCCCGATAGCCGTTTTGTTCCGCAAATTGTTGGCAACATCGAGAGTTAGTGACCGGATGACCGCGTCATCAATGCTCTGCGTGTCGCCGGCCGAATCCTCCCAGCTTATGTAGGTCGCGCCCTTCGCGGTGCTGGTCAGGACATCGGTGGTGGTCGCCTCTTCGGGATCGTCGAGAAGCGTCGACGTTCTCGTCGCGCCGGTTTTTCCCATAAACGAAAACGCAACGGTCGTCTTGGCCTCGGCCTCCACGCTGATGGACATTCGGTCCACCATCATGCCCGAGTAGGACAGTATCCTTTTGGTCGATCCGTCGGCGATGTCGGTGAACTCTTTTTCGATGTAAAATGATATCTCGTCGCCTCCGTTAGTTATGCGACTGCCGAGAAAACCGACCCGGACATTGGATTCTCCGGTCAGCTCGGAATGGTGCAAAATAGTATGGCCGTAGGATGTGCCATCGAGTACGGGTGCCGTTACCAGCACGTTGACGTTGTTCGCGTCGGTCGCGAAATTATACAATTTGACGAGATTTCCCACCAACAGGTTCGCCCCATCCCGAACGGTCTCCGAGGTATAGATCAGATAGCCCGAGTCCTTCGACCAGATGGAGACACCGGGCAGGCTCGAAATCTTCATCGTGATCTCCTTGGTCGCCGATCCGGCCTCGGCCACCAAAGGCGAAGTCCCGCCGCTCAGAGGCTCGACCTTGACGAAATTGGAGGATACTAAATTTACCCGGTATGTCCCGTTATTTTCGGATTCGTTGAATCCGCTTATGGTTACGACGTCTCCGACAGCCACACCGGGGACATCAGTGACCGGATATACAAGTCTTTTAGCGGTGTCCACGGAAACATCCGCAACGCTGTGGGCGTCCCTCATCTCATACAGCTCGTCCCACTGGCCGCCGAGCGCCGAGGCTATGAAATCGTCGTAGGTGCTCCTGCTCAGCTCGCAGTTGATGTCTCCCGATGCGCTGAAATTGGTGGGGATCAGATCGCTAATCTGGCGATCGCTGTTAATCTCGTCAGAGACCACCGTATCCCTGTCAACTCCCAGAGACTCGCTGGTAAAACGCATTTTTTTCAGTTTGCCGGAAGCCATATCCTCGCCCCAGCAGTCTTCCTCGATATAGCGCAGCTCGACACCGCCGGTATCGGCGGTCGTTATTTGATCGTTACATGTAGCCATGATTATTGCTCCTCAGCTATTATAGTTAATCCGTAAATTGATCCGCCTCAAACGGGATCATCAGGTTTGCCTGGTGCCAGTCCTCGAAATCGCCGACCACCACCAGGTACGGCGTTATTATGTCCACGTTTTTACAGTCCTGTTTCACGATATGATCGGCGATGGCGGACGCTTTCGATCTCAGAGCCCGCGCGCCCGTGCCACGCGGATAAAACAGCGACACTATCGCGAGCCCGGTGAATCGTCTCAGGACATTGCCGCCGCAGGACACCGCCCGGCCGCCGCCCTCGCGAACCACGACCCGCGCCCATTTTTCGTTGCCGCTTTTAGCGTCCTTGAGGTCTTCGCCGTCGGGCACGTTGTCATACTCGACCGGCATGCCGACCACGGTCTCGGTCAGCTCATCCTCGAAAAGCTTGTGGACATCCTCAAAGGCAATCATCTTGTAAGGCTTCTCAGCTCGCTTTTGGCTTCGTTGACCGTTACCTCGACCATGCCGGACGGGGCCTGGCTGGATCGACCCTCCTCCAGGTAGACGATATACGGCACATAGTTTGATATATATATGGCGGTATAGGGCCCGGCAGCACTGATTTTAGCGGCCTTTGATAAGACATCCCCGCTCGCGACGGACTCGATCGTGGCGATCGACGGCCCCGGATCGGCACCGATGCCGACATCCCACGATGCCCTCGCTATCCCGGTGTCAACGGGGGTGCGCCGGACGACACCGGTAAAAATCCTCAGGGCGACGTGTTTTGCCAGCAGCCCCGCCGCAATGCCGGTCTGCCTGGAAAACTCGTCCAGGTCGACGCGAAATTGCCGGTTGATGTCGCTCATCGTTTCGTCCCCCTCACGTGTATCTCATACAGGTTGCCGGTCGGATCCGTCACGAAATCCACGACGCTCCAGGTTTCAGAGCCTGCGGACACCACCAGGTCGTTGCCCATATCGATGGTCACGTCCTGCGGTTTGACCAGCAGGACCTTGTCGCCGATCTCCACGACATTTCCGAGCACGCCGCTCGGGTAGACAAGCTCGCTGTCGATATTTTTCGCATCCACAAAAATCCCTTTGACCTCAACGCTCTCCTCCGTGCTGGTCACCGTCCCGGTGTCCGTGTCGTAGTCGCCCGTGACCTCGCGCGACAGGGTAACATCGACCAAAAGCTGGGAGCACACGTCAAACGCGACACCGACTCCCTGCCCGATCATGCCCTTGATGTCCATGCTCATGCGCGCACCATCGGTATCTGCCCGTCACCGTCACCGACCGCGGAGAAATAAAAATCCGAAAATAGCGACGAGATGTTCTCGGGAATGCCGTTTGCGTCCATGCCGCTCCCGCCGGACACCGCGTTTTTGTCGAATTTGAGGCCGATGGAGCTTACCTTGATCTCGGTCAGCCCGACATCAAACGGCGAGTCCGACGACGGGTCGCCCGAGGACAGAAACAGCGCCAGCTCGCATGTCGCGGTAACGATGATGTCGGGATAGGTCGCGTCATCGACCTCATACAGGTCGAGTGTGTAAAGACCGGTGCGCGGGAAAGCCAGTTTCTGATCGCTCTCCACGCGCCGGCCCTTCCACCGGTACGACCGGGAGATAAGTCCGGACGCCCAGATCAGAGCCTTTTTTTTCTCTTCCTGGTCGTCCGGCCAATCGTCCACGTACAACCGCTTCGCGAAATAATCGTCCGCGTCATCGACCGTCACAAACGAGTTGCTCTCGCTGTCGGTCGGATCCGCTGTTAGTGTAATCGCCATCTTAACCCAGTATCATAACGCCAAACTCAGGCCTCACGGTCGCGACACCATACAGCACATCGTATGAAAACCGCGTCCGCTTGTACTCCCGGCTGATCTCGAGTCGCAATGCCAAACCCGATACGGGGTCGACCTGGGACTGAATGATATTACCGAGGCCGTTGCCCTCGTCCTCCAGGGGGCGCGTCACGAACGCGATCGCGTCCCGATGAAACGCCAGGTTGACCACCGGCTCGACGATAGTTATATAATCATTAACCACTGTCGCGACCCTGAGAGGCGGAGTAACGTCCAGTGTATATCCACCCGTGACTGGAGACGCTTTAGTAATCAAATATGTGTATTTATTGGTGCCGCGCGTATGATTCACAAAATCGCCTGCGACGAAAACATTCGCGGCGCCCGACGTTTTGGTTCTTATCCGCGTAGCCCCGATCGTATCTACAGTTCTGACCGACTGACCCGACGCGGTCCCGGTTTTCGTGGTTTTTGAGATATTTTGGTCCATGTGCCAGTCGAACCCCAGCTTCCGATTGATCTCCCCTTCCCGGATGCCCTCAACCGATCCTGCGTAGCTGGCGTACTGAAATGCCTGCAATCCGAGCGCATTCGCCTCGGCTTCCGGGTCTATGACGATCCGGCGATTGTTTTTGGGCGCCTTTTTTTCGCTCAGGACCTGACCGGCCTCGAGCGCGACGGCCGGACTCGGTGAGGTGCCCGAAAACGGTGTCTGGCCTACGGTGCCGACGATATTCTCCATATTTTTGTACTGGTCGAGGATGTCTTTGTCGACCTTGTCCGCCAGGGCGCTGATGGCCTCGGACGCCTGCATCGGGATGATGCCGCTGATGGAGTCCATGATCTCCTTGTCGGAAAGATAAAAAGACGCCTCGTACCAGTTATCGAGTTTTATCGCCACGCTCGTGGGATTCAGCTCGGTTTTGGTTGAGCTCGCCGGATTTTGCCCGGCGGTAACAGACTGCACGTCAACGGCGGACGGGATCGGCACGTCGATCGTCGCGCCTTTTTGCGCCGCCATGTTATCGTAGTCGCGGTTCACCAGGCGCGGCATGACGCAATTGGTGCGCAGCGCCATCAGCCCCTGGGCCAAAAGTTTCGGAGTTACCTCAGTTAATGATTGTGCCATTTTTTTTGTTCCTTTTTTTAAAAAATTGCGGTTTGCCGCCTTATTTCACACCCCGCAATCCACAAGGCGTCTTATCAAGCCCCGCTCGATCCTATTTTATTTCACGACTATTTTACCGGCCGCGATCTCCTCGATATTTTGAGAGAATGCGTTTTTGTCTCCCGCCGGTATGGTTTTCGCGGTGGTACTATCACCCCCGCCGGGGGCGCCACCGCCCTTGCTCGACTCGAACAGAAACGGCGCGTCTTTGCTCAGCCCCTCGGCCCACTCCGTGAGCGTCAAAGGCTCGTCGCCGTTTTTGCCGTACAGCGTTTCCCCGGCGGCGTTTTTCGCAATCATTTTACCGTTGTCATCGATGCGCCAAATTCTACCCGCCCTGGCGAGTATGTCCGTCATGGCCCCCTTGCGGACGTTGGCAGTGTCCGTGACCGCCCTGGTCACGGCGTCATTGATGGTGGTGGATTGCAATTTCTGATAATATCGCGCCGCTTTTTCCTCAGATTTTTTCGCGTTGGTCTCGAGCTTCGCGATCCTGTCCGCGTACGATTTCTCCATACGCTCGGTCTGATTCTGCATGAGCTCCTCCAACCGACCCTCGGATTTGAGCTTTTCGTCCTCATACGACTCGATTTGTTTTTTCAGAGCGATGTTGTTTTCGCGGAATTCGGAGATTTTCGTCTTATAATCGGCGTCATCCAGTCCCGAAAAAACATACCCGTCATCAGTTTTGTCATAGAGGTCATGCAGCGCGGCATCGACCTCCCCGAGGTCCGCTAAAAATTTTTTCAGCTTCATTATTTTCTCCCGTATTTCTTTTGCAGTTCTTTCACCGTCAGCGGCCTGCCCTTCTGATCGACCAGATCCCGGAAAGTCAATTTGCCGTTTTTCCAAAGCTCATATTTTTTTGGGCCGAGCACCTCGACCTGAAACTCTTTCGGCTTGGTTTTGAGCCATTGCTCATAATTAAGATCCGCGGCCACCTGTCCGTCCATAGACGACTGGGTGCGTTTGGAGGCACTTTTTTTCAGACCGGCCAGCTTCCGAGGCGACAGCCTGCCGCCGAGCTCTCTGATCGAGCACAACAGCGGGATCAGCGTCGACCGGCACCGCCAGTGCCACGGCGGAGGTCCCGGAAAATCTTCTTTGGTTTTCCCCAGGGGCTTGCCGTCCAGCGTCCAGGCGTTTCCGGATCTGCTCATGCAAATCTGGGTCGTCCTGTTGTCCAGAGTGGCGAGCGCCTGTACCCCCTTGATCACATCGGCGTTGTCTTGGTACATGTCATGGCGCACTTTTTGCGACACCGCGTGCACGGATGTCAGAACCACTGACCTGGCGTCTCTTATACGCGGGCCCAAAATCCCCTTCTCAAAGTAGTGCCATCTTTGCCCCTTGATTCGCTTGCCGTCCTTGTATCCGAGCCGCTCCAAAATTTGCTCTGTAGCCTCACCCAGTGCCATGCCCATGCGAACCTCGTCGGCGAACCGCTGCGCGAGGCTGTCGCTTTGTCTCGACCACCACTCGGAGCTCGGCGCGCCATCGATCAGGGTGCCGTCAACCAGACGTTTCAGGCGATTTTTGTTCAGCCCCGCTTTGATCAGATCATAACCGACCGCGACATTTATTTTTTCGGCCGCCGAGACTTCGATCTCGGCCAGCTCCCGTAATTCACGGCCGACATGCCTGCCGATATCGGTATACGTTTTGTTTATCGTTTTTTTGACCGTCTTCAAAAGCTCGGTCAACCGTTTTGCCCTGTAGCGTTCCATCTCCGGCCCGGCCGGATCGATTTTTTTCAGCGCCTCCTCGAGATCTTGCGCAAGCTGCGTTAAAAATCCTCGGATATCGTTGACGGCGCTCTCGGAAAACCGCTGCAAGTCAATCGCGTACTCTACGAACTCATCGGCCAGCTTGTCCGAGATATTAGCCATACATCACGCATGCCGGGGCGATAAAAATATGTATCAAATATGCTACACCACGGGCGCCTGGACGTCAATCATGTCCTGCTCGGTCTGCGCGTCGCGGCCGAACGGGATCAGCCCCGCTTTTTTCAGGTTATAGAAAAATGTGTCGTACGAGATCAGCCCGGACTGAATCGCGCTGATCCACTCCCGTATCAGGGCGGCGTCAGGAGCCAGAGTGATGAAATCGCGGTTGATCTCAACCCCGTACTCATCCGGCGGCTCGCCCGCCCAGTCGGCTGCGAAACGCACCGCCCGGGTCATCCCGTCGCTGACCGAGTCCGCGATATTGGCGAGTATGCTCGCCTCGCCCTGTTTCCTGCTGGCCTGGTTGTCGGCCGACTCGGACGCTTTTTTCGGGGCCTCGAGCAGCCTCGCGCCCAGAACGATCATCATCTCCTGTTTTTCGTGGAGCGCGTTTTCCAGGCTTTTAAGGCCCTGCCCGGTAAACTCCAGGAACCCGGCTTTGGCGTCGCAATTGCTGGTCACCCACGCCACCGGCGACCCCACTTTGAGCTCATCGCGCACACCGAATCCCGCCACCCACGGAGTCGGTATCCCGGTATAGTGACGCCCGTGCTCCAGATCCGCGGAGTTGATGTAATGGGAAATGTTGACATTGACCATCCCGATCAGAGGCGGTCGCTCCGGCCTCGGGCTGCTACCCGACGCGTTGACGAAGTAAAACGGAATTTCCTGCAACGGGCGGCCGCCTTTTTGGGGCGCGAGCGGATAACCCGGCATCATGATGTGCTCATCGCTGTTTTTCTCTTTTTTGCGGTACAGCTCCTGGACATAGACGCCACGGTCATTGAGATACAGCACGCGGTACTGGGTGTGCTCTCTGGTCGCGAAACCCTCGTACTCCTCCACGGTCTCCATGAGCACGAGGAATGACAGGACGGATTTGCCGCCGATTTTGCTAACCCGCCAGTTGAGTATATTCTCCGCGGGATATTCAGCGAGATACGGCCGGCCGGCCTCGTCGGCGTCGACCAGCAGCCCGGCCCGGCCCACGGTGACGATCTCCCGGCAAATTTTTTTCAAAAACACTTTGACCGGCATGAAACCCGGCATGATACTTGCCAAAAACCCGGACTCGTCCGGCATGTGCAGTGTGGGCTCGGTGGAAAACATCATGCCCAAAAGCCCGTGGATCACGCGGCTCGTGCCCTCGAAAAACAGCGCGCGGTGCTTGTACGCCGCGTACCCGCTATCGTCCTGACCGGTAAGCCGCGGCAGGAAATCGGTCCCTGCCGATTTCACCGCTTCGCTGCCCTCGGCCACGACCCGGCATTTGCGCCACAATGGATGGTGCTTGTCATATTCCCGGTGCGTGTTGTCAATTTTTTTTGAATCGTCCAAATCAATCATCAGATACCCACAATCGGCACAACCTTTATGTAATCCTGATGCCACCTGGCCATGTATCCCGTCTCATCGCAAATATGATCCTCGCCCCTGGTGTCGATATCATCCAGGTTGTTGGGGTCGCGCTGCATGGTCGGCACGAGCCGGCGGAACTGCAGACAGTCCTCGGTGACAAAAAGCCCTCGATCCTCCATCGGATTTTTTTTCGCGTTCGCCAGCATCTGCCGCATCTCCTGCCAGGCATGGACCCTGCTGCCGGGCCCTTTTTTTGCCATCACCCACGACACCCCGCGCTTTTCGTGCTTGTCCGCAATGCTCTCTCCGTCCGACACCGTGAAAATCGAGGAATCCGCCGGACCGTCAAGCACCCTATCGACTCCGTATTTTTTTTTGATCATCTTTTCCCGCTCGAAAAGCTGCGAGATGAATTCCGACTCGAGCAATCTCAACCCCGTGTTGGGCGTGCCGTTCCACCCGTACCACTCGCCCAGCCTGATCAGGGTGCCGGGGTGAAAAACTCTGAATCCGCCGCCGGGCATGTCGACCGCGCTTTTTGTCGTCACCGCCCACCACCCGACGCTGAATGGTTTGCTGGACCCCCAGTCGAACGCCCGGTAAACTCTCCAGTCCGACGGTATTTTTAACGGCGGCAGAATATGTTTTTCAGCATCCCAGACATCGTCGAACATACCGCCGGCGACAATGTCCCAGTCGCCCTCCAGCCAGGCTTTCAGCAACCACTCCTGGCCCCCGGCGGACGCGACTAGATTGCCTATGTAGCCGGGGTCTTTTTCGAGTAAAATTTTGTTGTCGAAAACCGTCGACGGGATGTAAACCCGGTCCCAGCTCACCGTTTTCTTCCGGCCGCCGAACGAAAAATCTCGCGTAACCGTGTGCACCTGCTCGGGCTGCGCCGGATCTATATACTGCGTTTTGAGCCAGTTGTGCCCCGGCCCGCCGGGGTTGGCCGTCAGCAAAAACCACAGTTTTATCCCGGCGGTCGATCTCAGGCACGCCCTGAGCTTGTCGATCGGCACGGGAGACGGAAAATGCCCGGCCTCCTCGATGCAGATCCAGCTGTACTCGTGCCCCTGGTAGTGATCGGCGTCCCTGTCCTTGTCGAGCGGGCGAAATTTGAGACTCGCGCCATTCGGAAAAGACATCGTTTTTCGGGTGATGTTCCACGACGCCCTGTTCGGGTCCTGCGGCTGGCAAAATATTTCTTGAGCTTTGGCCATGATGTCTTCGAGCTCCGGATAGGTCCGCCGGAACAAAATCCCCTTAGCGTGCCTGCCGAACTCGGCCTGGTGATGATCATAGTGCCCCAGCACCCCATAAGATTTGCCGCCGCCCCTCGCGCCGCCGAAAAGGATGTCCTGAACGGGGCATTCGAACAGCGCCGACTGTTGGCCGGGCTGGGCGCGAAACCTGATGAACCGATCAGACATGCCGTCATCATCGCACCGCAAAAAAAGCCATCGTCATCAAACTCCGGAATTTTTTGGCGCTTGCTCCGCCGCGCACATCCACCCCCCAGAGCTCCGACATGATGAATTCGAAAACATCACCCTGGTCATACATTATTTTCCCGTCGGGTTTTTTGAAAACCGATTTTTGTCCCGCACTGGACAAAGCGGCTTTAAAGCTTTCCGTGCTGTCATTCGGTTTTGTCACAACCGTCCCGTTTTTTTTGACCGAAACGCTGAAATCCGATCTTGTGACGTCCACCCGCGTGTCATCAACGAGAATCCCCAGAGATTTCAGCTCGCAGTCCTGCAAGAGCACGACCGGCCCCTCGTTTCCATAATGAGTTTTGTCTTTCAGCGTCAGATACAGGTGGCCGTCCCATTTGTTGGTTTTTGCGAGCAGCGTATGGGATCCGCTGATACCGGATTTTTTTTCGAGGTGCGACCAGATAAAAAAATCCCCGTCACCTCCGGTTCTACCGCCGGTACCACCGCCGGTACCGCCTCCGGTACCGCCTCCGGTACCATCTCCGGCTCCACCGCTCCTCGGCGTGTCAAAATGGATGGATATCATATGTCATTTTCCTCATTTTGGAGATCGCGGGTCGAAAACCATGCGATCACAATCAGTTTCTTAAAAAAACCGACCGGCGTTCTCCCTCGCGAATCCTCGCCCCACCTCGGGCGCATCCGGAACTCGAAAATATCGCCCCGGCTGAACGGAATGGGGGAACTCGGTTTTTTAAACGCGTTTTTTCCCCGCCCCAATGTCACGTCAAAAAATTTGGTGTTGTCGTCGGGCTCGAGAACCCCCTGGCCGTCTTTGAGGGCGCCGATGCTAAAATTATAGTCCGATCTGTTTCTCGACCCGACGTTATCCACGATCATCCCCATGCCCGTCAGATCACAGTCCGCTGCAATCACAATTGGACCGCCGGAATATATGCTGTGAGTTTTGCCCCGTAAATTCAGAAAAAAATGCTCATCCCATTTGCTGGGCCCAATCGCAAGTTCCTCGATCTTTCTGATGCCGAATTTTTTTGTGAAATACGCCCAGACCCAAAAATGCTGATTCGGGCGAATGCCATCGCTAGCCAGCATATTAAGAAAAGCCATGATTATTCCCTATTTTTCAGTTTTTTTTCATTACCGCGCACTCGCATTATCTTGTCGACAATCCCGCTGTTGGTAATGGCGCGCTCGCCGAACCAAAACGTTAAAATTATGATATTGACGACTTTGATCAACGCGCCCTGATCCGCGGTGAACAGCGTCGCGCTGCCGGTAAAGTACAGGTAGTCGAGATATCCGACCAGCACCGTAAACACGGGCCTGATCAGCCCGCGAAGCAGCAGCACGATCGGACCCACGATCGGAATCGATTTGTAATCCCTGGCCGATCCCTCGTAGGCGACCACAAAATCACGAAAACTGCTGTCCTCCTTGTGAGCCTGCTCGGCCACGAACTGGACAGCTGCCTGCTCCATCTCGGCGCGCTGGGTCTCGGACATCTTCTCAGGAAAGAACCTGGAGCCCAGAAAGCCGATCACATCGCGGGCAAGGCCCATACCTGCTGTTACGGGATCAAGCGCCATTTTAACCTCCCGGCGGCATCGGCCACGCCGGACCGGGGATTACGGGAAGATGCCTCGTGGTGATGATCGCATATCCCTCCTCGTCCGTGTACCTGGCGGATCTGCGCAACCATAAATCCATTCTGCCAACATAATCGAAAACGCAGTCTGCTATCGTATGCCAGTGCTCCGGGGTGTCACCGTGCCTCTCGGAAAATCCTATGTCGATCTCGACCATGTCGTGCGTCAAAAAACATGGACCGGCGATAACCCTCCTGCCGTCGGGAGTGAGCCTGTGCTTGATTGTTTGCAGGGGTAACGGCGCCATGACTATCCGCCCGTTGTGACCGTGACATATCCCCGATTGCCGCCCACTGGCACCCGGACCCACACGGCCGACTCACCGCCGTAGTCAAATATCTGA
>Ga0209454_1001352_pt1 | contig 15125 bp, 10 predicted proteins | sample WorMetHERISLAND1_2_FD_187400 | JGI IMG/M metagenome (GOLD analysis project Ga0209454, IMG submission 187400) | Marine gutless worms symbiont microbial communities from Max Planck institute for Marine Microbiology, Germany - Olavius geniculatus... | ecosystem: Host-associated > Annelida >...
TATAGTCTCATTAATAAGTGTGCCAAAAATTATTATAATCGGACATTCATTGTTCCAGTTATTGCAAAAAATGTAGTCACATGCTTTTTTTTGAGACACAGTGTAGTAAAATTGCTTGAAGTGTTGGCCCACTATGCGAACACAGGCAAGGAGACGCTTTCTCCATTCATTGACAGCAGTATCGAAAAATTCTGCTCCAGACCAATCCAGGCTGTAACAGTCGCTTCTTAACTTCACAAACATTCCTAAACTTCATATGGTAGACACACTGCTGCATGTCAGTCAAACCTTATAATAGACTGGTGCACAGGGGATAGATGGAATTTATCGACGTCTTTTCATTCATTTTAACACGTATTATGCTTGGTCTGTTTTCCCTAGGTAATGCAGAAGCATACATTGGGTGAAATGAGAAACTGCACGGTCGTTTGATGGCAAGTTGTGTCAAGAATATTCGTACCAAAAATTATCAAAATCTAGCAATTGGTTTTCAAGTTACAGTCAAAAATGTTGGTAGGAAAAAACAAAGTGTTTCTGAGACACAGTGTATAGGCAAGGAAAGTGGCTATCATAAAATGCCAGGACGTTTACGGCCATTTCACATGCACAGTTCATTATCTCCACCTAGTGAATGAAGGGAATATCGGAGATATCGTATTCACTACGTGTGGGTAATTCGGTCTCTATGTGCATCTGTGTGCAGTGGTGTGACGTCATAAAGACAGCAACTTTGTAAAAAAGCACTTGGCACTCTCATAAACACCTTTTAGTTTTCTAAAGTGGACAATGTCTATGTGCAGTTGAGTCTCTGATAAGAAAAAAATTGCAGAGAGAAATAGCATACTTCAGCTCCTTGTCGTCTGATACAGTCATGACGCATCTTAGACAGCTCTTGCTTTATGTCTTTCTGTGTCTCTTCCGAGTGCAGCAGACGACTGTTGAGCAGCGTCGCTTCCTCTGCAGTCATCGACTGCGCAGGGAACTGTGTCAGAGACTTAACAACATCGGACGGAAGACCAGCATCATCATCTGAAGACATCTGACTGTTCAGCAGCTGCAAAAACAACACATGTAGTTTTTTACATACAATACATGAGAAAATCAATCCAAAACAGACAAAAACTTACAAATAACTGAAGTAAATTTCTCTGTAGCACATCGCAAAGCAGTGCTCAAGCTGTCACAGTAATAATGACAATTATTATTTATTAATTAGTTGGTAGTAAAAGTTCCCAGGAATTAGAAACAAAAAAAGTTAAAAACAAAGTGTTGGAGTGACTAGATGTTTGATGCAACATTGGGATCAACAAATGTCTCACTGACCAAGATAGCGTTAAATCGCTGTAATAAAACAGAGATGTGCTGCCAAAGAAAAAGCGTGTCTCAAGGATTTCCCATGATGGCGATAACCGACCACCCACAGCATTAAAAAAAACTGCTGCTATTAATGTAACAATAATAATGAGAAGTAGGCCCTTCTTCTTCTTTGGTCTTCTGCCATATATATGGCAGGTCTATAACAGACTCTTTTGCCAGCTGCTTCTGTCATCAGCACCTCTTTTCAAATAAGCACTGCAATTAAATTTATATCAAGACACAGCAAATACCGGTACTTAGTCATTGTGCATCACAGCCAAATCCTATGCTTTCAGAAATCACTTGGAACATGCACAGTGTATTGACAGCTGCAAATAATGAAATAAAACTTATGACGTGCTGTGGCCATTTCCAGGTATAGCAGTGTACCTATTAGGCAATGCTCCATCAGAGATCTCTAAAGAAGATTTCAAGCACCATTTCTACAGGCTCTTTGGTATGAAAAGTAACAGACTGCTGCTCAAAAAATTACTGAGTTAACATATGAGTAAGCAAAGCAGTTTGTTAGCAACGCAATAGCAATATGGCATTCAACATCTAAAAGCCATTCAAGAAATATACTGTACACAATAAAATAATCAGTATGCTAACAAGTGACTGCAAAGCTAGTATGGCTTTTTTCATGAGCTTCATTTCAGCACAAGCATCTTCATGAACAACAAGAACATCTTGGTGTTGAGACTTGAGGATTTCATAGTCCCTGCTCAAGTTAGCATAGCTCTCAGACAACCTGCGGTATCTGATGTCACCACAGCCTGCAAGGCATTCAATCACACAGTCTGGAGTTAGCTCACAAAATTTGCAGAGAAATATCAAAAATCTTTCTTAATGTTTTAAAAATAAACAATCACAGATGAAACAGATGTAAAAGTAAACATTACTATGATACTGTATTAGTGAATTCTGATTAAATTTTCCCAGCATTAAATGGTGTTTCATAAAAAAAACCCCTTTTGTTTTTTTCATAATTCACTCAAATGATGATATATTGACACAAAATGTGCACCAGTTGTAGCAGAAAAAAATGCCAATTCAAAATATTGCAACAAAATATGGCAGTTGATTAAATATTTTTTGCTAGGCATGAGGTAATGCTGACGTCAGAATGTGTCATGGGTACAAACGGTATAGTCTCAACTAGTGCTGTCAGTTGCTACCCTGCTTTGATAGTGAACAATCTGGTTCATTCATGACAAACTGTTGAAGTTTTACAGTTACAGTTACAAAAAACATGCAAAGCGATGGCATTTACGTGTCTGTGGGGATAGTTGGACTTTTACGCGTTTGAGCAAGACAGTGCACTAGCAAAATGGTTGCATTTTTGGATTGCAAGACGCCTGATTTCATGTCCCAATGTTGCTTAGTGCTGACACAATAAACATTTTTCATTAGCAAACCAAATTAAGCTCACCATCGAAGCAGGATAGCAACTGACAGCAATTGCACATTTCAAATAACAAACATAAAGTAAGGCTAGGGACTTCATAAAAATACCTGGCATGAAGTCCTGAGAAACACTTTTCTGCATAGCAGGAGAAGAGGAGTGAGTAGTAAATACTGAAGTCCTGCAAAACAAGCAGCACCTTGAGCTATAATTAGTTAACCAATAAAATATCACATGAAAATAACTGTTCAACGATACTGCACAGAATACACAATGCCAGCATGATCATAATGCGAGCAAACATTAAATAGCTTTGTATCATTATTATTGCAAAAAAATATTTGCCATCACTCAGAAGAATCAGAATTATGAAACTGTTTGAAACTAGGCTACTAGGCTATGACTTTCAGGTTCTGCATAATTAGCTAATTTCTATGGCATCACTCGACGTTAGGCTTGGCAGCAATAAAAAAGATTTCCATACAGCACAACTAGACTACAGTACTGTGGATTGCCAAAAAAAGACTTTACACAGGCCAAATGCTCTCTGTGGCTCGGTAGTCTAATGGTAATGTGCCGGACTTGTAATCCTGAGGTCACTCAGGGGGCGCAGGTTCGACTCTGCACCAAGACACAGCCGGGTAACGACCTTAGGCAAGTTGTTCAAACACATGTGCCTCTGTCACCAAGCAGTATAATTTGCTACCTGTCAAAGGGCGGTGATGCCCCGAGGCTGGGAAGGTAACCGTAGGTCTGGCATCGCACTGGCCATGCATCACGGACTCAAGTGGTTTATCCACTTACGGGCTCAACGGCCGTGAGTGGGAGATGAGCACCCCACCTACGCCCCAACTGGGGCATGGCTCCCTTTACCTTTACCCTTAAATCCTCTCTGCACTGCCCAACCGACAACTGCTCTCATATACAATGGCAATGACAAATATGGAACATTCATGCCAAATAATAGATAGCGACAAAAAATAATATTACAACCACTTACACCAAATTCAGTTTACTAAACAAGAATCACAGAAATAAGTGATCTGAAATGCAACTAATCAACATGTAAAATAAACTGTGACAACTTAATCTAATAATGCACAAAACAATCAAAATTTCAAGATTTAATGCTAGTAACAATCACAACACTTCGAGCTTTTTATGTGCAAGGGCTAGCATAGCTATAGCGCGTATTAGCTACGGTAATTCTGTCTGTCCATCTGTCATGACCCGGTACCAATCCAAGATCAGGTGAAACATAGATTTCAGGTTTTCACCATATGACAGCCTATTGTCTCTGGTATTTCGTGACAAAATTCCATCCTGCTGTGCAAAGGGGATCCCTTCAAACGAGGGGGCAAAACAGGGGCACCCCCCTTTAAAAAAGCATTATTTTACCGCTATAAACTCGTCTAACGTGAAAATGGTTAAAGATAGACACAGACATGCTACTTATTGTAACAAGCACTGGCAACGAGCTTCTTAGAAATGTCAACATCGATGACCTTCAATGACCTTGAACCCCCAAAATAACGGGTTTTAGTGAATTTTTCACAATTTCGAGCTATGACACGCATTTCAACAGTGAATTGCGCCAAAATGGTTGGAGATAGACAAAACAACCTGCATATGAAATTTTCAGCATTGAATGTAGATTTTAGCAGTCCAAGTCCGAACCCTCTACGTTCAAGGAGGGTTGCACAAGCGGGTATCAAAGAGGGGTAGCCTTCTAAAAAGTAGTTATTTATCCATTGTTAGCTTGTCTAGCGTGAAAAAGTTACAGATAGCACAGACATGCTGCTTATCATAACAAACACTAGTGACAAGCTTCTTAAAAATGTCAACATCAATGCCCTTAACCCTAAAAATATTGGTTTTTAGTGATTTTTGGCAATTTTTGGCTGCAAAAGAGTGAATTGTGATGAAATGGATAAAAATAAACCAAGATTACTTGCGAACAGGAACTGCTATAAGCTCTCGCGCATCTCATGAGCATTAGTTCAGATTTCTTGCTCATCAAAACCAGCTGACTTGATTGAATTACATGTGCAAATGGTTGCTTCTTTAAACTACTTAATAATCTACACAAAAACACTTATCACAATTTATACCAAACTTAACAGCCTGGATAAAGTGAATGACTGTACAAAGATTAATATTATATCCTTCTCAAAATTGACTAACTTATAATGTGAAATAATAAAATTATAAAAATTTTACAGCTTATGATCCATCCAGATGCAACAACATACAACATACAGCAAAGGAAAGTACAAAATGGCAGCATAAATCAGACAAAATATAATGTAGCTGAACAGCTAACCCTTCAGACATTTGTGGAAATGGTTTCTTTGGTCGATGGACAATTGCAGCCACATTCCGCCGACCATCAGCCAATGACACAGCAGCAGACTACGATAGCCGATACATATTCAAACTCATCTCTTCATATCATGTCAATGTGTCAGACACACAACTGTTAGCCTAACCATACAGCAATGCCAGTCCATGTCTGTCTGCAATGTCCTCAGGCAGCTAATGCAATCCTGCTTTGCTACTGAAGATGGCACTAGATACATGACTGCACACATTAATTCCACAGCTAAAATGTAAAATGGTGGCAACTGACTATCACTTAAAAATGCTGCTGTGCAACTGCAGTCCTAAGCAAAACTTAATCAGAGAGCTACCAAACTAAGTGTAGAATAATATGGTTTTCAAGTACAACTATGACATGTGTGGTGCATCAGACAATTAAACAAAGCATCACCCACAACTTCATGGCAGATGAACGCCTAAACAAATAATAAAAGAATACTTCTGGTAATAGAACAAAAATTAACATGTAAATACAAAAAGGTCAGTGCTAGCAGTAGATCAATGATCTCGCACTAGAGAGCAGAAAATTACTAGCGGTAGATCGCCATTTACCTAATTACATTTATCTCATTGTTAATGTAAGAATGCAGCCACATTTCTTCTTCACTGCATTGCTAAGACTGTGGTTGGAACTGAAATGTTATCAATTACTAAGCGTTAAATAAAATTTATTCAAAAGCACTATAGTTCTAAGTCTGTGTTACAAAAGCAGCTTTGGCTTGAGATGGACTCTGATATAATACTGAGTAAGGATGATTTAAATACGTGGCATGGTTTGTAGACCTGCTATGTCTATCAGGCATATAAGTTCTACCATCTTCCCAATAATGTATCTACCCGATCTACCTCTAGCAATTTTCCAGTGCTAACAGCAAGACCGCCGATCTACCACTAGAATTGTTGATACAAAAAAGCTAAGCAAAAAAGTGACTTGAGACCTGTGCATAACTGGCAAGTGAAGTGTGGCGATGAGACTCGCGAACATTATTCGGCTTATAATGAGCGGCCAGAGCGAGCACCAGCCGCATTATTGAATTGACCTTGCCGTGCACAATATCTATCATACAGCCACAGAAAACATATCCACCCTCCATCACTATGCACTCACTTTAGTACTTATTCCAAGCAATACATAAGCACAATCAATTACTTTAAAAATGTTCATATGTCTGCAAACATATCGCTCAAAAAAAGTAAACTAATTTCAATAATAAGAAACAATAAAAACTAGTACATTCTCGCATTTTGTGTTAACTACAAAACAATAACTGGGTAGTAAGAAATGCAGTCGCTATTAGCTATATTATATGATGCACCTCTCTATATGTGTTAATCACACTTGCATAATAATAGCAACAATGAAAGCAAAGAATAAACACACAACCTGGTATCAGGCACAATAATTTCCTTTCCATCTGCTGGGGGGGAGAGAAGAAAAAGCAGCAAAAATTTGCTACTGCATCTTTTGATTGCTACAGGAGAAATGGATAGCTATAGCGGATATTGCTTGTGCTACAGCGATTTTGCCTTTGAACAACATTAACTCTAATATACAGAAACAAGCTAAACCAAAAGTATCCTCAAGAAAAAAAGTTGTAACGTAAAATAAAATTGAAAGTAAAAGCAACATTGCAGCAGTAATTACCATAAATTATAACTTCTTATATCACTGAAAGACCAATTAACAGTACACAAATGATAATGATATAGCAGCAAAATCATTAACCTTCAGGGTAAGTTACATGCATTCGAATATTTCTTTCAGTCATAAAGTTAATTACTTGATTAATGTTCGACAACATATCACTCTTATTTGATGGTGAATATATCACACCAGGCAACGTCTCACCAGCTGCAAAACAACCAGCAATAACTGTAAAACACACAAAACCAGCACCAAGCTTTCTGTAGCAAATTGTGATTTTAACAAAAAAAATGTGATTAAAAAAACAAAAGTTAGTTGAATACACAAACCATAATATATATGCAAATGTTGATAGAAAATTCAATAACTAACCAAAAATCAAACGTCTAAAATTAACAACTTTCAAAAACACAAGCACAAAAATCGATGCAGATCTGAGAAATATGCTAGGGCAAACAAATGCATCGTTTCCTGCATACTGACCGATCACCTCAATAAGATCAGCAAACGCAGTGCCATCTTGCATATCATGCACAAGATCGTTAATGCACTGCTTCCCGTGTTTCTTCTTCAACTGCGCGTTCACCCAACATGTGTATGACTGAATCTGATTCTATCACATCCACATGGACAGGGCCCGATAAACACAACAACAGCCAATGTCATTTAACTCAATAACAATAACTTGATTGCTAAAAATCCTCTGAAGCTAGTTAAATGGTTGAAGACTACTAACCAAGCTGCTTTTGCAGTATTCCCATGTAAGAGTTCAGTGGACACGCCCACTTCATGTAACGCTGCCTGTGATATGCAAAGTAACGAACATTATGCGCTATTAGTACATACCTGTCGACTTCCATTGGCATCTGCCATTAATGGGCTCTTCTCTAAATGATTTGTTTTCAACAATAAGGATACGTATATTAAATTACAGCAAAAAATAACATCATTCTACTTGAAAATTACGTCATAAGTAAGTAAATTTTACAATCAAAACATGATTTCAGAAATTTAAATAAGTAAACACCTTTCGTATCGTCGATTGACTCGTTAGTCGTTAGTCGTTACGATAGCCGCAGTGGCACTGGGGATTGAAATCATTTCTTCAATACGGGATTACAAAATAAGAAATTAATAAACCTTAAATTTCGTGATACCAGGGAAATATCAGACAGGCCCGTCGAGAGCTACAGCGCCTTGACAGCGGAGCCCTGGAAAACATTCTCGCGGGGCCCCCAAACATTTTCACGGGGCCCCTCTGGAGAGAAAAACTTTTGAGTTCTTGTTTTTAAAATGGTACATTCTGGCGTACTATGCATTTCTGGCCGACGGCAGGGCCCTCAAACGTCGCGGGCCCGGGGTAGCTAACCCCCCTACGCACCGTCTCGACGGGCCTGACAACAGAAACAGGTCGTTAAATCGTTAGGGGCTTACAATCATGATAACCGCTACAAGCAGTGCCAAGCACATCATTTGGGTTTGACCAGAAGTACAACTTTATGCATTTTATTAATTACCTCCGCCAAGGAGGTAATGTTTTTGCCGGTTTTTGTCTGTTTGTCTGTCGAGCAAGATAGGCTTAACTCAAAAAGCTATGGACGATCTTTCTGAAATTTTGAGGGTATGTCGGGCATGGCATAAACTACCAGTGATTCAATTTTGGGCATGATCCCGCAAGAATCCTGGATTCTGGATTACTTTGAAATTTTCGTTAACGGTAATTTGGCGCACGTGGTTGATTTGTGCAGTGCAGGCAAAAATTGTGCATTCAGAACTGCAGCCACGCCGCTGCAGATCATAGAGGCATGGTTACTATTGACCGCCTATTGGAACTTCTCGTCGCCTTATCCAACAGTAGGCTACTTTAGCCTACCTCATACGACGTACGGTTTAATCACACTACATGCATTGCAAACGACAGACAACAGACAGACGACACATATCGTAGATGATCGTATCCAAGGCATAGATAGATTAACTTTAATAGAATATCAGTATTAGGTACTCCTATAGGTAATTAAAACATGGTCGTACTTCTTGTCTAGCGGCGCTAGCGGCAGCATTGTCTGTTTCGCTGACGGCATGTTTGTTTCCTTTCATACTCCGCTCGTACATTTTAGCCGCAGTCCAACCACCAAAGCCAGCCGGAAACCCGGTCACACGGCGCTCAGTGTCGACTGTAGACTTCGATCCAACTATGGACTCGGCGCATGACACTCGAGCAGCGTTTGACCTAATGGGCGCGACTACTGACGACGTCATGCAGAGAGGTAGAAAGTTCGTCCGCGTTATTCGCTTGAACACGTACCGACAATGCGCTGCCAATCGAGAATAGTTACTGACGCGGTTGCAGCGCAAACACGATGGTGACAATAGGCTTAAATATGATTATAGATCGTAAGCGCGTACACGATAAACCGTACCAAACGTTACAGGTTTCTTTGCTTATCTTTTTACTAGGCTACAGCTAAGCAATGGTGACAAACTGTTTAAAACGTGTGCTATCGAAACGGTATCGATCGGCAATGCTGTTGAATACGATTAGCAAAAGAAAGCGGTGAATGGCCGCCAGCGTTGGATCATGCCTGGACTCGTTCACTCGACCGTTCAGCCATGGCAGGGCGCTCACTGTTTTATCCGCGATTAAACTGTATGCCTCCGCAACTGCAACAGCAGCAGCAGTAGGCTATTTTATTATGCCAGCAATTGAATTAGCATGCACGCAAATACGTACGCTTATTTTGGCTACAGCGAAAAGCATTTTGCTCGCAGTGGGCCGCGGTTAAAGACGAAACAATAAAACTTTTGTCAAAATGTACCGGGTAACAAAATTATTCAGTCGACTAACGAACGATCGAAAAACTGTCAAAAAGCAACAAATGCTATAGCCGAGGTTACGCTTGAATAAAAAAACACTTGCAAAATTTTGTACAAATGTTTTTTCACAATTGCACAAACCATTTTGACCATCAGCTGCTCCACAGTTTACAAATCTGGTAAATCGGTAATAAAATTTCCTGGCGACTGGTATTCAAACACATTCATTTTGATCCGAACCGACGCACGGGTTTCTGTCATAACTCATACATTAATAAAGAAACCATAGGTTGCTAGGGTGGGCCGACTGTACGCCTATATTCGAAAACCAGCGTCCGACTTCCGGTAGCGGAAAGAAAGCGATTTCCCAAAGTGAATACAGTCTCGTGTACGCTATGGTGACACTGCTATATGGAACGTTACAATGATCGCTAGGATGCAATACAGTAATTCGGCGCACGTCCGTAATTGGCCGCAGGCAACAACTTTGCATTAAAAATTGCGGCCAAACCGCTGCAGACATGGTTTTACATAGTAACTATTAACAGCCTATAAAAACTCGTCATCGCCCTATCTGATGGCATCATCGCAAACCTTTTACGGTTTAGCCACAATACATGCGTTACAGACGACGAGGACGATGACAGACGGCACATCGTGCATTCGTGCCAAACACTCGACCTGACGGTACGTCTGCCAAAAATGTAGCATATATTCTACAGAGTGATTGATCGAGTGAGTGACTGACAATCGTAGAAGCTACAGTCGTGGCACTAGTTCAAAGGCACATCTACGAGTATGTACAAAGCAATGTATAGGCCGGCCTGCCTGTTTTCAGACCGAGAGACAAAACGCCAGCAAGGTACAGCCGACCTGTCTATCTTGGTTTTTGCATGTCTTGGGTAATAAATCTAGCTTTCTACTTGCGATTCTGTATTATTACAATATCATTGTAGTTTGTTCGATCAATCAATAAATTAATTCGGAATTTTTAAAGTGGCTTAGGCCCATGTAATACGACACGACACGATAGACGATTTGCATTGAAAAAATGGCATGCAAGCTGCCAGTTAAATCTAGCACTTAAACTAAACGGAACTAAATATTTTAAATGAAAACCAAATAAGAGAAAAGCACAAGTCAGATGAAGGATTTTTTAAAATAAGTGCATACATAAACATTTCAAATTGTTGTTTGATTTCCGTTTTCTTGCTTTGTATTTCGTTCGCTTTCTGCTGTACTGCTTACTGCGATGTTTCTCTACATGCAGTAAATCAGTCAGTCGACAGTACTGTCAGCAGGCCTAGCGAGATATCTAGTCACGACGACATAATGATCGAGACATTATGAATGACAGGCTCGACGACGAATACTAAGTGGTTATTAGCACGAGCAACTTGCCAGCAAAATTACTGCAACTGAGCAGCGTACGTGGCGGCGACACGCGGTCTTGGCAAGCGTCGCACGCGCATACCAAGCGAACAAGCAGTCACTCATACCCCGTTTACACGATCGAGCAAACATCAAGCAAACGTCGAGCAAATGTATTCAAAATACACGTGCTAATTGCTCGACGTCTTCTCGATGTTTGCTAGCATTTATCCAGCTAGCTCGACGAGCTATGGTAATTAGCATGCTAATTGGGAGGGCAAGCCGGTTGTAATAATTGGAAGGCCTATATAACACGTGATCAGCTGTGGGCTAAGCCTAGGCCTACATTTGAGCCATGGGCGGGGTTCCATCAGGCCTGCTCGATGTTTGCTCGATCGTGTAAACGGGGTATAACATAACCACCTGGTCAGCTGGTAATCAGTCGGCCGGTGGGTCGTGGTCGAACATAGCGTTCTGGCAGCACGGATCGCCCGCAGATATTGTGGTGACGCTGAGGCATAAAGCAGTAACATCATCATAAAAAAGTCAAAGCGTAGACATACCGACGACCGAGCATCAATAAGTCGTAAGTCAGGCTTCGATCATAGCTTGCGGTGACAGACTCAGAGTGTGTGTGGTCTACAGAGTTTAGTGTGCTCGTAATCATAGACGTCAGTCGTGTCGTGCGTGCAGCCAATGCACACGTGACGTTAAGCATGTATTGAGCCCGTGGTTCAACAACGACTTCAGTCTTTTGTTGTATTGGACGACTGCAGTCAAGGTAAGATTCGCTGTTTCAATTTATACGGTCACTCGACTTGTCGGATAAAAAAGAAAATGAACGAACTCGATATCCGACTCGCTGAAAGTGTAACATTAAGATTGAAAATTGGTGACTAAATTGCCATTTTAAAATTCGTACAAAATTACGAATTTGGCCAAATTTTTAAATAGGTCTAGTTGAAATAGCTGAAGCATGATCATGATGTGAAGCAAGGTTCTATTACATGCGCAGATGTCACGGCGACGCAGTCGGTTATCAGCGGATACTGCTCAGTGACCTTGGAAGCTCGGACCAAGGTCAAAGTCGAAGTGCTGGGCTGATATCAGGTGTTTGTTTCCATCAAACAGTTAGTGATGGGTCTGTTCGAGGAATTCCGTGACCCGGGCTGGAACACATACTACTCGGACCGACCGACGCCGCCACAGCTCGACGTCAAAACGACGATTATCACCTACCTGGCAGTTGTACTCGCGGTCGCCATTCTCATGATAGCCGCCGGAACCAGAGGACACGAGGTATAACAGGCCACTGCGTAATAGCGCTGCGTAATTACTGTCCGCGGTATTGTTTTTAACATTGTCGCTAAGTTATTTCTTTGTTTTTTGACGAACTGCTACACTTAGCTGGATGAAATTTAGCCCGAACATGTCCTTGACTATTTCAAAAACCCTATCAAATATCAAGGTCATACTCAAAAAGTCAAGGTCACGGGTGTTTTTGTGTGTGCATCATATTGCTGCTATCTGTGAACAGTGCTCAGCCTTTCTTGAGCACGGTTCAACAGTATCGTTTCTTTTTGTCGCGGACTTCCCCGTGACTTGTCGCCGGAATGTCACAGGAAATGGGATGTCACAGACTTGTTGCGGACGTCAGGGGGAGGTCTGCGTGATGGAATTTGGACTCACTGCGACATAATAAAGCATTCATCGTAATATTTGCTGAGCATTGTAAGTTAAAGTTTGTATTTGTATTATGTATACGATGCGAATTATTCAGTTATACGCTTATTAATATTACTGTTGTTGTAATTGCAGCGCTGGACGACGTTTCTTCGCCTACTGCTTTCGCTCCATACAGGAGTCATCATCATAGGCAAGCTGTGCTCTGTTTCTCAGCCAAACAGCAGTTTTAACATATCTACACAGTATATTGATTTGGCCAGTGTTTTTTAATACACAATAACTGCATATCTTAAGTCGGCGACTATCGCCGGCCGACTGTCGCCCAGAGTTGAGTTGAGTTGCGTCGGCGTCGTAGGTGTCGTAGGTTGCCCATATTATTTTACGCAGCGCTTTATTTTTTATACCACAATTTATTTTTTACAAGTTTTTTTTTGATATTTGCTATTGTTAATTTTAAATGTACTTTTTTATTTCCGAAATGTCATACAGTGAAGCAAAATTCGTTGTTGCTGCGAGATGAGTTACAAAACCGATTCAGTCACAAATGCAGTTCTCTACTTGGCAAGGAATGACAACATTTAGCCTTGAGGCGCTGCGTAGATCTGTACTGTTGTTCAGGTGCATCGATATATCTGTACAGCCAATAAAACATCAACCTACCAGTTTATCGCCTCGTTAATTAATAACTTAGTGTCACGCGCGACCCGAGTGTCCGCATCGACTGACGACATTAGCCCACATTATATGTAAGCCATTAACAGTAGCAGGTTGTGAAGTGGCTTACCGACTAGTAGCAAAAAAAACAAGAAGCTTGCGCTGTTCTAAACAGAAATCGTTTGCAACTTAATTGCTGTCTTGTTTGATGCCTTCAAAATTTTTAAATTAATATAGATTAATTTGACTATAAAGCTCTTTTCGAAAGTTATCAACGGATGTAGCAAGTCGTAAAACACTAACGTGACGTAAAGACGCGTACAGAGCGACGTAACTAAACTGAACTAACATGGTTGAGTTTTTGACGAACTGACCAATGGGCAAGCTAAACGAGCTTATTGGTCATTGTTTGACGCGAACGTGACCGTAGTCACGTAGGTTAACGACGTCGATAGATGGTGCCTACTGTGCCTAAGCCTACTCTTTACCAATAGGACAATTCGTGAAAACTAAACCATGTCAGTTCAGTTTAGTTTTGTTCAGTTCAGTTACATTGCTCTGTATCCACCTTAAGGTTACGGTCGCAGTCAGCTCGTGTCGATGAGACCGACGATGGGTTGTGTTTTAGTGTGTAACGTCAGTCAGAACTGGCAAGTGGCTCATGTGCACACTCACTGCGAGTACTCGCTAGAGGTCATTGACGGCATCCACGCAGACGTCTCGCTCTACATCGGACTCAAGAGCATCAACATCACGCTTCGAGGTCACCCACAAACTGATCGACCGCTTTAGCATACTAGAACTACTACCGGCTTGTCTGGCTGGGATTAAGGCGGGACGCGTTCTCTTGTGTCGGGTGGTAGGTGTGTAATCTCATAACAACTCTGGGCAAGTTGTTTGCACCTGTGTGCCTGTGTAGGTGCAAGTGGTCTAGTGGTTGGTGTCGACTCGTAACTTTTAGGTTGCGGTTCGATTCTCACTGCTGGTCATTTGCAAGCAACCTTGAGCTAGTTGCTAACCTACTGTGTGCTCAGGCCAACTCAGCCTCGGACCCTCCGTGGGATGGAAAATGAGTAGTAGCTTACGGGCTATAGTATATACGGCGTAAAGGCCTCATGTGGCTGATTGGAGCGGTAGAATGTCTGCTAGCTACAAACCGCGGGTCCAATTGTTCGCTAACGCTGTCAATGAATAGCCGCATAGTGTGCTGTGGTATCATTAGCTCATGCCAATCAGCTGCCATTTCCGAGATTGTCAAAGCGCTTATGGCCACGAGTTCGTCTTATGCAAGAAGCGCTGTAGCAATTGTACTGGACTTTACCTTAACCTTTACCATGGGCAGGAGACGCTTCGTAGCTCCGCGATGTTTTTTTTCACAAAAAAAACTATACACAACTTTTCACGTTGTAACCTTTAATTATCATCACCAGGATTGTGACATTAGGGCATGTTTATTTCTACTGTATAGCGTCTAGTGCTGTATTTTCAAAGGCGCTAACTCGAGTCACGGTCAATCATATTTTTGCCAAGTGTTTATATCACACTCACACGGTAGTGTGAGTGTTGTAAGGACGACCTTCAAAGTATATGGGAAAATGCAAACTTTGACCCTCAGCCAACCAAAAACCCCTGAACCGATCGTCACCAAATTTTAATGGCGTGATTACGTCATGGACGCCTACCAACAAACAAAATTTGGGCTCAATCCGCCCAGGGGTTTTTGCTCCCCATATAGGTGAAATATACACCCCTCCGTGTTCGAAATTTACTACACTTTTTTTTTTTTGGTTCTTCCGCTCGCCTACAGGCGAG
>Ga0209454_1001353_pt1 | contig 15122 bp, 5 predicted proteins | sample WorMetHERISLAND1_2_FD_187400 | JGI IMG/M metagenome (GOLD analysis project Ga0209454, IMG submission 187400) | Marine gutless worms symbiont microbial communities from Max Planck institute for Marine Microbiology, Germany - Olavius geniculatus... | ecosystem: Host-associated > Annelida >...
ACATTTAACCTCAGCGACTAGTTCTGTCCGCCAGCGCCACTGAAGTCTTTTTAGCACATACTGGCGCTTTACAAGTCAGATTATTATTATTATTATAAGAGATGTGGTGGGGGCTTGCTGTACAGGCTCGAAGGGAGGCTAGATGTCTCCCCTCGCATGAGTGATGTAGATATATTGAACAATGCACTGAACACTGTTGATGATGATGATGATATGTACCAGACGTATGCTACTCAATGGTCACTTGTAAACATTAGACGTTCGTAATCCTTTACAGACAGTGCTTTGATACTGTTGGATCAACGCGTGTTGTGTATGTTTGTCGGCGGACTTTATTGTGTGTTAATTTTTAAACAAATGTGTTGCTTTGATGTGTGTACAGTGTACATGGTTGTTGACAAGTTTTTTTCTCCTGATCAGCCTGTAGGCCTGATTGCATAACTTCTGGACACACTCTAGTTGCACACAGTGCGTTTATGGGTGTGTGTGTATTTGTCGGTGTTTGCAGATGGTGATGCATTTGCATTAATCGTCAATACTCGATGCCATATCTTCACTAAATATCTACCTTTGTGGAAATTTTTCTTTTGCCTTTGGTGAAATTTGTGGACAAAATTCAAAGTTTAGTAGAAATAATTAGCGCATTCGAGTACAGTCAGCTGAAAAGGAGAAAAAAGAAAACAACAGTAAAGTTGTAGTATCTACGACGCTAATTAAGGAAGGAAATGTATGAAAGATATATTTCTAACAAACGTGTAATATGTTTCTTTGATGTTATTTTTTAAATGTTTACGTTTTTGAAGATCCTAACGACGATTTATGCTGTTTCGTTATGATGTATCTCGTCATCTTGCTCTTCCACATTTATAATCAAAATTAGGGCCTATTTTCCTCATTTTTGGAGGGTCTGCCTTCTAGCTGTAAGTGCGGTTTTTCCTGCCTTGTTGTCCAGTTTGTCGCAATACATTGCTTAGGCCTATTTGTCATGTTTTGCTGTTACAACTTACATGTGTTCAAACAAATAAATGATTGATTGATTGATTGAATTGAACACGGCCATGAGTTCCTATTGAGTGCAACCGCAGCGACCTCGGCCATTTGCCCAACATGCCGCTCGTTATTTTGGTTTCATTGTGACTCGTCATTTCCAGCTAACACGTAAGACTAACTTATTTGGGTGTTGCTCTCCTATAGTCGTCAGCGTGGTGACTCAGCGACACGGTGTCTCATAAAAAGGGACCCCTTTTGTTTTTTTCATAATTTACTCAGATGATGATCAGTTTACATGAAATTTTTACTCGTTGTAGCTGAAAAATACTAATTCAAAATATTTCAACAAAATGTAGCAGTTGATTAGATATTCTTTGTTAGGCGTGACGTAACGCTGACGTCATAATATGTCACGGGTACAAGCTTGCTAGTCTCAACTAGTGTTGTCAGTTTCTACCCTGCTCCGATGGTGAAAAATCTGTTTCGTTGATGACAAATTTTTGAAGCTTTACAGTTGCAGCCACAAAACAAACATGCAAAGCGATTGCATTTACGTGTCTGTAGGGATATTAGCTGGACTTTCTCATGTTCGAGCAAGACAGTGCACTAGCACACCGAGCTTGCAAAATGGTTGCGTTTTTGGATCGCGAGACGCCTGATTTCATGTCCACGTGTTGCTCGGCGCTGACACGATAAACATTTTTTTCATTAGCGAACCAGATTAATTTCACCATCGAAGCAGGGTAGCAACTGACAGCATAAGACAAGCAAGCTTGTACTCACGACACATTATGACGTCAGCATCACGTCACGACTAACAAAGAATATTTAATCAACGGTCATACTTAGTTAAAATATTTTGAATTCGTGTTTCTTCAGCTACAACTGGTAAAAATTTTGTGTAAATTGATCATCATATGAGTTAATTATGAAAAAAACAAAAAGGGGTTTCTTTTATGAAACACCGTGTATATGGATCTTAAAGTAGGCTTAGCAGAATTAAGTGGATGCGCACGTTTGTGTGCAGATTGTTCGAGTGTTGCGCGCGCGTTATGCATCGAACTTTTAATTGCATGCACGATTTGTTGCGTCGAATGCAGCAAACGCCCATGCAAGCGTCGATCTTGATGCCTCCAACGCCCCAATGAAACTTGAACTCGATGAAACAAGCATTTAATCTTACTGTGACCTTGATTTTGATCCCACAATAGTTGAAACCAACCGTTTTTGTCATCAGTCAAATTTTAGTGAAATTTGGCCCATTTGGTTGTAAAATGGAATTTTTATCGTGCTGACAAACTTTTCCCGAGTGCACACGCTCGTCGCGGTTGGGTGATAGGCTCAACGCGAAATATTTTTGCCTCTTCGCAGCAAATTTAAATGCCATTGTAGGCCTAATGCCGAAATGCCAAATGCGTGTAAAAGCTCTGAAAAGGCATGTAGCGGGTTTATAATTTCGTTTGTTTCACTGCACACATTTATAGTGCACTGCATAGGCAAGGCAAACCAAAATGCGACTTTTGGCATCTTGTGTGAAACATGGCCCTATTGCGTGATCCTGAATCCGCCTATAATGTTTGCCGATATTCTATCGCAGGCAGAGGCGTAAAAGGAATCTGGATCGCTACCAAAGTCGATCATTTCTTTCTTTGACCATCCACAACCGCTGCCAGGAATTCATCCAAAATTAAATCCGTTCATAACTTGTTGAGAACTTTAGGCCCCTCTTGCACACAAAGGTCTAGATACCTTAAAAACAAGACTTTTGACTGAAGCGAAGGCCATAAATCTTCTATCGGCGGTGATATATCATTTTTCTCTGGCGCTATAGACCAGCTCTGCTATTATGAGTCAGAGGTATGACTTGTCATGACGCATGTTGTACAGGTATAGCCTAATGATGATTCATAGCGCACCTGGTTGGGCATACGCCAAGACAAGGCGTTATAATAGTTCGAGTAAATTGTATACGTTCATGGTTACGCAGTAAGAGTCAGATACTGTATAGATCTACAACGTACACCTGCCTCGGCGTGACTCACGCGTGACACAATACAACGTAACAGTGGAGTAACTAGGGGGTATCTCTTTTTATGCCTTCGTTCAAGGAGAATCCCTTCACCCACTGACAAAAAATTTTGTCACAAAAAGCTGGAGTCTTTACGACAGCACACAGTAAAGATTTCGTAGTCCTAGCTTGCACCGTTTTGGCACAGTCGCAGAGTGTGACGGATGGACAGACAGACGGATGGACGTCTCTACTATAGCTAAGAAGCGCGCTACGTGCTGTCGCGCGTAAAAGGCCGAATGTATGAGTAGGGCCTACATGAGCATTAATCAGCTGGCAGGAGCGAACTAGGCATACATAGGAGATTGTCATAAAGCGAAAGTTTGGCAAACCTACAGTAGGACCACACAGCAGCTATGGTGTTTTGCAGCTGCAGATCCAAAACTGTGGACGAACCTTAAGTTGATCAGAGACAAGCGGGCGGTAACTTTGAACAGTTTTAGCGGTCGCCCAAACATTTTCGTTTCGGTTTTGAGATCGCGGCGCAATCTGGCTTTGTTAAATCGTGCTGTCCAAGTTATCTTACTCAGGCTACTTAAGGAGGGGTCACACTAGCGGTCCGGACAAACGGTTGATGTTTTTGACGACCGAGTTCGGACAGCGGTGCTGCCGTCAAAACGGTCGTCAAAAACACCAACCGCCGTCCGGACCGTTAGTGTGACCTTTCATTTAGCCTACTTGCAAACAGTACAAAAACAGTAGCGGCTCGAGAAAAACCAAGCGCGTCCCAAAGGCGTTTGCTAGGAACAGTTTTCTCTTTGCATTTTCTATGCAAAGTTAAGTTTAGGGCATGCTTAACAGTCTGCAGAATCAAATTTGTAAAATGAATAAGTTTAGGTCCTAATTGCTTTGCAGCTTTTAGCGCATTTACTCAAAACTCATTTTACCCATTTTATTCACTAGTCAAAACTACTTAAATGACAGCTGTGACCTCATCTTTGACCCAACGACCTTGAAATTCTTATCAGCTTATTTCACTTTGTGCAAAAATACCAGAGTTTTTCACATTTCATTTTGCACTGACTTTATCTTGTACTTTGATTTCCAAAAGCTATATGGGATCTAAGTTCATTTCAATTGTGCTTCGACAATCCTGTCAGAATTCCTTCAATTAGATATTGCGTTAATCATCTTTGCGAAATCCGCGCACGCATTTTCCAGCCCTGCACCTTGGTCCGTCAATTTCCAGTCCTGCATATTCCAGCTCTGCGCACTTTTGTCCGTAATTTTCCAGTTTTGCATTTTTCCGTCCTGCATTTTCGGCCCCCATGACCAAGCCACGCGTCACGCCAGATTATCAGATATCTTACAAACCTTGGACGATAGTTTGCCAAATATTATCAGAAAAAAAGATTCTCGCAATTGACTTGTCCTCTCACTGGCTCCGTTGCTTGATGTCACACGCGGCGCAGGGTCGCCGGCATAATAATGCTGTTAAATTGCACACAGCGAGAGCGGTCAGATTTAACGACCAATGACTTGCGTATTCACCGAATGTCAACAAAGTGGGACTGGGCCGTGAATAAGTCTACCTAGGTGTCCACGCAATAGATGAGTCATGTATAACAAACGATTCTGTTTGCAACACAATACGTAACTGTCATAAACTTAACTGATTATGGGTTTCTTGCAACTGGTCTTCACTGGCGGTGACGGTAACCGGGTAATCGCCCTCCAGATAGTCACTGCGCACTAGTGTAGAGTGCAGACAGAAAGCACGGACAATCTATCTCCGGGCGATAAACGCCGAGACAATCCGGTCGAGAAAATCGCCTTCATAAACCTATACACAATGTGATCAGTTATCAACGAGATGGTCTAGGTCTCGACGACGTCTCGGTCTCGGATCTATGCCTTTCGAGTCTCGTCTCCATTTCGGCTTCAACAATTTTGTGCACAATTCCCGGCTATAAGTTCTGGTGTTTGCAAATTACGCATTTACAGGTTTTTGCAAGCTAGGGATCTTTGTGAGAGTTTACCTAGGGGTCGATTGTTACGGTTACGGTTACGTTACGGTTCTACCGTTGGCAGTAGCGTATGCAACCGAACATAAGCCGCAGTTAGCCCCCCCCCTAGACATTGAAAGTAGGACATTCTTGCATCGCGCTTCTTGCGTGCTTTGCAGTGAATGGTGACCGTGCTTAAGATCGACGACAATAATCTTAGCCTATTCTTATTCTTACGGAGAAGTTGATGATTCAGAACGTGGCAACGCAATGCTGCAATTGTGCCGCCTCATGACGTGCCGACGGTGCCGTGTTACACCCCTGGATCTAAGATTGTTAATTCTCAATAGACAGATATCCTTTATAAGGTCCCTACTTCTTAGTTTTCTTATCTTTTATTATAGTATCTAGAGTGTTTAAAGTGCCTTTATCGACTTAACACGCCTAATTATAATTAATTGTACACACCTCGACGTTTCATGCTGCAGACCTTCTGCGTCTTCGGTGACGTTCGAAATATCAACCAAGTAAATTCAATCACGCACGGAATGGGACATTAAAAACTAGTTTTACAAATGTTAATCGCATTTGGACTAAAAAACTTTTTTAAAAAAAAAAACGAAGTCAGCTGCTAGTCAACTACTTTCATCTATTAAAAATATTATAGGCCTACATATCCGCGTTTTGACGGTGAATGTATATAAAGGCTAATTCTAGACTCGTGAATACATTATACAGGCGCAACCGTAGGCCTATACAGGCCTATGAAAACGACGAATCAAAGAATGCAAAAAATGCTAAATTCTGCGTCAACGTTCAGTTTCTTATACACATCTGTGCTTATCTACCAGTGCTAATGTTGTCGCTTTGCCGAGTCAACGTTTAAGCATAATCGTTTTGAAACGTGGTGAGAAATAAGCTAAAATGTCGGCAAATTCGACAATCACGAATGTTTAGTATGCAATTTATACGTAAAATCACAAAAATGTCCTGTTTATACACAACTTTCAGTCAAAAACTGTTTTTTTTCAAAATGTCTCGGCTACAAAGCAGGTCAGCGAAAAGAAGAAACTTAAGCAACGCAAAGTTCTCGTCTTGTACCTTGTTTTTTCTTCAAAATGCCATATTTCTGTTCACATTTACGCGCATCGAAAACCTTAACTAAAAAGACTTTTAATATTAACAGTAAACTTAATGATTTTTTTTCACTGAAAGTTATTTGCTAGGCCTATATTTGTTGTTTGCACATTGAAGCACATTGAGCCTACTAGTAAAAAGTACCAAAAAACTCGATGCAAGAACTTTGTGCCCGATCCCTGTAGTAGATATCAGATGCTTGGCACTTGACACTGTGTGATCCCATTATTATGTCAGGTGACGCTCCGACAGCTCAGGGACGGATTAACACTTAAGGACTACGTCTTAAAGTTATCTTTAACCCAGTACTAACCCATCGTGCAACCCATTTCTACAGAGGCGCACAAAAGAGATCTAGACAGTGAGATAACCAAACAGCTTGATATATATTTATTACGCCTATTAATATGTTCGAGTTTTTGATACGTCGGTTTAGTCATCGTGACACTAAATCTTGTATAGCAGTCGGCTTGCGGCGATTGAAAACGAAGACACATTTGGTGTAAAAAACCACCGGTTGACTGCACGCCATCAAGGCTGACTTTCAATGAAACGTCAGGCATTGGTGACGATATATTATAGGGTGCAGAGATAAAGGGCAGAGGATAGAAGATTTAAAAGTGTGGGATTTTTAAAGCCCCCCACAACTTTCGCAAACGAAAATATTTATGTTATTTTGCGTCTTTTTGTTCTCCGTTGTCGTTACTGCCTCAGAAGCGACGGCAGTGTTGTTTTCCGCATCAACGCAATGTTTTTTTTTGTTTCACTGTTATCACGATAACATCTAATAAATCGCTGCACTTAGCTTGATGAAATTTTGCACGAATATGTAACTTGACAACATCTAGAAGCATTTTAAATATCAAGGTCATGGGGCAATTCAAAAGTCAAAATCACATGGATGTTTGTGCGCTTTTGTCTGCGTGATAGTACCCGCGGGCAGTACTTAGCCTTGAGCAAGTGTTTTGCTTGTTTCATTTGTGTTCAATCATTTGGGTATCTTTAGAAGCACTGTTAATTTTTTCTGTCCAGTTTCATTGCTATGGCACTATACTTTGCACTGATTAACTATAAAACAATAAGTCATTAAATAATTGATTAATTGATTGCTTGAATTATTAACTGATTGAGTAACTGATATCAAGTTTATGCTGCTGAAAAATTTTTTGGTGAAATCTATTGCTTGTCAAAAACAGAAGCGACCAGAAATCTCAACCCTCTCCTCGTCGAGAAGGGTTACCCCAAGTTGCATCGGCGTTCCCTAACGGGGTGTTTACACGATCTAGCAGACGTCCAGCAAACTTTTAGCAAACGTATTCAAAATGTGTATGCTAATGCTGGACGTTTGCTGGATCGTGCAAACACCCTATAAGGGGGCCGCCAAATGCCGCCGCATCAGGTACACTGCCAAACGACCATTACCTAACGCTAACCCACCTGAAGCGGTTACCTAGACAGGCTTACCTGCCGTCGTAAGGCCAACGATGCGAGGCCTCTGCATGCTGGCTTACTTGGCTGCGAGGCGCCTTCTGCCAGAACGACACGGTTATATACGACCCCTCGCCTGCCTCGGCTGCAAGAGGGAATAAACCGTGCAAGAATAAGCTTAGTAACTGCTTTGCAGCGGTCGCAAGCTTCGCAGCAATTCTGTCGGGTGCAGGCAGCAGCTGACCGGCGAGGTAAGATAATGACTTAAAGTTAACTTATCACTTAACTATTGACTCAAATACTCGTAAGCTGCTAGAAGCTATAATGTTAGTTGCGAAGAATTGTAAATTGCAGACAATGTGCTATTGAATATATTACGGATTTTATTAATTAATGCAAAAAAATTAAAAAAACGCAACTAAGATCCGTGAAGGGTTTCATATTAAGTGCTATATACCACCTTTACCCTTTACTATTTTAAGCAAAGTATGCACATCGATCGTAATATTTTTACCACGATGCTGATCTCGTGTAAAAATAATTTATTTTCTATCTTGTTCTGACAGCATTTTCGATGTTTAAACTGTCCATAAGCGTTATCAATAGGCCTATCTTTTTATAGTGAACTGATTTTTTTTCTTCGAGTTTGCATTGTCCTGCGCTTGATTGACCTAAATCATTATGTCAAGTTAGTTTTATTAATCAGGGCAATTTAGCAAACGCAGTTTCTGCCTGGGTGTTCCAGTGGCCGCATTGCTGTTTTTTTTGTATTGCTACGCGAATTAAGTGATAATGATGATTATGACCGTTATAATAATAATTGCTTTTTAACAGAGTTGGTTGGTTCACAGTTCGATCGCATGATGGCGCCACGATTCAGTATTTCGCTGATTGTGCTGATGTTGCTTATCACTGTTTTCGCTGCGACGTCAAAAGCCGAGGCGCCCGTCTGCCAAATCCCAGAGGGACATTATGACGGCGAAGTCGTCCGTTACTACGATCCCGAACCACGTAGCGGGTATGATGCATACGAGTAAAACTCTTGCCATTTCAATTTCCAGGCCTAATTGCGTATTTTTATATGTCGTATGTTTTTACTGTTCAACTCTGCACTCTTCATTGTAAACTGCATCAAATATTTAACACTTGCGCGACCATTTAAAAAATAAACTCAATCTACATGCGCGAAATAAGTTTTTATCTCAAAATTGGTGCAAAAATTGATTCGGCGACTAGTTTCGTTACTTGTGAAGGTTACCTGAACGGGCGCGTGTGGCTATGTATGCTACGTTTCAATAGGACCTATGACTATTAACTTTCATTATTCAGCAATACATAGAGTGTGTTATTTTTTCCAACTTAATTTTATGTAGAACTTAGCCTATTTAATTGCGTAACGATACCACGCGCATTTTTCATCTGGTTATGAACACAGGGCGGTGTGTACGGTAGAAGACCACACTCAGCGAATTATCCAAACGTGCCTGCCGCGATTCTGCTGTCGAGAGCCGTGCAACTGTGATCAGACCGACAGGCTTCACGAGAGCTTCTACCCAGATCGCCGATGCCTGTATGTAGCCTGCGTTATAATTTATAACAGTTATTGCGGTAAAGACATAAATAAGTAATTAAACACACACAATAAAAACAAACAGTACTAATAATGACATAATATTTCTTTGTTTACCGGTACATTTTTCTTTTTATTAACTTATTAAATCCTTTTTCTCGTTGTGTGCATTACGAAGGGCCAAAAACAGCAGCAGCAACAACAATTAACAGCAATAACATCAATAATAATAATAATAATAACAAAAATGGAAACAATTTGCATTGCTATTTTACAAGATTTGTTTTAATCAGTGCTTCCTAAATACATCATTTTGCAAGTTATGTACACGTTTAGAATCAAGCCCAATTTCCATCTATTGCAACGCACGTACAGTGAAGCGCAAAACGCTTGCGTAGGCCTACTTCTTACACAAGTGATCGGCGCAAACGACGCGTGAAACGTACACAAATACCGATGTAATAGACGCAACGAAATACGTACGCAACAAAACTGGGCAACAGTCAAAACGCAATTAAGATGACAGTGTCTGTGTTTACGCTGTGTGCATTGCTTGTTTTGCGGTTCAATGGAAATCAATGGCGTAGCCAGAAATGTGAATTGGGGGTCCCACTCTCACCGTTTCTTTCCCTTTTCACTTTTTTCTCCTTTTTTATCCTCCCGCTATTTTTCTTTCTTTTCACTTCCCTTAGAAGTATGACCTTTAAATTCCAGCAAAGAGGTTTGGGGGAGCGCTGTGAGCTCCCCCAGCGGGAACTGGGGCGGAGTTGTAGCCGAAATCAAATTAGGCGCTATTAATTATGGCTGTAAAATATGTAATCTGGTGGCAACAATTCTAACTTTTTTCATAGTTTTCTGTTTCCAATTTTAACAAATTTTTAGATTGGATGGAGTGGCGGGTTCCCTGTCTCTCCTCCCTTATATACGCCATTGATAACTTTAGATGGACCTGATTTAGGCGTCACTAAATTCAGTGCATTACAAATATATATCAGTATGCGAGGCGCGTGCCTAGACGTCTCTGACTAACACTCGAATTGTTACGTGCGGTGACACATTGTGAGAAGAAGATGTCATGTCACTTAACAGATTAAACTAACTAGACCGACGTCTTTTATTGTTGCATTTATGCCCCCTTCTTGCACTAGCTGACTCTGACAATCGCTGCTGAGTGCTAAGAATAGACGTAACTCGAGTCGATGTCTAGAGAGGGGCGGAATGAATTAATTTAAGTCACTATCGATTACTCACTCAAGTTATTCGTTAAAGTGTGGGCGTTCTAGTGGTCTTATATTGTTCCCATTTTGGAGCTCGCTGGGTTTAATAAGCTTGAACGATACTTTATCTAGCTTGTTATTGTATAGTCATTATGCAGTGTAGTGTTATGTATTTTGTAGCATTTTTTCTTTTCTTTCCTTTACTTTGTATGTGTGTGTTTGTCATTTTTGTGGGCCATGTAGCCTGAGCCCTGAATGCAACACAATTAAATTATGGGCGCCATTTCGAGGTCAAAGTTGGTGACCATAATTTTTGACCTTTTGACCCCGTGACTTAATGACATAAACTGGCCAACGCACGAGTAAATGATGCCAAGATTTAATGCAGAAATATCTCGAGTGCTACAATTCTACAGTTCGAGTTTTGACGCCATTTGCAGTCAAAGTGAAGATATTAATGACCTTAAATTTTTGCTTTTTTGACTTCGTATTTTAAAACACGCACAGAGAAGAAAACTGCATAATATAAATAAATGGATGCAAAAATAATTTGCATTATGTCTCGTTTCCTTTTGTTGCGCAAAAATGTGCGGCGGATACCTAAACAATAAATAAATTTTAATTTTCAGTCACACTGAAAAATAAGTAAAAGTTGCGACTTGTGCAGGAACAAAAAGCTGATATGTTATCTTGAACACAAAGTGGTATACAACAAAAAGAAAGTATGCTGCGACGGAAGCATAATGCTCAACAACACCAGGCGATGCCAGATGATCGGTACGCATATGCCACGTACTAATATTTCGCAAGGTAGTGTAGCAGCATCTTTGAGATGCAGTGGGATTTGCGCAAATTTTCTACCAGTCTATCAATAAAGCGCATTTAAAATGTTGGTCAATATTGGTGAAAATATGCACAATATTCGGTTTAGCTTTGAATCACGGGGAACAATGCAGATATACTTGCAGGGTGACTCGATTTAGACAAAGCTCTAATCTGCAAAGCGTAATAACAGCTTTATACAGTGGCCCATAATTACAGAATGGCATAAAAAGTGAAGATGTCGGTCGAGTGTTGACATAATATGCGGCTGTCCGCTTAACTTTACACCACACTGCACAACTCTTACCTTAACATCTGACCTTTTAAACTAAAATAATTATCGTCACATTGGTCACACTCGCTCCAAAAACGCTCACACCAATTTTGTTTTTTTTTCTGCGCCGTTTTGTTTTTCGAGTTAGGAAACCGTATGGGACAGACGGACGGACGGACGGACAAATCGACGAACAGGCAAACGACGTAACGCGGCCTATTGTGGCGGCCGCATAATTGTCATCACAAATAGAACTGCTAAAGTCTAAGACAGCTTTACTTACTGATTTTCTTATGTCGGATCTTTTGTTGATCTTATATTATGTAGCTTCTTGATATCAGGTGCGTGCTTTGGTCTGATATTTTATCGGCCCGGTGGCGCTTATTACGCTGGCTTTACGCCAGCTTAATTTTTTTTGCCGACCGTACTTAAGTAACGGTCGAGCTATTGGCATGGTTGTTGTCCGTCTCTCTGTCCGTCTGTAACGGATGTATTGTGATTAAGCTTTAGGTCGTAAAAAACTTTTTACACCAGTAATTAGCCATGTGTGCTAAACTCGAGCATGCAAAGTTTGTGTCGTTTTGCAGATCAATGCATTGAGAACACGCCCGGGTGCAAGTGCGTTGAAAATGGCTCGGGACCAACGAGATGCATCTGCGCACCGGGTTATGAGTTCAACCCCGACACTTTCCTTTGCACCAGTCAGTTTCACTACAGTTTCTTATTAATGTTATCTCAGCTAAAGAGGTTATGTGATTCGGGTCCGCCATTCCCACTGGCGTAAACATAGAGCACTGGGGGCTCGTGCCCTCTAGCAGCTTAATCGGTTACTTACAATAATACAAAAATGGATCAAAGCGTTTCATTTTAGCAACATAAATCAAAAAATTTTCTGGGGAAAGACACGGGGAAAGGAAATTTCTTTTCACATCTCACGTTTCGACTGCCCCCTCACATCTAAATCTTGGCTACGCTAGTGGCCATTCCGAAAAGCCGCCATTCCAACAAACCGCCAAAAATCTGTTTTAGACGACGACGAAATGTAGTTATTAAAAGTTAAACTAACTCCAAGACAGACCTTAATGCTAACCCTAACTTTAACATAACTCTATTGCTAACGCAATCTCTAAATTCACAATTCTATCTCTAAGCCAATCTTTATGGCGGCCCATCACAATGGCGGGCTTGCACCAATTATGTTTTTGCAACAGCCGATTTTTAGTCAGCTGCATTGCTCGAAAAATTACGAACGGTTTTTTGACGAAACTTTGTGGAGGGGTAGGAATTTACTTGGGTCAGAATGGGTAAATTTTGGCAACAACCCGGATGCTTTTGTGTATGCTTTACCGTTATGAGACTGCAACTCTCTTAAATCGTTTTGTATTCGCCAGGTGGCAGCAAACATTATCGGCGGACGTTGAGATCTCCGATCTCGAGGGAACGTCTGCGCTTTACGACTGCTTCTAGTAAAAATATAATGTAACAAAATGTATCGAACAAAAAAACTACGAAGGAAAGCAAGCTGCCATCCAACATGGAGGATTGGTTTATAGCGTGCGGGGTATTCGACAGCGCAAGACAAATCTTTGCATGACTCAACAGCCGTCTCGGTGTAACCCTTCCCCGTGTATAGAGCCCCTAATGCTCACGTCATTCGAACAAAAGAACCGGCAGCTCTCTAATGGGGTGTTTACACGATAAAGCAAACATGAAGCAAATGCATTGGAAATACGTGCGCACGACGTGTGCTGTAAGTTTGCTTCATGTTTTCTTCGTCGTGTGAACACCCCGTTAGTCACAGAGGTGTCTATCTACCAAGCCGGCGACGCACGCGCAAGTATTCGCAGGGCGTTTTTCTGGCGTCGTTACAGATTTCTTTTTATTTCAGATACGTACGATACGCCCGTCTGTATAGGTCGGCGGGAGGGGGGAGCCAGTCGTTGTATATGCAATGTTATGCTGTGAGTCATCACGGGTTGAAAAAGGCTTGCACACCTCTGACAATAGGCAAGTAGGCAGGCAGGTATTCCCAGGTAACTGGCGCTAGGTAACCTTGGACGTATAACAATGACGGACAGTGAGCAAATATTCATCAAATACTGGAGTGAATTAGCAAAAAATATATCGCGTTGGCACAATAAGTCGCCATTTGCGCGATTGTCGCAATTCATCGTCCAGTCCAATCTGGAAAACTGTGAAAAGGCTATGATCTAAACACCCAAATTCGTTGGTCCAGTAACGACATATTAAACGGTCATCTTCAGATTACTTTTGCTTTCTCGGTATGCAAACTGTCACACCGGCTACTCCAGACCGGACATGAAGAACTTTCGTACAAATTTTGATTTTTTTTCTGCGTTTTTTTAAAGTTAGGCGCTCGTTCGGGACAGACGGACGGGCAAGATCCGTAATGCGGCCTATTAAGACGGTCGCATAATGCAGCAGAAATTAAGTGCAATAGTAAGAAGTGATATATAATAAATCTATGAAATATCATAGATTTACGATTGAGGTGGACTTGCACGTGGACATTTCTAGAATTTTCGTTTGTTTAATTTTAACATACATGCATGTGCTGTATTTGTGAAAAAAGAAGATACACAAAACACACCGCATTCTGCTAATTAATTTTTTAGCTGCCCCGCATATCGATTATTATGCGCGACAGCATGCAATTCTTCGCGTATCTTAGCCATCATCTAGGCGTCCGTCCGTCTGTCTTTCTGTCCGTATGTCACACTACGGTATTGTGAAATCTTCAGTGTGGGCTGCCACAAAGACTCAAGTTTTAAGATCCGTAAAGTTTTTCCAGGTGGCAGCACGATGCTGTCGCGCGTTACGTGAGCTTTGCTCAAATTACTTGTATTTGTTTGGTTCCGTGTTTAGAGTTGACGCCACCAAGCGGAGCAAACACGGCAACATCCGGTAAAATTTTTCTTCTCTTTGTAAGCTTAACTAATTATGTGTGCGAAAGTGTTCAATCTTGTACTCTAGTCATTTCGAAAGTGGGACACATCAAAAACGCATTACTTTACCAAAAACGGTCATAGTTCAATATTATTTCTTAGATGCTAGCAATGCAAAAAAAAACATATATTTTAGTAAAGTTTTGCGCTGTTACAGTGCTTCTCGTTTAATTAAACGTTCTCAAACATTAAAAGTTTAATTTTTTTAAAAAGTTTTTTGTTTGTTGTGAAATCGATTACAGATCATATTTTATTTCATCTGTTAATCGTGATTTTTAATTGCTTTATCTTGATTACCTCCGCCAAGGAGGTAATGTTTTTGTCGGTTTTTGCATGTTTGTCTGTCTGTTAGCAAGATAAATCAAAAAGTTATGGACGAATTTTTCTGAAATTTTGAGGGAATGTCGGGCATGGCATAAGCTACCAGTGATTCAATTTTGGGCGTTATCCGGCAGAAATCCTGGATTCTGGATCACTTTAAAATTTTCGTTACCATTGCGTTAAAGGGGGCATAAGGGTAAGGGAACCGCTGGCAAAGTGAATATGGTGACGTTACCCGGCGAATAACATTGCCTTGGCAGAGGTACCTGCGGGCTATGACTGCTTTCTAGTTATTTTTATCTTTACAAAACAATGTTAATATGTGACGGATAAGGTGTATAAGATGTTTTTTTCTGGGTCGTAATTTTGTGTACGTTGTTTAC
>Ga0209454_1001354_pt1 | contig 15122 bp, 12 predicted proteins | sample WorMetHERISLAND1_2_FD_187400 | JGI IMG/M metagenome (GOLD analysis project Ga0209454, IMG submission 187400) | Marine gutless worms symbiont microbial communities from Max Planck institute for Marine Microbiology, Germany - Olavius geniculatus... | ecosystem: Host-associated > Annelida >...
TGAGGGTCTGGAACATGATATAGCAGCTTCAGCGGCGGCGGTGGCGGCCTGGGCAAAATGGGCGTGCGCCGGCACATACCGCAGATAACTGCCGCCGTAGCAAGCAAGCTGCTGCAGCATGTTTGGCAAACGGACGAAGAGTTAAGGAGGGGTCACACTGGCGGTCCGGACGGCCGTTCGGACCGCCAGTGTGACCCCTCCTTTAGCGAGGAGGAAGAGACAGCAGAACAGAACAGCTGTGTTGCTGTTCAGCCAGCCATGCCGTGACCTTCAGTTCATGCCGGCAGCCCGGGCTTGGTGGCTTAGCTGACTGCTTGCTGGCACTGCATGGCGGCGTACTGGCCATGGCAGATCTGCTGTTAACAAAAAACTGGTCTGAGACCGGCCGGCGCTATGTGCAAATTATTTCGCGCAAAATAAAAACATAATAAATTATACACAGTCATGCAGTGCACTTAGCTTTTCGACTTCTATCAAAGAGACTTTAAATAGTTGCAGCAGTCAGCAACTCAGCATTATTCTACCAATCGGATCGTTCATGTGACGTGAACCTGAATAATTATGTAAGCAGGCTATTCTTTTACTGCTATGCACAATGAAGATTTTACACAGCATATGGTTATTAAGATGTTTAAATTACATTAATACTAATCAGCTCATCGGGGCTTCGGAAGACAGAGTGCTCTGGCATCGCATGGTCGCCAACGTCGTCAACGATGGCGCGGCGACTCGCGACCGGGACAACAATTTATTAAGATCAGCCTTATTAAATGAAATGACGCTAACACCTCTGTACACTAAGTTTTTGATTTGTACAATATACGTACTTTTCACCTGAAGCTTGATACATTCATGCATCCTTATAGTCATCATTGACTTTTTATATCTATTGGTAGTTTTGCTCGCCAGATCCCGTTCCCGTTAACACGACGTCTTTCATGGAACAAGCGCAGTACAGTCGAAGGCGCTAGTTCGGTGTCGTAAATGTCAGCAATAAGACCTCTCTGCATTCTTCCAGATCCGTGTTGCATCCGTGGCCGCGAAATGCAGTATCCGGTATTCGTTCAGCATCAGCTGTCTGAAGGCTAGCTGGCTGTCTTTCGTCGTTCGTTCATGATCTGTTTACATTACGCCAAGTACCGCTTCCACTTCCGCACAGAAACTTCTTTGCCCTGCGCCTTTGACCTCTCCGCCTTGACGAACAAAGTATTTCTGTGCCGTGGAGGGGTATACGTCGTCAATTAACTGAGCGATCTCCTCGCTTTTACCGCATGCAATTGACGGAGAGATGTCCGGTGTCTGGCGAGTTTTGAATCCTACACCGTGATCCAAAAAAGTAAGCCTCACTACGCTTTTGTCATTTAAATTTTGTCCGCCTCCCAAAAACGTTTTATCGGTACGCTCAGCGGTAAATCCGCAGTATGCTGACGCCGAACTTGAACGCTAAAACTCAGCATATCTAGACGCTTCTACATATTTATAGACATCTGCACAAAGCAGCGCAACAACCGCACTTTGTCGATCACAGAACAGGCCTATTAAAGGAGAAAAATTTAGTATCAATGTGTGACACTGACATGTCACATGGTAGTATAGCGACACATTTAACTACGACTTTGTTGAAAACCGACTGCTCCCTTTGCTAGTAAAAGCGTCCGAAAATCACACTGTATTCGATCCAGTTATGAATCTACTCAATTCGATGACTTTATATACCGTTTTGCGGACCACCCTGAATACAAGACCCAGCAGCTGTTATAGTATAGGGAGGAGTGCAGGATAGATGGCAGACTAATGAACTCGTCTCCTGTGACCTCTATCATCGACAGGTGACCTTACGACCAGCGAGAGTGCAGTACGACGAATGCTCAGCTACATGCAGTTACTATGCGTCTCTTCATCATTGGTCTCGCTGAGCATGACATTAGTGTCGCGCGGTTCCAGATGTTGGGAGCAAGAGTTTGAGTGGACAGAAGTCGTAGTCAGCCAGCTGTCGTGAGGTTAATGTTGAGATTCGATGGCTAACAGCTACTGAGTGGATCAATATGAAAATTGCTGCTAAACCCACTTAAAATATTTGCGCAAATGTGGGCCCTATACATGTCCCACTCGTCAGAGTGAGGAAAATATAGCCAATCGTACCACGAAGTCCATAAGTAATGTACATTGTATGTCATTTCCAGAACTGGATAATAATTTAACACTCAAGCAAAGTGGAGGCATTCGCCCGCCGCAGTAACCTACTCAAGTGTTCGACCTTGATGTGACCTTGACTTTGATCTCACATTTTTAAAACCCTGAACATTTAATCTAAGCCACAATATCAGAGGCATTTTGTGCGCGTATATATATATATATATATATATATATATATAGCTAATAACATTTTGTGCAACTTTTCTGCAGTCATCGACATCTAAGCTATAATTTAGGCACGCAACGTTTAGTTTTTGAATTGTACATTCCGTTTGTGGTGCATTTTCGCTCTTTTGTTTTGTCTCTCTTCTTATTTGCTACTAGCATACTACGGTGAATAGACAGATGAAGGTAGCTGGCAGGAAAGTTACAGATGACAGGAAATCACTCTAGGCAGTCGTTATCGCTTATCGCCGAGAACTTCATAATGATATCACGTACCGAAAACGCCCACATTGAGTACAAAACTCCTTCCACGAGTGGTCTTATCACTGTTATCAGTCACCGCCTCGCCAACGGCTTTCTTAAGATTTGATAAAATGATGGTAGCAGAGCACCCACGGACCAAACACACGGCTCGCTATGAAGAAACCTAAAGCCCGGTATAATACAGACCACATGTAGCATAAGTGATGGAGCATGGACTACTAGATTAGTCCATTGATGAGGGCTGTTGTGTTCAAGCGCCCACAGATGCTGCTGCTGCGGCTGAATTTGCCGTCTCCATCCTCCCGCGGGTAGCAGACGATTTGTACCACGCCTTTGTTCCTTGGAATTTCACGATTCGTACCACAGCACGGGGACTGGGGCTGGGCGCAGCGGCTTGTTATTGGCTACTTGGCCGGTAAAAAAAAAGTCTTAGCTAGACGTAGCCGGGCTAATGAACACATTTTAGCATGCACCGGTTGCAAAAGTTGAGCTTTGACGACATCCACTGTGCCTTATGCCTATCTCTTCCATTTTGCTATCAGCTAAGTGATTTTGTGAGTAGACAAATAAAACAATAGACATGTAAGAAAGAGGCTCCAAAAAGATGTAGTTTCAAACTTGCTCTACTCATTCACGACTTGTCACTCGCGGCCCACTAACCGCCCGCACCCCGTTTCGTGGTACGAATCATCATATAATCCCTCCCGCATCAACGCCGGGCTACAGAGCGGCAGTGAGCATTAAGATGAAAGCCACAACAGCCGAGCCGTGTCCATGGCCGAGAGGGAGTCCCTGTCTCTGTATCCTACGTTGGACATCTCTGCGTACTGCTGCGTCATGGTAACGAAGACAGCTGTTAACAGTATTTATCAGCCGGTAAAAAGACGGCAATCACAGAGCCCCTTTTCAATGCGCCCTGATTCCCTCGTAAGTTTTTGGCGCTATACTTACTTACTTACTTACTTACTTATCACGATCGAACTGATCACAAGAGAAGACAGCAGCACGACGTTCAGAGCACTGGAAATTAGAACAAATATCACGATATTTTTACCGCTGTGTGCACGTAGGCCTAATAATTTAAGGCGCAGTATTGCGACTGCAAGTTGGCTGTCTGGACGTTACGGTACGGCACAAGTGCCGCCGCTTACTTAAAGCAAAAACACAACACAAAAGTCGAAATGCTAAACACGCTGGAGTTAAAATTCCTTTCCAGTAGCTTTTTCTCGTATGCTTCAGTGATGATGATGCCATTCAGTCAAAGAGACGCCCGGATAAAACGCTCGCCTTGCAGATGCGTGCCAACTGCCACGTCTGAACGTCTGTTTTCACTGGCCTCAGTGGCCTGGTCTAGATTTTACGGGTCCAAGTCAACTGTAGCGTTTTGTGCATGCTCACTCGCACTCCGGGTACTGGGGATCCGTTGGGGAGCCCTGGGCCGGCTGCAGAGGCTGCTGAGCCTGGCTGGATGCGGCTCGGATGAACTTTCACTGCTGGCATCGGTATCCGTCGGCATCTGGCATCATTGCCGGCTACGGAGGCGGGGACTGGTGTGCACACGGTGGGCGCCGAGGCGTTGGAGGCGAAGATAGGCGCATGGTGTGCAGGCTACTCACCCCGGCGAGATGGAGATGTCGCTTGCCTGCGTCTAGTTGGGAGCTTCGGGCTATCAGCAAGCAACCGAGCGAACGCTGGCAGACTGCAGTCAATTCAGTTTAGCACGGCCGCCAGTAGTCGTTATACTTTAGCACAGGACGTGTCACTGTATTCGTCTGCTCTGCTCTATCTGCTTGACCGTGTGAATTCAAAGCGATCGTCGGATATATAACTGCTGTGTGACTGCATCGAAATACGATACGATCGGAATCGTAATATCCACTCGGATCTTAGTAACGTGACACTATCTAGCAAGTAAGCGTGCATTAAACTATTGCGTTAAGTGATCTAAATACTGCGCTGTCTACCGTGCGCGCACGCGCGTAATTTGTTCTCAAAAGTGGGGGACAAAATCGAAGATTATATCTGCCTTGAAAATCCACGGCAGATGGCGATAATCGACAACTTATTTTCCGTGAATTTTCACGGAAGCATCTTTTCACTTTTGGCTATATGTCGTGGAAAACTATGTATTGAAACGTATATATTAAAGCTGAGGAGATAAACGACTGGTCATTAAAAGTGACTCACTGAACTGAAGTAAAAAATACTGCAGCATAACAGACTAGATGCAAATAGTTTTGTTTCCGTAACACTACGACAGTAAACAAAAAAATCCACTAGTATCTATTGCTAGGGGTTTAATATGGACGGACCGCGAATTCGCAACTAGAAACACAAGATATTTTTGCGCCTTGTCTCTCCGCAAAATTACTCAGAACTTCATAGGTTTTTAACAAATTGAGAGGCGAAGCATGGTCAAGATAGCTATCAGTTCTATTTTGGTGACAATCACGATCCGGATTCAGGAATTTTCGAAGAATTATTCTTCGGTTTTTTGTAACATGTGTCAAACCGCTGCTACCGTAATATTCACTACATAAAAAGTCGGCGGTGTTTTGTGCAGTCCGAGTGCTTTTAATAATAAAATTATTGGCAAATTACTTCCCGTTACGGAACGACGCACTGTCCGTAAAAGTGGACTTTCGTTTCTCAGTTTTTTTGCAGGCCACTTTGGTAGGCCTTGGTCGGATAGCGCGACTTCATAATTAAACCGTCCATATTAAACCCCTAGCAATAGATACTAGTGGATTTTTTTTTGTTTACTGTCAAAGTGTTACGGAAACAAAACTATTTGTATCTAGTCTCTTATGCTGCAGTATTTTTTACTTCAGTTCAGTGAGTCACTTTTAATGACCAGTCGTTTATCTCCTCAGCTTTAATATATACGTTTCAATACATAGATTTTCACGACAGGCTAGGTCTATGCGTCGCGCAGATCGGAGACGTTATAGAAGGTTGGTCGCGAAAAAAAATATTCGTAATCTGAGTTCCGACATGGAAAACTTTTCCGAATCGTAAATCCAGTTGTTAGCCTTAAGAGTAAGGTATTACTTTGCAGTGCATTGTGCATTGCTGTTTGATTATTTTTCTATCATTTTTTGTGTTCACGGGTGTACCGGTAGTCATCACTTGGCAATTCAATTTCGATATTACACAGATCGTTTTCACATAGCGAACTCTGTCCGTCGATCGTCATGCCCAGACGTACACACATGACGGACGCCCCAGGCTTTGACGACAACAGTCAGGTTGGACCTACGTGTATAGGCGCAGTCCAGCAGTATTCTGTTTGTATAGACAGACCTGCTATTGTATGCAGCGACACGTACAACAGCTATTCCTGTGTTCATAACGCAATCCAGGTGCCAATACACATGAACGTAAGCGACAGATGGAGCTCGTTTTGTGAAAAATGCACGAAAATGCAGACGTACATGTAACTTGGTTGGAACGAAAATTTGGAAGTTTGTTAAAAACTGACGGTAGCACAACCAGCAACCACAAAAAATTAAAAACACTCAGTAAAACACGCGTCTGCGCCGAGCTTATTTTCTTGGCTGTCTAAACTAATTGTAGCAGTGAGGCAAAAATGTCTAGATTATTATGGATTAGTCCTTGAGTGAGTAAAAAAATTTTCTTATAATTCCAGGAACCATGGACTCGGCCGGTGGCAATGCAAGCCGCGACTGTTAACATCCGCTCCGAAAACTGTCGTCAAAAATCCTCCCCCCCCAAAAAAAAATCGTGGATTTGGTTGCGATCATTTACATTTTCAGGCCACAATTCATAGTCGTGAATTTAAGTGTTCATCCTAGACGAGGGTGTCAAAACCAGCGTCGACATGATATGCGCATACGCGGCCGTCTGTCCAGTTTTCGAGCGTTTCAGGCGTTGACAGTAAATTAGTTCACCTCACATGCTGTGATTAAGCGAGATTATGCGCAATCCTAAGATTTTTGACATCCGATGACCTTGACCTTTGATCTTTTCAATTGTTAATCCCGCCCTAGGGAACATTTACACTAAATTTGGTTTTGCTACACTTTTTGCTTTATGTTTTTGAGTAAGAGGCACAGTCTAGTCTTTCCTTTTTCTAAAGACCCTAATTTATCTTATTACTCATTGCACCCTTTCCTTCCTCTCTACCCTTTTCACATTTCTTTCCCTGTTCTTTTCTTCCCAGCGGTATGGAGAGAGTTTCCCAGGCCAGGTTACGGGGTCCGTGGCTATTCCCGGTGGAAACGTTTTGATATTGGCACGGTGATACGTTTAGATCGCCGATCTGAGAATCTTGGACAAAAAAATGATACACAGGGCCGAATATTTGACCGGTCACCGCCTTGAACAGCCTTAGCCGGTATGTACGACCACCAAAATGATGGCCATAGGTACCGGCTAAGGCCGTTCGTGTCCATGCGGCGACGGCGAGCGCCCGAGGCGCTCGCACGGACACGGCGGCACCGGAGCAACTGCCCAACCTCGGCCGAAGCCTCACGGGTCGACAGTCCGCCAAGCAGCTGTCAAGCTAGCACTATCACAGAGTACCGCTTGGCCAGTTTTTGCCACTGCCTGCAGCAACCTCTAATATACCACCCAACCTACTCTAGATTAATAATGGTGTTCACAATTGTTCCTGTGCATCTTTGAAAAACAATAACCCTAACCCTAATCCTAAGCCCTAAGCCCTAAACACTACACCATAATATTAACGCAAATTCTAGTAATTAGCGCGTACACTATCTATAATGTCATTCGCTAGGTGGCGACTGTGATTTTTCGTTTTGACCGGTCAAATAGCCTACAGGCTATTAGGCCGGTTGCCGGTTGCCGGTCAAATAGTCACCGCGAATACACTAACCATAGCCCTAATCCTAATAAAATAATAATAATATCCTACTGCATTACGTATAGCACTAGTGACCACTCGCAAATCTGTTTGCACATACACAGTGACACATTCAGATCGGCGATCTGAGAATCTTGGACAAAAATTGATAGGTTCAGATAGCCGATCTGAACGTGTGATTATAGTTTTGATATTTATTATGCGATTTGGTGCATTTTTGTAGGCCTACATCTTAGCAGCGAATCTGCTGCTGCCCATGCGTTTCTGATTTCATGAACACCCTGTACTGTTAGTGTAACAGACTTTGCCGCTCGTTAAGTTTAATATCCGGAGATAAGTGGATACAGTATTTAGCCTGTAGGCCGATAGTCTGAGGTGTATCTGGAACGTATCTGCCGTGAGACTAGACCCAACGTTCTGCTGGCCCATAATGTACGTTACGTGTCTCGTAGGTTTGCTAAACAACTTGTGTGGCGACTGGCGAGGATAAGAAACCGCCCTGTACATAGACAGCAGAAGAATGTGCAACTGCATACCACGCAAGCAAGAATGTCGTACTGTCGCAAAGAAAACGCGCGCGCGATGCCGCACTCGTTTAATGCGATGAGATACACAGCATCAATGGGCTACGCTGACAGTGTGGGTTTATCTTCACTCAGACTTTTCTCTTGGGCTTCAAAAGATGCATCGTCGTTTATTACTACTCAGCCGCTCGAAAACTGATACTCGTTTTACCACCCCACGTAGGGTAGAATGCTGAGTCAACTTGGTAGCTTGTTACAGACCGAGATGGTTTGTTTACCTGTTTGCAGATAGTCACCCATCCAGGTACTAACCGGGCTCGATGTATAGTAACTCTGTTGATCGAACAGAAAGCGCTACCGCTGTACACCAAGCCAAGTAGTGCGCTGCGCCTGTAGCACTCTTCCGGTGAGGGTGCTTTCTACTATTGTGAATGCCAATACTTTTCCTGGGTGCGAATTGTCGAGTAGTTCATCTATCGATCTACAAGGGCACTCGGACGGAGAACGCACACCTCCGCTAACGCTCTCATTTTTTTCGTTGTGTACGCCTTGCCAGTAGGCCGCATCATGGGTCTTGTCCGTCCGTCGATCTGTCTGTCTGTCTATGATCAAAGATTACGGCCATCGGGGATAAAAAATACCTGGCGAAAATAACGCATATTTCGCGTAAATGTTTACGTACGTGAGGCGAATGACGCGCTGGCCTTCCGGCCGGCTCACACGCGTCGGCCGACTTCGCCCACTGCACACTAGGCAGCGGTGAGCGGGTAAAACCCTCGGACGGTAGATGGACGGCCGTATACATGTCGCTGTGAGGCGTGACGAGTACGATTTCCTTGCTTGTTCAGTGTGGGATGCCAGTTCGTTGAATGCTAGAACTGTGCTTCTTCGGGCAGGTCAACGTGCTCGGTATATATCCAAGCATTAACGTCAACTCAGCCTCACATATTTTTGGGGGTAGGTAAATCGAGTGTCGGTCTGGTTGGCTGGGGTTAAGGCGGGGCGCATTCACCTGTGTCTGGTCACTCGGGTGGCAGGTAACACTGTGTGATCCAACATGGCAGCTGACGCTCTGTAGTTTTGAGGTGGTTCCCACTATATTGCCGCTATACACACTTTTTATAGGGCGTCAGCATAACTTGCTATGCAGATGCCCTGTTTTAGCTATGACAGCGGTGTCTGTTTGTGTGTCTGTTCGTTACACCCTGATTCTGTGTGAAAACGACGCAAGCTAGCTTATCAACGATCACGAAGTCTTCACTGTCAGCTTCGCGAAATGCTCTATAGTTAAGTTAACCTTCCTGACGATGGGCGTCTGTCCGTCTGTGTGCGTGTGCAGTACTAAGCAGGTGTTAGGATGTCGCACACGACGACGACCGTAGTCACGAGGCAGGTCACCAGCTCCGGCGGTACGACTCACGTCACTACCGGCAACCGCGACTGGAACACGGGCGTCCTGTCCTGCGCGCAGGACTGCAAGACGTGTAAGCAACGATCCGTTACTTACTTACTTGTCGCAGCGTTTTCGTGTTTTCTGCCAGCGTAATGTTGCTCTTTATTGCCTACGTGTTTTTCATTGCTTTGCCTTTTCTTTTCGTCTGTCTTTTTACCCGGTCGCCTTAAGCTATTTCACCAAAGCAGCTACGCCAGGGGAGGGGTTGTTGAGTTGAGTTCTTCATGGTTTCGCTCGGCTTCATGTTGTTAAAGAATGTGGAAACTTGATGAAATTGTGGGCGAGCGATGTCTGCTTTGAGCTTAGCGGAGCAGTGCTTTTTCTAGTTCCCTCAGCATCAGCGGTCATCATTATTATCTGGAGGGGCAGGGCGACGTCAAGTTTGGACGTGCCAAAGGTAGCTTATTGTCACCTTCTTTTCAATCAGATAGGGGATCTGGGGTAGCGCTATAAGCTCACGTAAGGTAGTTTGGGACGGAGCGCTCACCTATGAACGGGGTTTCGCTTTGTTCAGCATTTACTGTGGGCCTTTCCCGACAGTATAGCTTGGCTAATGATAATTCTGTATCTGACAGACCTAATCATCAGTGCTCTTTGGGAAAACTGGAGACACGGGAGGGGAAAATCCTTATATAGAGGTTGCTGGATAAAAACTCTGTCAGAGAAGTGTTTTTGCGGGAACAGCCATTTGTTGGAATCGTGAATGACGATAGCTTATACTTTTTGCCTATTGTGTAATTACTGTATATCGGCGATACGTTGGTATATGGTTTTCGTTTGTACGTAACTACAATACAGGTTTCTGCGTATTCTGCTGTCCGCTGTGCTGTGCGTCGAAGCTGTCGAAACGCATCGGTGAGAATTGCTGCGTGCCGTGCTTTGTGCCTGGAGGCATCATCACTATGCGTACCAAGATCCGACTCATGCTCGGCATACGTGTACGTGCCTATATGCTTCACCACAATTGATACGTCTCTCTCTCTCTGTGTGTGTGAGTGTGTGTGTGTGCGTGTGTGTGCGTCTTCTATCTTCGTTTTCTGTTTCATTCGTAAACTGCACTCTGTCTCAATAAAAACAGCCCACTTGATAAGCGGCCGGTCTAATAGGCCACATTGCGGATCTCGCCCGTCCGTCTCTCTGTCTGTCCGTCTGTCTCGTACTAGCTCCTAACTCCTAACGAAGACGCAGAAAGACCAAAATTGATGTATGTAGGCATCAGTATGCCTAACTGGTGTGCCAATTTTCAGCGCAAAATGTCGTCGTATGTCAGGGTTGTGCCGTGCAATGTGTAGCTAAGCGGACGGCTGCATACTCTGTCGCCAGTGCGCTGAAATCTTCGCTTGTTTTTTTTCTGCTGCGCCTGATCAGTCTGTTCGATCGGCACCAACGTCGACGACTTTCTTTTGTCAAATTCAATTCAGCTGCAGTGACTGGACATAGGGGCCTAGCATTAACAGTCACAGCGTCTGGTCCTGCGCGCGATAACGTGTCGGGCAAGCAGTACTCGTGGGAGGGTCGAATCGAAAACTGCCTCAGCATAGATGAGATATCCTGTTGATCCGGCGGCGCGATTAACATTCTAAGCTCCCTTTAGCGTGCAGGAGCTCCCGCCGTTCAAATATAATGAGATTAACGGCACGGTACAGCACGGTAAGGCCATAACGTTGGGCCTACCACTACAGTTCATGCAGTGGACGGCACTGGGTCTGCTGTGGTGATAAGGGAATCAGTGTCCGTTGGACGTCCTGGGGTCTGCACCGACCGACTTGGGTTGCACCGGCCAGCCAGACATACAACTAACTAAAACGAGAACGAAAACGAAAACTGTCGACCGCGGAACGAACGAAAACGAGATTTATGCGTTGCAAGTCGATTAAACAAAAATGATTAGTAAAACGGCAGTTTACGGCGTAAAACGTTTCCGATAGTAATGAGCCCGAGACCTACTTGTGAATTATTGTTGACTTGATGACGTCTGGCTAACAGTGACAATGTCCGACGACCACCAGTTGGCAATTGCTAATTTTAATGGACCGTAGCTGATGCTGAACAACAATGAAATGACAATTTCGTAAAGTTACAGATTAATAAGTACTGTTTTGTTAGGTTTGTCTAACTAAAATTGAACTCAAACTATGTAAGAATAGAAGGTACTTTTTCAAAAACTATTGACAACTGCTATTAATTTGAGAACGAGAATATCTCTGGCACCTGCGGGTGGCACGCTGAGAGTATCCGTCGCTCCGGGTCACTGGTGGGATGGGGCGACACAGCACGCTGGCACTGCAGTGATGAAGTTCGTCTCTCTGCAGCTTCGGCGGGCTAACGGCTGTCGGTCGGTCGGTTGATTTATGCGCTGTTGATAGCGACAGAGTTAGTCTGCAAGACACTGAGACTGAGACTGATAGTGTCCTGTCCTGGTCCTGTCGGCTGCTGCTGCTGGTGCCGTGGCTGAAACGCAGGCGGCGATGTCACCGCCCGTATCTGCCGTCTAGCCAACGCATTCTTCTGCTGCCACAGTTCCACCGCAGAGGAACTGAATAAAGCCCAAGATCCATTTCGCACTAAGCCACTTGCTTCGATTTTTGTGGATTTCTCGCACAACATGCTGTGCAACATGCACAACATGCAAGATGCAAAACAAGTCTATGAAGCGAAAGCATACAACAAATCCATATCGGTGCGCATTTATAGGTCTATAGCGTCATATGTAGCTGTCGAATCAGAGGCGCATGTTTTTTTTCACATAAAAGGTAAAAAATTGTCCGATACTTGCTATGGCGCTTTTTATATGAGACGGACTCGAGACCAGAAACGCTTTTACAATCTCGGAAGTGGCAGCTGTTCGGCATGAGCTAATGATACCACGTCGCACTATGCGGCCGTCCATTGCCCGCCGCAGCGAATAGTGTTGGATATGTCAAGGCGTTGTAACTTGATGCCTATCACAGCTGCTGTAGCCGGAAGGAACCATGGTTTTTAAGTCAAGATCACCGCCGGATCAAGGAATTTTTTTCAAGAGTATCATTCATTTACTATTGCGATTCATGTGTAGAAAGCCAAGAATAAAACGTGACAATCCTTAGCACGCCATGCGATCTTCATTGTTTTGTCTACTTCATCGATATAATTATTCATCTGACTCATCCCGCATAGCAAGCATTGATTAGCAGTGGCGACCTACAAACTACGTGTTTACATAGGGTGGCGTGTTTATTCGACCGCATGTTTTAGAAGCTGCATGTCCAGAAAATTCGCTATGCGCTGCGCCGATCAACGAGAAATGCGACAAGCACAACGTGTAATTTCTCTGTAGAGGGCGATTTTTGAGTGCCCGGTTGATCCTGTTTTCTGTAGCTCATTTTAACCAACAGATTGGCAACAGTTAACGTCTATTTTCTTGGTCGTTCGTAACTTCGTACCCGGTACTGTATGTTCCGCCATTTTTATGCGCCACTGGGTATAATGCACGTAGTACGTACATGCTACATTTTCTTTTCGTCGATTTTGACCGTATAAGCCTACCACAATGCGGCCTGTGATAGTGAAGATCAATATGTTTTGCGAATATACTCGGCGTGTAAGTCGTTTGTGCGACAGCTGCGTTTCATACACAGTTCCGTCGTTTGCTTACAGCTATTATTATTATTTGCACCGAGCTTCAGCGTCTAAACGAAATAATTTACGGAATTACACGATAGGCTGTGCGTTTTTCCTGCGGTTCTAAAATTGCGTGCATTGGTCGCTCTTTCGTATATAGCCGCACGTGGTAGCGAATTTTATAGGCTACCTGAGCTAAGTTTCTTTACCTCCCCACGAACTCGTTTTACTTCGCCAAAAGCACTTGCTGTCCGTTTTATGCGCGTAATCACTGACACACTGTAGTGTATCTCACCAACTTGTTAACGAATTTTGACGAAACTCTACAGCGGGGGGAAGACGAAGAGTGGCCCAAGGCTAATCAGATTTTTGCGGCGATCCAGTTTAGAATTCGAAAACCAGGGTTCTGTTGGCTTTGTGGCTTAGAGGGGCAACGTGTTACCCTCACGCTAAATTTCAGCCTGTTGGAAAATGTTTTTTAAATAAATAACTGCAGGGGCAGAAATTCCCCGTTTTGGGGGAATTTAGGGGCAAACTTGAAATTTTGAGCGCCCATAATCTCCTCCGTCAAAAATTTGCAGATGTTTGCCGGAAATGCAACTTCCCGCATTTTCCCGGATCGGGGAAATTGCTGACGAAAATGTCAGTGACAAGTTAGGGTAGGTGCTGTTGAGTGAAGTATGCGATTTGTACCAAGTGTGTGCTTTCTAGTTCAAATGTACATTAATTGACGCAATATGCTATGCATTACACCGGTTGCTTTTTGCACACGCCTGCGTGTACATAGCAATTGAAGGGGGTTAGAACGTACACTTGCTAGGCTGGCTTGTCTGTTGGCGAAATAAATATTTTGTTGTCTGTTAGCATTCGACCCTCAGCTATAGCACGTATAGCGCTATGACATTGCAGCTTCTCTTTTGTTTTTCTTCAAATAGTAACCTGTTTCTGCCATTTTTCGTAGTTTTTTATACGGCCGTCTTGTAGACCGGGTCAGACATCTTGCCTGTCCGTCCATGCGTCTATTTGGCCTTTATGGGCTTCAAAGTCGAAAATAAAAACCCGTATTAAAACCAAAATTGGTTGTAATAACCCTTGCGCCAATTTCCAGTTGAAAAAAATCAGAAGTAAAAGTCACTCGCCGTCACAACATCAAGATTCGGGCAAACGGCGCATATCCGATGTGCACGTGTTTGCTTATGTGGGCAATTTCGCGCCGGCTCAGGCACGTCGTGCGGCTTCAGCGTCGACTGTAAGCCAGGCGTAACCTAATTATTAAGCCCAGTTTACTGTCGGCGCCTAGTAGTAACTGGACGCTCGGTCGCATACATGTCGGCACTCCGCACTGTCGTAATTTTTTTCGTTTCTGTCTACTTCTGTTGAATTTATTGACCTTTCTTTTCGTTTGCAATAAATAAATAGCTGCATGTGTGTTTGTTTGCCACCTGTGAAAGGTTTGCTGTTGTTGTTCTCATTGACCTCGTAGCAGGGAGGGCCCCACGAAATTATAGCCTGTCGGAAAATATTCTTTTTGTTAGAAAATTATCTTCCAAAAACAGAAGATTTGGGGCTGAAAAAATGCCACCATCCCGAAGAACTTAGAAGCAAAATTGAAATTTCCAGCGCCCGTATCTTGTGTCGGAATTTTGCAGCTATTTGTTGGAAAATTGTATCTTTTTGCCTTCCCCAACAACCCAACCATTTTTTCTTTTCAGCCCACGACGTGTTGACGCCGTCGGTAGCTGCTGCTGCTGCTGATGATGTATCCGTATGTCTGTGTGTGAAGGGTTCGATCTGCAACGACTGCCTGATGTCGTGCTTGTGTGGTCCGTGTGTCGTCTGCCAAATGATACGCGAGCTGGACTCGGCTGGCTGGCCCAAGTAACTCCACTGACCGTGAGTCAAGGCGGGTCTAGGCGGTCGGGCACTAGGAGCATCGCTCGTCGCCATCCCGCCCTCTCTGCAGCTACGCCTCTGCCGTGGTCATCATGGTCGTCAGAAACTCGTCATCGTAATCATCATCATCATCATCAGCAGCAGCAGCAGCACTTCTGCTCGCTTGCTTTAGTCTTAGTCG
>Ga0209454_1001357_pt1 | contig 15114 bp, 9 predicted proteins | sample WorMetHERISLAND1_2_FD_187400 | JGI IMG/M metagenome (GOLD analysis project Ga0209454, IMG submission 187400) | Marine gutless worms symbiont microbial communities from Max Planck institute for Marine Microbiology, Germany - Olavius geniculatus... | ecosystem: Host-associated > Annelida >...
ACTCCACTTGTTTTTACTTTATTTTATTTATTTTACCGGAAAGATTTTCGCGTAGCGGCGAACTTTTTGCACAATCAAATAAACAGAGAGTAACAAAAAATTTGAGCTAATGCTTACGAGACGCGCGAAAGCCTATAGCAGTTCCTGTTCGCAAACTGTCAGTCTACCTCCAGCCATTTCGTCGCAGTTCATTCTTAGAATGCGCGCTGCAGCCGAAGATCGCAAAAATCAATAAAACCCCTTATTTTAGAAGTTTAGAATCTTTCAAAGTCATCGATGTTGATACCACTGAAAAGCTCGTCACTAGTGCTTGTTGTGATAGGCAGCATGCCCATGCCTATCTGCAACTGTTTTGACGAAAGACTGGTCAACAACGGTAAAATAACGACTTTTACGGTGGTACTGCTCGTTGATGCCCTCTTGCGCAGTTTTTCTTGAACCTAGAAAATCGAGACTTAAACCGTCAAAATCGACGTTTAATGCTAAAAATTTTATATCCAGTTTGTCCATGTCTATTTCAATTGGTTTCGGCGCAATTCGCCTTTGAAATGTGTCTCGCAGCCCAAAAATCGCCAAAAAGCCACAAAACCCCCCTATTTTAGCGTTAAAGGTCATTGAATTCGGTGGCAATCAAGAGCCTGTGTACGACTTCATATTAGTAATTAATAGTAACCTAGGCTCTATCTCGCACCGTTATTGAGATACAGCGACTTATTGATTAAAAATCACATTTTTCACCCCCTCTCATTTAGCGCCCTCGTTCGGGGTGACTTTCTTCGAATTTATGGAAAAGCTTTACGGTTCTTGAAACTAAAGTCCTTCACGCAGCCGACGGTAAAGATTTTGTGATCCTAGCTTGGAGTGGACCGTTTTTGACTGATTCACCCGTGTGACGGCAGACAGACGGACAGACGGACGGACGGACAGACAGACAGAATTGCGATGGCTAAGACGCGCTGAAAGCAGCAGCTGCTTTTGCGCGTAAAAACAGAAGCGACGGCAGCGATGTGCGATGCCACAAGTGTACGCAATTTTACTGTAAACGAATTGACTTATCTTATCGGATAAATTTAATTCCACTAAGACGTGCTGTGACATCCGTCTTTAGGCTGTCAGTGCGGGAGCCGGTTAGATCAAATGATTCTGTTCCTGCGGTTGTTGCGAGCTGACGACTCGGAGCGCCACCTGCCGTTAGTTGGACAGACTGAGAGTGGCTGCGTAGAACAAATCCGGTCTCGGTCGCTGATGGGTAGGTCCCGTAGATAGGCAGACAGGACAGACCCCTGCAGGATGGGGCGTTGCATGCCACGACAGCTTCTCTACCACGGACTGGTTGCTCGATCACCCGATTGATCGAGTAGCATATGCTGGATTTAAGTCAACGTTACAAGTGCAACTGGGACAACTGGAACGAGACACCACGACGAGAGATTTGCATGGTGCAGTTTCTGCGATGGCTTGTCGCAAAATCATACCCCGTGGCCTATAGTTCTCTCTGACATGAACAATCATGTACTGGTAAATGTTGCTTGGATTGTGGAACAACATAATTCCAGTAGAACGAAACATTTCACGAAAAAGAACGGAACATTTGCCGTTAACTCATAAGCATATAATTTATTGTAAACATTTTATTTGTTGTTTTTAGTTCTGCTTTGCCCAATAAAATAAAAGGTTTGCCATTTTTAGAGTAGGATCGAAAAAACACCACGAAAGGTGCTAATACTTTGTAACAGTCGGCCGTATCCGAAGCGTTGCGTTTCTAAATGTGCTCTTGTCGTTAAGCTACGGTTGGTTGATCGATTGTGACGTAAAAGTCGGCAGTACTCGGTGATAAATCTGTATTCTACAAATAGCCTTTTAGTTTCCGACCGGTTCGAATCCTCCCGAGATCGTACGCCAACAGGATCTTTATTTGTTTCCGGCCGATGTCAGTTAATGCTGAATGCGAGAAGACCTACGATATAAAGTGTCGAGGGTTGTAATTTTGCTCTCGGTTTACGTTGTGCTAAAACTACAATATTACGCTATCGCTACTATCTGTTTTTGCATTGTATTTGAAGCCAAAACACACATGCTGGCGTTGCTGAAGAGTCTTTTAAACATCACGGTGCATTTTCTTCTGGCGTTTTTTTCTAAACAAAAGTCAAATTTGTTTTCAACTGACTACAATATTAGGAAAATCGATCACGGCGATCTCAACGACATTATTCCGTAGTCGACGGACAAGCGACAACGGCGCATAGCAATATGGCCACTTAGACCGGAAGTATGTACTGCAGGCGTACTAACTGTATAATATCGATATATACCAAAACATCAAAATCAATTACGAGGAATCGAAATCCAGTCGCTAGTCGCTAATTTCACTGTCAGTGAAACTGCGTACATCAAGATCTTTTAAGTCGAGGAGAGTGTCACAAGCTAATGCTCACAAGCACGTCTTTGGCGTAGTGCTATCGATCCATCTATCACGTATTGGCTTGCTCGTTCGACCGTTCGTCTGTCGTCTGCCATCCTGCAGTCACATTAGCGTCTAGCACGTCGTGACCAAACCGACAGAGCTCAGCTGACGAAGATTTATGACGATTGGAGGGCGCTGACAGAAGATAACGACGAGCAAAAGCATCCGGCGGACTGACGATCTGATACCCGACATTCCTGCTGCTGTAACTGCCACGTCACGGCCGAGGCAAGTTACCGTTACGTTACGTCTGCTGGTCGACTTTCTCCCGGGACCGGACTGACTCGGCCAGGCCGCTAACCTTGCAGTCCTATCGTTTTAACGTCATTGGCGTCCGGTCACGGAGCGACAAATTCGACCGCCTCTCCGTGTGTTTCTTCGTTGTCTTTTCTTGCGCTAACAAACAATCGATAGTCGTAGACGTCGTGTGAAAGCTGCAGCGGTGCATGCGGCGTTTATAGAATTCGAGGAGAGCAGCAGCTGTCGATGCCGCCAGGGGTCAGTGCCGACTGCAGCGGATCGATGACAGATTCAATCGATTGCACTATACAACGCTCAGCGCCTCAGCACACGACCACCAGCTTGTTATGATCGACTGAAAGGTTTATCGATCAGACAAGTGCATAAAACCGGACAAAATTAGCTGTTCATGAGCATGCGTTCAGCCAACTGCTTGCTGCCGTTTATAGCGGAGGCGCCATGTTAAAATTATTAGGAGAAATTACGATTTAATTTCATTGTGTCACTGTATGCAGCGACTAATACAGTAGCCATTACTTCCTGCTGATCATCTAAAGCAGTTGCGGTTGTTGCTATTTTATTTCATAAACTTTACTGTGTTTTATTAATTAATTGTACTTAAGGCTATTACATAGTTGTTACTGTTTTATTACGTTGCAGACATAGGTAAAAATGCAAAAAGTAAATTCCAAAAACAAAAATTAATGCTAAATTTGAAGCTACAATAATTAATGTGCAAATCATTTAAATGAATATTGCGTTTGTATCGAACGTATGAATATTAAACGGTTAGCATTTTATGTTGTGCAACTTTACTTTTTGCTCAGAATGTTTTAAGTAAAAATGTGCATAGCATGCGTCAAAACTGACGGATAGGGAGCTTAATCTACTGGACGTGGCTACAACAGCAAATAATCAACGAAAAAAAACAAACGAAAGACAAAAACCAATTTGCACGAGGTATGAACTTTGTGAAGCTCGTAGTTGCGCTAAGTTGCAGGGGTTATTGTCGATGATGGTCGATCGAGTGGTTAATGACGTGCGAATAGAAAACTTTTTTCTATTCGATATATATCACTTTGGTGCACGAAATGGCGATAACGCGAAATCAGTTAACGTATCAGCATGCGAGTTGCTGGCTACATTATTGCTAAGCAAACCACTTTCATCATTCTCGTGTCAGTGGCAGATTCAGTTGTTGGGCATTCGATGGAACGAGCTGTCGAGGGCGCCCGCGTCGGTCTGTCTGTCAATAGCAGATTGACAATATTCGTTCGACGCTACAGTAGCTGCTGCTGCTGCTGCTGCTTCGGCGACTGCCAGGCGTCGAGACGTCATGAGCAGCATTGGCGTCGCAAACTATGGGTCACTAGGGCACGTGTCTCTGCCACCTCGACTTCCAGTTGTTTGATTTTAGGTCACTTTAGAGCCACACAAACTTTGGCATTTGAAGGTAAAAGTAAAGGTCGGAATAGCTCTTTAGAAGATTGAACCCCTCACAAAGCTACGTAGCGTCACCTGTCATATCGGATCACACTGTGTTACCTGCCACCCGACACAGGTGAACGCGCCCCGCCTTAACCCCAGACAGATAGGCTGGTACTCTATTTATTCATTCCCGAGGGATGGAAGGGTGAGTTGACATAGGCGGCTGGTCACATACCGAGATGGTTTACCTGCCCGCAGGCAGTCACCCATCGCAGTATTAAATTCATCCGGTTGTCCATCCAATAAAAACATCTGCAATAGCATATTTTGCATTTTCCGGGACATTAGCTCCGAAGTACTGTCACTGCATATTGCCTGATTTTCGTAATATTTCTGCGAGTCACCCTTGAGTTTTTTCTTTTAGTTTCGAGCCCGCCTCTCGCGCCAAATATTAGCGACGCCACTGCCTTCAGGTCCTGCATCCAGTGGTCGTCATATGTCGTCAGGACGTTGACGAACCTGATTACCGGAAGCCGATGTGAGTCCGACGCCGCACAGTGTGGCTGACTGGCTATAGCTGCACGCAGTTCGTCGACGTCGACTTAAGCGAATTTTCACTACGCCAGTCACACACTGCACCAAGCTTATACTGCCGAGCTAGTCGCTTTATTGGCTGTCGGTGTTATCGAGTTTCTTACTTATTACTAATTTCTTCTAGTCACACGATCTGATGCGTAGTAACGACTGACAAGTATCAAGTTACGAGTAGATTAATGGAAGTTTGTCGTTACAACTGTTGCTAAAGCTCATAACTTGGTTGGCATTCCAGGGTGCGTTTTGTTGGTAATTTCAGGCGACGACTAGTTTGAAGGCTGTTTTAAAAGCTGCACGAGTAAATACGAAATAATTTTTTTCATAGCGCTTCCAAAATACGTCTCGTAATCTGTTTTAGCCATATGACTTTGAGAAATGCTCGGCGTCTGTGAGTTATGCAATTGAGTGAATGAAGTCCTTGAAAAAAGGTTATAATTTTTGCGTAACACATCGATGGCCTAGTTACTATTTTTACATTCGGACTTCGTGTGAACAGTAAACTTCTGCTTGCAATAAAAAAATTTACGCCGTTTACGCTACAGTCTTTTTGACACTATCAGGGAGTATTTTTAACATGCCTGCTTGTATAGTATTTATTTTATTAGCAGTATGATAGTTACGTGCGAGCCATTATACTACATCGAAGAAAACAACCAAAAACTGTTTAGGCTACATCTAAATTTTTAAAACTATATTTATTTCTTCGATTACAGAAAAGTTAAAAAAAAACAATAATTTTTAATTTAGTTGAAATATAAAAGATAAGATAGTAAAACACACAAATAGGTCTATACAGTACTAAAAAATTTCCGAATATTGACAATTTTGTACGTGAACGCCTACGTTCTATTTCGAGTTGTTTGAAGCAGTCAGACGTTAACATGTAATGCCAGTCATTTCGCAGATTACGAAGCACACATACGGCTTGCTGCACGGCTGAAGCTGATGCGAACAAATCCGGATTATTTCGATAATGGCGCGTGCAGTGCACGGATGGTTGCGCGCTCCGGGCGCTAGGTCTGTACGTAGGGTATCGTTGAGTTTGCTGTAGTTTATGTGGCTCGTTGAGCTTGTCGACGGGATAAGGGCTGCTTGGGTGTGCTGGGCGCCCGTTGGTCGTTCTACAGCGTCGTACGTCATCGTTCGACGTCGCGAAATCGCATTCGGCGCATCGACCGTCCGGCCGGCGTCTTACAACGTCCAGGACTGGGATGATCTGCCGTCCGCCCGCCGGACATGCGATGAAGACGAGGTCGCTTTGCAGCTCGTAATGCCTGCACGTCCCCGGAGCCCATCAGAGACTCCGCTGTCGTTGGGTCGGGAGGAGAGAAAAGGTTAAGAACGATGGAGACCGATGCACATCGTCCAGTCGGCACACGTACGTCCAGTGCGGCACGTCCGCGCAGTGTCGATTTAGGCGCCGCTCTGAGAGACCTACGGACGTCGATCGTCAGCCTCCTGGCGGGGAACGGACGCAGTCGCCCCGTCAAGGACTGACGGACAGACGCCGGGAAGGGGGCGAGTAGGAGACTGTTAGTCGTAGTGCTGGACGTTGACTGCATGGCGGACTGACTTGACGCCCGTGACATCGATGATCTGCCGCTCGGCTGATCAGTTGCGTCCATGCTGCTGCGATGTATCTACGGTACATTCGTTAAAACTGCTCTCTGCTATTCAATTACTCGTGCATGCTAGTGCTATACAAGAATATATACTGCTAAGGTAAAAACATTAAAAATGCAGAACATTATCTGTCGGCCAAGATTATACACGAAGAACCCCGTCATATAGCGACTTCAGACTCTGTGAGTAGTGACATCATTAAAATTCAACATTGCCTGATTTTTCTACTTTACTGTGCTCGCAACATTTGATTGTTATGGTAATGCCAAACTGTGATTTGGTTTGGCGGCGCCGATCGGTCGCAGTAAGTTGGTGGAGAGGGCGAACTCGTGGCTGAGAGACAACGCTGACGTTCGAGTACGCAACTGTGAGACAATCACGTGGATGTCGCACGATATCCAGCAGCTCGGAAACAGCGAACAGATGGTGCTGACCAAACAGCTGGCGGAAGGAAAACACACTTACTACGCGCGCGGCCTCAGGTTAATCAATGCATGCTTCGCGTTTTGTGTGACTGTATACATGGGCGCCGTGGGTTAATTACCTCCGCCAAGGAGGTCATTTTTTGGCCGGTTTTTGTTTGTTTGTTTGTTTGTCTGTGTGTTAGCAAGATAACTCGAAAAATTATGGACGGATCTTTCTGAAATTTTGAGGGAATGTCGGGCATGGCATAACCTACGAGTGGTTCAATTTTTGGGGGTGATCCGGCGGGAATCCTGGATTTTAGATCACTTTGAAATTTTCGCTACCATTGCGTTAAAGGGAGCATAAGTGAAACCGCTAGCAAAGCGAATACGGTGACGCCACCTGGCGAATAGCATTGCCTTGGCGGAGGTACGTGCGAGCTATGATTGCTTTTTAGATAGGAAAGTAGACGACATGAAGTTGTAATTTAGACACACAGCTGCAAATTTCCGACAAAGGAGATTAGGAGATTAGGGGTGCTCAAAAGTTTAATTTTGTGTCAAAATTCTCTCAAGGTCCAAACTGGGGATTTTTTTTAGCCCATATTTGGGATTTTAGCCCGTATTTTATATTTGTGAAAAAAATGACAAAAAATTTTCCGACAGGCTAAAAACCTAAAATTTAGGAGAGACAATAGTTGTTTCCGTCTTTCCTTGTCATGATGATATTGTAATTTAGGCCTACTGTCATAATTATAATCACAAATGTTATAGTTTAGCGCCTTATTCCAATCACTGAGACCGACAGTGCATTACAACGTTAGTCGTTGCAAAAACAGGTAAGGCCTTACAGCTTGACAAAAAGCTGGAGCAAAATGGAGGTTCTCTGATGTGGGAGGAAAAGCTGGTTCCAAGTACTTGTAGGCCTACCGCAGAGTGAAAAGCACAGTCTTCTCGAACTGGGTCTGTGTTCTCGATCACGACAAAAACTGCATTCATTTTGAAACGAACGGAGCTGTGTGTTTTAAACCACTGTATGGAGTGGGATGAGTGTTACACAAACGTATACATTCTAAGCAGTTGTTTAATACACTTATTCCACGGTCGACGACGGTCGGTCGTGTAAGCCTACAGTTGCGTCCGTCATTCGATTAGACCACATGACTGCATTCGTGGAGTTAACAGCCCGTTATAGCACCCCCAAACAGCGATAAGTAATACGGGCGTAAACGTGAAATAAATTTCGTTTATCAGCAAAAACGGCGACGTCCCCATTGAGTATTGTGGCCAAAATTTTATGACGGGATAAAAGCCAGTGTCTCGTAAAGAGATGTCTGATTTTTCAATGGCTTTAGGGCGTAAACAGAGTGCTTGTATATACAGCCTAACCTCTACTTGACGGCAGGCACTATGTTTGTGTGTGCTTTGCCGAAGATATTTTTATTTACGAAAAACGGAATTGCATTAAGTGTCGATTAAATTGTAATGTATTTTAATATTCGCCGTACTGTTTAAGTTAGGCTAACTCAGACAATTTTTTTTCTAGACATTTGACTGGCAAATGTTGCCGTATGGCTCAATGTTGTGTAGGTTGTGGCTGTTCCCAGTGCCACCTGCGCAACGGCAGCAGCAACAGCAGCAAATCATCTGTTTTGAAGACTTCCTTCCTTCGAAAGATGCCGTCATTCAAGACTTAGTGGTCGAAGTCAACAAAAAACTCGGCCAAAAGCAAATAAACGGTATGTCCGTAGTTTTAAGTAATAGGCTAAATGGCTAGTATTGTTATTAGGCGGCACTGCTGAAAACATCGACGATGTCGACTATTGCAATATTTTTTCCGTAGCATGCATGGTCTGTCCGTCTGTGTGTCACCTTTTGTCCACCCTGCTGAGTTTGTGGACGGAATAAAGATCAAGTCGTTCAAAGAAAAAAGGTTGCTCGAAACATACTGATGCTATTGCAATGAGCCAATTCTCCCCAGAATAGTGAAACCGGTCAGGTGTGTTTTCAGTGACGATAGCAGTAATGTGTCAAACATGGAATAGCGCTAGGTACAACGCGAAACTTTTTTAGCTGATACGCATTGCAGTGGCTCCGAGAATTCGGGTTCGACGTGCCAACGTATGGCACCATCTTTCGTTAGACATTATTTTTTGCAACGTCGCTGTCTATGTTTAAGCAGCGGCGTCGTATCCGGACGGGGTCCGACGAAACACCGCACCAAACCGCACCGGACGTTTGGTACGGTCCGTGCGGCTAACCCTGACTCAAACCCTAACCCTAAATTTTACCCTAACCCTATACCTAACCCTATACCTAACCCTAACCGTCCGGTGCGGTCCGGTGCGGTGTTTCGTCGGACCTGCCGGACAAACTCATCTTACACTTGTACTGCCATCTAAGTAAAAATAATCTACATTGTTTTGGGCCACGCTGAACCGTCTACAGTGACGTCGACCATGATGACGCGAGTTGTTGCTGCGATGATTGACAGGTGATATATTGTCGGTGGAAACGGTCGTCGTGCCTCAAGTGAAGGGTCGTGTTCGTGCCGGCTGGACAGCGTGGACAGAGAGCGTTGATGTCGACAGTCCCTATGTGTTTGCGTTGCGGGTCTTCTACAGCAAGTCGGTCGTGCCAGCGGGTGCTACATCACTGCAGGCGCGCCGAGCCAGCAAAGACAGCGCCGGACACTCCACGCCTCGCCTTCAGTTTATCGGTATAATGCGTAGTATCATTGCGTCTTCCCCCTGCTTCACTGCGTGATAATAATAATTTAATTGGCAGAGGCATTGCTTTGTTTCCTGGTGAGGATCCCATTTGTTTCAGAGTGTTTCAGTTGGCGTGGTATGCATGACAGTTTTTGTTGATGGCCAGCGCGCACTGACGGTCGTTTTGGATTAATTATTTATTTTTTTGGCAATTTTCTTAAAACATTTGTGACTTTGTTTTTGGTCTAAAAATTAAAATAAAACAATAACAATAGCAATAACAGCAATCGTTGACATTTTGGCTTGTGCAGATTTGAAATGCTAGTTTTTTGATTATTAGAAATGTTAACATAAAACAAAAATGTGCTAAACGTGCTAAACGTGACAAGTTGTGCTAAACTAAAGTTGTTATAAAACAAATTTTGTACACGTGTTGTATCATACCCGGTATACTCTGACTGTAGATTGTTACGAGAGTTTGTGATTTAAGAACAAATATACACCAATTTTTGTTTTGCGTTTTGTAGTTTTTTTGTAATTTATTTATGCAAAAATGCTATAGTTGAGCTGTATAAGACCTATGCCAGTTCGTTCTGGGAATCATTAGCTATATGTGTTTTGTGCCAATGATCAGGTATCAAAGACATGATTCCGGAGCTGACTGAAGACGGCTACGAAGGCTTCGACTCGCTGGCTGAGAAAACGAATTTTTGGCTAATAAATCAACCACCCAGCATCACAGTCATCAACATGCAGTCCGTCATGGTTATGATGGACGAAGGTAAACTTTTTGTCGTCGAAACGACTTTATGACACAATGCGAAATTGTTTTGCATGCTACAAAGAATGACTTACGAGTATTGCCTAGTTTGAACTTTAAAACGTTCGTTAAACTAGTGACTGAACTAATGAAAATTGCTATTTCTTCACATACGAAATATTGTGAAATAATATACGCATTTTGTAAAAAATATGCTCTCTGAATTTTAGTCTATAATTTTCTAAACAATTCCGGTATGAATGTCATGTGAAAACAGATTGGTAAACAATAAGCCATATAAATTTGTCAAATTGCGATTGGTATCATTCAATGGTCCATTCCCAATAACCACTCTGTAGGCGCAAAAATCTCGCAGATATTTTTCACACAAGCCGAGTTATAGCCCATTTTGTTTTAAATTTCGTTGCCATGGCAACGGGGGTCGGTCGAAGTAAAAATGCGATTGGCAGCATTCGATGGCCCATCCCGAAAAACTCCCTATAGGCGCAAAAAACTCCCAAATCCCCGAAAAATTCTTTATAGGCGCAAAAAACTCGCAAAAATCTCTTACGCAAGCCAAGTTGTAGCCAATTTTGTCCCAAATTTCGTTCCCATGGCAACCATGACAACGGGGGTCAACTCTGGGTAAATATAAATGTCACCGTTAATTAAGTCGACCTTGAAAACAATATCATAGAACCAAAAATTACGACTCTATCTTGCACACAACGGAAGTTATGACAGTTTAAAGAATTTTAAAATTTTTCCCATAAGCGCCGTTGTAATTTTTTTTCAAATTTTTCGAATAAATAAATCAAAAATTAAATTTTTATTTTGTAACATAAAAAAGACACTTTCTTGTGCATAACCGCGTCATTCAACGTATTAAGCGTAAAATCGGTCTAAAGGACTCGCCTGTTGGCGAGTTGAAGTACCAAAAAAGTGTAGTAAATTTCGAACAAGAGAGGTGTATATTTCACCTATATGGGGAGCAAAAATCTCTGGGCGGATTGAGCCCAAATTTTTTTGGTGGTAGGCGTCCACGACGTAATCACGCCGTTCAAATTTGGTGACGATCGGTTTAGGGGTTTCGGGTTGGCTGAGGGTCAAATTTTGCTTTTTCCCATAGACTTTGAAGATCGTCCTTACAACACTCACACTATCGTGTGAGATGTGATGACTTGACGTGTGCATAAAAAGATAATAAATAACTAAATTATCATCACGTACTTGTAGTTCGCCGATATACAAATAAAATCTGGTCGTCGTGCAGTATAAAAGTCGTAAGAGGAACAGTTAACTAAAATGTACGTATTTGTCCCGACGCATGTTGCAGGCGAGAAGCACAGTGATATAGGAAGCCGGTGCCACTACACGATGCCAGGAGTGAACAGCGTCAATCCGGTCGAAATGTTTCGCATCCTACGGATCTGTTTCATGTTCCCGCCGTCAGCGGTTATCGTCGACGCCGGGGTGACTGGAGACACGGAAACATCAACGAGCGTCAACGGCGAGCCTGCGTCAGCACTAGCAGTCAGTGCCGCCCCTACAGCCCGCCGATCACCCACCACGCTCAGCTACGAGACTTTTACCCCAGAGCTGGTGCGAGACCTCGAACAGTTGGCCGAGTCGCCGCCTGCAGACGCCGACCCAGCGTCTGTACCTACGCGCGTCGTCGAGAGGATGGAGATGATGAAGGAGACCTTCTCCAAGGTCATCGCTTACCTGCGTAATACCGGTCAGTTTTCTCACCAGCAATGATCGGTGTTTACTTTTCCGACAACCGTACAATGTGACTATACCAAGCATTTGTGGCATAATTGCATGTAGGTTATTGTGTATTGTTGATGATACTGGAAAAAAGCTCAGCTGTCGCTAGGATAGCCGACCGTACTGGTTGTCAGTGACCTTCAAGGTCGTTCAAAGACAATAATTTTCATGTAATCTGAAAAGGCGTATGACACTTTCTATTAGTGATTAATAGTAACTGTGACCCTATCTCTCACCGTCTCCAAGATACGGCCACTTTTAGCTTGAAACGTTCCATTGAAAATTGCAGCCAAATCGCTGCAGATGAGACATCGTTACTACTGACAGGAAGTTATAGAAGTTGCCAGCGCCTTATCCGATGGTACCATTGCCGACATTTACGACTTACCGTTTAGCCACAATACCGCACAACTGGCAGTCAATCATTGTGATTTTTAAGGTCATCCAAGGTCAATGATTTTCATGTCACTTAAAAACCAATACGCGACGTTCTATAAACTTGATCAATAGCACCGTTTAGCCACAATATATCCGTGACGAGCAGACAGACGGACGGACAAACAGATAAACGGACAGACGACAACCGTACCATAAGCTCGACCGTTAGTACGGTAAACTAAAAACTGTGTCGCAAAAAGCACACAGAGACGCGGTTTCTAAATATTTCTGCGATTTTCGCGTTAATTTCTGGCCTTATGATCGTCGTAAGTCGTTGTTAAGAATTCATAAAGCTGCCGCACCATGCCACCTGTGTCGTTCTTCTGGCCACTCCTTATCATTTTATTACGCTGTCGCCAACAAAAGTAGCACCAGAAACAATAATTGCGAACTTATTACTTACGTACTTGCATAATGAAACGTGAATAAGTTTAAACACGAAGGGGTCATTGTTTTGCCAGATGTGAACTGCACAATTATCTAAGCTTAGTTTAGGTATTCTTTTCAGCAGCAACGGTTGTCAGCTGAGAGTAATACCGGAGATGATGAGGGCTCACCAGACACTTCGGACCTAAGACGGACACTTTGGACCTAAATGAGACGATGTGTAATTGCTTTTGACTAGAGTCAAAGTTAACTACATGTACTTGCTTGAGTAGTGCGTGTATAAGCTTAGAGACCTACGTCTTGCTATAAGAGCTAGGAAAAAATAGTGAAATAAAGTACGCATGCATTTAGGCCTAACGTAATGTCTGATTTGAATAAGTCTACAATATTGGACATGAGAACGTACATTGAACTGAAACAAAATAGTCAATCTATTTTATTCAAACATTATGATTACTGAAATAAAATAGCACATATAAAGCACATGTTGTCCAGATTTTGTCACTGGCTGACAGTTTATCAAGTTGTCTAATTGTCCAACTAATTAGATTTACACTAAGTGTTTGAAATAACAGTTTTTATAATGTTCTGCCCTCCTCCCCAGCGGCGCCGAGATTATGAGTGCTCAAAATTTTTAATTTTGCGCATAATTTTCCCCAAATGAGAGTTTTTAGCTTCATGCTGCAATGAGACGACCTTAAAGGCTAGCCGGTCTATGCACGTCGGCGTTCAACTATCAGTAATTAGCGACCCTACCAAGTCGACCTTTTACACCTGCGTCACCACTTTCGTGTTTGACTTTACATATACAGCTTTTATTCACCAAAACGTGTTGGTAGTAATAAAAAAATATATATACTGCAAAATAGGCCCGAAGTGTTTCGTACTTTTAGGACCGAAGTGTCTTATACCTGTATAAATTGCAAAGAGATATACAAAAAAATAAGGTTGGTAAAAGTTGAAACAAAGGACCGCGATAGCGCTTGCTAAGCGCTGCTTATACATGCATGATTCATGAGTCGCGCTTGACCTGTATCGTTGTGAAATCGGAAGTGACAGTTGATTGGCATGATATAATTGCACAGCTACTAAAATATGAAATAAATGAATGAACCGATAAATAATGCATACTACTGACGTATGTGAAATGTATTTTGTTTGCAGGAGCCGAAGTAATCTGCGCCGAGACGGTAATGAACCCGATGCAGTTATACGGCGCCGACCAGATACCAGAAATGGAAGACGAACTGAAATTTCTGTTCACGATTCGGTCAGTCCATACTGAATTTCTTGATTAATTAAACAGCAACGGTGAAATGATTAAATTATCAAAGTTGTCATTATAAATTTTAATCCAGTAAGTACGTGCTTTACGTATTGCAGGCGGAAGTGCAGAATTTTTGGTCCATTGATTGGACCAACTGTAGAAGTCATGAAACAACACCCACGTATTAAGTGTTTGTGACAAGTTTGACAGTAATGAATTGATTCTAGCATAATGGTTAGAACGTCGGTCTTGGCCGGACGTGATCCTGCGCTAGACTGATGGATGGCTGCTTGACCACTTTGTGGGTACGGCGTCCGCTATCAGTCAACCAACAAGGCCAACTCAGCCTGCCATTCCTCCGGGGTCGGTTAAATGAGTAGTAACCCATTACATGGGTTACGGAAGGTGGGGACCTTTGTACAGCTGACTGGGCTGCCTGGCCGGCCTGTGTTTGCAGGCTGCACGCGGCGGCTGTGCGATCGGCGGCTCTGGTTAGTGACGAAAAACGCAGTAGAGGTGTGTATACATGACGATGAGCTATACAAATTGACAACCTTTACTTTTACCTTTATAATATTTTAAGACAAACTGTAGATGACACCGTCTTCATGATCTGTGATTTTGCCTCAAATATGACGTCGCTGCGCTACTTTGCGAAATGTAAGTGATCCGGCTGCAGTAGCCGACACCGAGCTGTCGTCGCCATAGCATTATTGCCAGAGATGGAAAGAAGACCAACAAGACATTAACGACCAATATTTAAATCAGGGTGGGCCAAAAAACCGGACCTGTTTGAGCGTTAATAACTCAGCGATGGTTAGTGATAGAAAGACGTGTGATACGTCAAAAGTTTCAGAATGCTCTAAAAAATAAACGACAAATTTGTATAGTAAAGCATTTAAGTATTTTTTGCCTAATTTGCATAAATATTCGTCACCCCCGAAATTCTGACAAATTTGACTGTAACACATGGATTTAACATGGACATTTGAGCTTTTATAACTTAACGATGTTTATTGATGGAAAGG
>Ga0209454_1001360_pt1 | contig 15109 bp, 8 predicted proteins | sample WorMetHERISLAND1_2_FD_187400 | JGI IMG/M metagenome (GOLD analysis project Ga0209454, IMG submission 187400) | Marine gutless worms symbiont microbial communities from Max Planck institute for Marine Microbiology, Germany - Olavius geniculatus... | ecosystem: Host-associated > Annelida >...
ATGGCCGTTTGACCACTTTGTGGGTAAAGCGTCCGCTATCAGTCAACCAACAAGGCCAACTCAGCCTGCCATCCCTCCGGGGTCTGTTAAATGAGTAGTAACCTATATATATATATATATATATATGGGTTACAGAAAGTGGGGACCTTAGTACAGCTGACTGGAGTTGCCTAGCCGGCCGCTGTGCTAGCCTGTTTCTGCAGGCTGCACAAGGTGGCTGTGTGGCCGGCGGCTCTGGTCAGTGACGAAAGCGCATTAGAGGCGTGTTCGCGGGGATGTGCTATCCAGATTGATGACCTTTACCTTCTTTTTTTACTGGCTGTATTAACTCACGGACAAGCGCTGTATGTTTAAATATTATAGCACTCGGAAGTAGTAGGTGTAGTAGTATATAGTGTTCATAATAGTAGTAAGTGTTGTATATATGTGTGGACAGACAGAATAGAGAGTGACTTGGGATTGTCTATTCCCACCCTTTCGTCACATCACATGTCCCCATTCCCACATTGTTTCGCACCGGTTATCTTCCTGTTTTTCTTTTATTCAGTGGGTGACTTTATGTCAGTTGTTTAATTCACGGTGAAGATTTCGTGTTAGCGGCACATAACAAAAGTGCTCTGTGGCACCAACGGTGTCATTTTTCTAAAGATGTAATTTTTGGTGATACAGATAAATACCTAAATAGTAGATTTACAAAATTAAGCTGTGGTAATTTTTTTATCATCACTGGTATTACTGTTCCAGTGTTCCCATGTTATTGTATTGCCCATCACTAGAGTAATACTGCGTACATAAAAAAATCCCCATCGCCACACCACCACCGTTATCACAGAAAAATCGTAGTAATGGTTGCCATGTCACTTTCTAATATGGAGCTGTATATAGTCATGCAGTGTTTAGACTTGTGTAATTTAAAATCGCTACATCTATAGTCATCCTGCTATGTAGAGTGAGTGCTGTTATGCAATAGTGTGATCTACTCATGTTTTGTAGTCTGTAGGCCTGATGTAGTTATAGACACTCTTACAGTATTGCGCTAGCGATTGCGGTCCCGGTATTGAATTCTCAATCCTGGGATACGGTGTTTTAAAAATTGTAATCCTGGGATCCAGTTTTCTGTAGACTGGTTGTTCTTCTAGTATCCCCGGCAGGTTTTTAACACATAGGATGTAGCGGGCCCCTATGGAACGTATTTGGCTGTCAAAACACAAATTACAGTGCACAGCATGAAGTAGGACTCTAGCATGCATGAAATGTTTTATTCATTAGATGACTAAAATTGTTGTTTGTATCATTTAACACTCAAAAAAGCACAATTTTGAAGAATTACGAAATCCTGGGAGGATTTAGGATTGGCTAAAATGGCTGAGATTCCAGGATTAAGCATCCTGGGATTGCAATTATTTTCTTGCCATTTAGCCGCTTGCGCTAGCTTTTGTTTGCAGTTGCGTGTGCAGTAAGCAGATCATATTGAGTGTGTTTGTTTACACTTGTTTAAGGTGAGACATGTTTGTTGATCACTCAGAAATAGATGTCTGGTGCTTGAGCCAATTTTTGACACACTTCTGTTTCTAACAGATGTTTGTCAGCCGAGGTTTGGCTAGTTAATTTTTTTTTGGCTACAGTTCACCTGTAGGAATTTTTGGCTGATATTAGCTGAACTGAACGTTTATGCTTAAAATATTAATTATAACGGTGATCTGCAAATGGCAGTATATATCAGCAACACAGTCAGTTATGCTACGTAGAGTTTCATACTGTATTTCACACGGAAGCATTAATCACCATGATGGGCCTGCTATCAGCCATGCAGAGTTAAAGATGTCTGAAGTGCAAGACTGCTATCACAAGAGCCTGCCTTCTCATATTTAACCATCAATTGAAGGCTGCCTGTGACGACTGCAAAATGTTACATGTAGCATTTATTTTTTTTTACAAACGAGGTTTTTAATGGGTCAAAAATTTGTCTGGCCGAATTATTTTTAGTGTCTGCAGCACCATAATTCCACTTTCGTTGCAGCCAAAAATTTTGCAGATAATGCTGATGAAAATGAAAAATTTAGTGGCAATCACTAAATTTGGCCACTGAGGGGTCTACTTGGAAGTACTTTATAATATGGGTTGGAGATAACTGCAGCTTTTAGTTTCCATACTGGTACCAAAACTTTTTAGACTGGAGTAACTGATGACTTACTATCACGGTAATTACTTGACATACTTCGGCTGATAAATATTCTGCATATGTTGCATTGATTTATGATGTTTGGGTTGGATACGATTTCGATGATTATATTACATTAATGTAAGATTTAAGACTTAAATGTGCATGCTTATTTCTCTGTGTGTCTGAAATGCATGGCAGATTTTGGTAAGATGTCAACAAGACCCCTTAAGATTTGTTTTCCTATGGATTAGGTTGCTCCGTGCTAATGACGTTGTTCTGCTTGTTGTCCTTTGTTAATTGATTTTAAAATCAGTCATATCATCAGTTTCGTGGCGTAAGTTTTGTTTTAGACACTCCCATCCTAGTTACCTATATACTACACTGTGTCTCGGCATGAAATCGTGTCAGAAAACTAGTTTTTTTCCGGCAGCCCACAATTAAGATTTCGCGTTTTTTTTCGTTTTTTTGTCACTGATCCACACGTGTGACAGACGGACTCATAGACTGCGAAACGACGGATCGCTTGTCATCGATGTGTTTGTTGATGGGCGTGGAGTCCAATTCTGGAGTTGCAGACGCGGCAGCAACTATCACGTGGCCAGGCGCTGAGGTAGCTGCGAGGTTGAGCCCCCTTTCGGACTGCTCTTTTTTATGAAGCGTGACAGACAAACAGACAGACAGACAGAAAGACAGATAGGCAGACGAACTTGCGATAGGCCTAGCACATGCGCGCTATAGCATACATGCTGCTGCACGCAAAAAAACGTAAAAGCTTAAATTTTGTGAACACATTTTCTAGCCCTGATAGTCCTATAGCTTCGCTCAAAGCGTGCAAGTGTATTGACATCCATGACCCACAGGCCTACCTGAGTTGGCTGCTGTACGTAGTGACCCGTGTTGAGTCGTAACGACGGACAGCGTCGTGTTTACTGACGTTGTCATGACGACGACAAAAATCACTTAGCAACACCTGGCGCTGCCTCTGTATTCGCTCCACATCTCTAAGCTCACTAGCGGCATCTCTTGACCAACATCTGTTCCCCGTCTGCTGCTGCTGCTAAAAACATGTTCAAACTGGGCGCCGTTTGCCGATTCCTCCGATCGAATTTTATTATAGGGCTTCATTTTTGACAAAACTGATTGTTCATAATCGAAAATCTCACGGTAAATAATTCTATATATTACATTGTGTATACTGCGAATTTACACAAAATAACTTCATATAGCTTTTTACGTAAAACAGATTAACTAAGATTGACCGATTAGCGTCTTCAGATTAACTAAGACGTTTCGTAATGTTTAACACGACGCTATCTCTTGGCCTAGTTTCCATTAAGCTTCTCCAGTGGAGATTTTGGCTCAGCAACCCCAGTTTTGTGAGCATAACGCAATAACCTCTGAGAAGTTTTATCGGTGATAACGAAATGAGTAAAAGCCACCGTGTTCAGCTGAGTTCGGAGTATAAAGTATAGCGACCCAGATTTTTTGGGTTAAAACTGACACTGCCTATCTCTAGTAAACTTAGCAGTAGTCTGTAGGCCTATTACTTACGCCACTTTAAAAAAATTCGGACTGATTGACTGATTACAGCATCAATCGTAATTCCTGACCAATTGTGCACCTTTTAAACTTTTTTACACGAAAAGCTGTCGACTCCCACAGAAGCTGTGGCAAACAGTACAGACCGAGTGGCTGTTGATGACGTCACTGTGGTGCATCTTTATCCGTTTTAAGACTGGCGACGAAACTTTTAAACGATCGTCGTCTGATTTGTCGACAACCGAATCTACTGCAATAAAACAGCCTATGTTGCATGATACATCTACGCTACAACTATTCGCAGAATGTGATCATGCAACCGTTAACTTTAGCAATTAGACCACACGCTCTGTTTACAGACGGCGCGCTGAAATATAGGCCACTTCCACTACGCCAGTGTAAATGATTCGTCGATCCTAAAGTTTAAGCTAGATCGATGAAACGGAACTTAATTTTTGTTCTAGCGTTGAGATCGCGGCGCATTGTGGCTATTGATAAATTGCGCCTTCTAAATAATCTTACTTACTTACTTACTTAATTCTGTCACCGCAGTTGCTACCTGCCATAGAGCTATACAATATGTGCCTTTGCCCTTACCCCCCCCTCTCCGGTTGTCCCCCAGGAGAAATTTTGACGGTGATAAAGTGCCCTATGGTAACCAAACACATGCCAAAGTGTGACTTTTTAAACGTCACTTTTGTAAGACAACACACACCGTGATTTTTTTTGTGTTTTTAAGTATTAACAAACAGGCAAATTTGCAGCTTCCATTAAACGTCCAAAAGCTAAAAGTGTTTCAGCTTCCCCCTGATCTACCGACAAGAGGTCCTGCTCCTGGACTCCGCTATACGTTTTTAATGCACACAACAACTGAATAAGATCGCCATTTGGCCCACACACAAAAATAGGCTTATTGCCCCCCGTGCCCTTGCCCTTGCGCCCACGTTGCCCCCTAGCTTCATATTTTTAGCGTCGCTCATGTGTGGTGGTATTTTGAGGTTAATGACAGTTTTATCGCAAATTTTCTGCGGAATGTAATAGTAAAGATTGTAAAAAAAATTTCTATACATTTAACAATGATATGGACAAAGGGTTGGAACCATGTTGAGTGTTGGCGTAAGTCCGCACATAGATTGTCGGTGATCATTTTGCTGCAGGTTTATTTATTTCTGAGAAGACAAAGAAACAATTTCAGAAAATCGGTCTCATCTCGTCACACAATAAACAAAACAGTAGCTGTCAAGTCTGACAGTGACGGTAAGTAATAAACTAATTAGCGGACAAAATTAATGGGAAAGCAAAAAGTAGATCGTTCTCACCGAGAGATTTCTGGCTGGTTTCAACGTCGAGACGAAGCATTCCGTGTTGATAATGGAGACTAACAGCTGACGCCTGTTGGTAGTTGCGAGTGTGCAGAATCAGTGTGAAGACGAGAGAAACGGTGACTACCAGCCCAGACAAAGTCACGATGACTGCTAGATGACTTCTCAGACCCATCGTCCACAACATCACCTGCCAATCATACGACTATAGGCTTTACACACGGTGTTTCGAAAAAGACCCCTTTTTGTTTTTTCATAATTCACTAAAATGATAATCAGTTTACACAAAATTTGTATCAGTTGTAGATGAAGAAATACCAATTTAAAATATTGCAAAAATACGGAAATTGACTAAACGTTCTTTGCTAGTTGTAACGTAACACTGACATCATAATGTGTCACCGGTACAAACTCGATAGTCTCAACTGGTGCTCCAATAGTAAAAAAATTGGTTCGCTGATGACAAACTGTTGAAATCTTACAGTTGCAGCCCCAAAAAACATGCAAAGCGATGACATTTACGTGTCTCTGGGGATAGTTGGACTTTTACGCGTTCGAGCAAGACAGTGCACTAACACACCGAGCTTGCAAAATGGTTGCGTTTTTGGATCGCAAGACGCCTGATTTCATGTGGAATCATGTCCCCGTGTTGCTAATTAGTGCTGACACGATAAAAATTTTTCATTAGCGAACCAGATTAAGCTCACCATCGAAGTAGGGTAGCAAGTGACAGCACCGATTGAGACTATCCAGCTTGTTCCTGTGATACGTTATGACGTCAGCATTACGTCAGATCTAGCCAAGAATATTTCATCAACTGTCATATGTTGTTGCAATATTTTGGATTAGTATTTCTTCAGCTACAACTGGTGCAAATTTTGTGTAAATTGATCATCATTTGAGTGAATTATGAAAAAAAAACAAAAATGGGTCTTTTTTATGAAACACCGTGTGCATAGCGGATGATAGACGCTTTGTTTGACAACAATAAAACACGAATTTTCGCAATAGGCCTGCACAGATACATCATTTAGACGAAGGCTACCGAATACGATAAAAATAGGCCCCTACTCTATTATATCATATTATGTCGTAGGTACGCCATAATCTTGTTTAAGAAGACCTAGCCTGGAATACTCATCAACGCTGGCATGTGCAGTACACAATAAAAAGCTATACACTATGTAGGCTAGGCCTATACGACGTAAAAAGCCCTCATCTATAGGCTTAGCTCTGCGTTTGTAAGCCTACCAGAGAACGCGGTGCTGAGCTTAACAGCTTATCGTTAGGTCTTCGTGCTGTTATAATACGTCGAGTTACACTGCAACTTAGAAGGTAGTCATGCGCGACATTGCGGAACAATAGTTTTTACAAGCAGCCGAGCTGTCGCTAGGGTGAACCAACCGTACCGCCTCTATCCGAAGACCAGAGTCCGACTTCCGGTCGCGGAAGAAAGCGATTTTCCTGATTGATTACATCCTATACAGCTCTATACACGCTATGGTCTACGGTGACGCTGCTATATCGAATGCTCAATGAACACTAAGATACGATACGGTAATTTCGTATCGTATACTAGCGCGCATTGTAGCGTTTGATATAGCAGCGTCGCCATAGCGTGTAGGCCTATGGCACTGTAATTTATTTATTCGTGAAATCGGCTCACATAACACATTGCACTTGCTCACCTTTGCACACCATACAGCAGGCCCATAGGCCTACTGACCAACGCGTATGACCACAGTTCGACGCCCATAGATTATGTACTGTAGGCCTAGTATGAGTTGTCGTCCTTCTGTCTGTCGTCGTCTGTAACGTTTCGTATTGTGGCTAAGCGGTACGTCAGCGATGACAAACTTGGATAGGGCAATAGATTTAATAAAGCGATAAATTAATGAAAACCCTGCGACAATTACTGTTAGATTCTACATAATTATTCTATAGCTGGGAGACACTACTGTCTGGCCATGCTTTCTTCTTTTTTCTTCAGCCAGACTTTGAGTACCAAGAACAAGCTGTCGCCGAAACTGTAGCCTACAAAATAGTTAGGCAGTTGTTGAAAAATTCGGATGAGGGTGTACATCATCGCTAAGGCAAAACTAGGCTCTATATCATTTGTACTGCAAATGTAACTTCTACGGCGCTTTAAGGTTTTTGTCGCGCGTCCTCTTGACGCGCTACATCTATGCTATAAACTCTAGGGCGTCTATGGCTCGATATCATGGTCGTCTGTCTGTCTGTCTGTCCATTTGTAACAGATGACTATAAACTGTAAAATTTATTAAGAATTTTTTACACAAATAATTAGCCCTGTGTCTTAAAAATAGGCATGCAAAATTTTAGCAAGGGAAACATTTTCAAATTAGTGGCTAAGTGAGAAACGGTAATAAAATGTGCGTTTTAACGGAAAACTGGCCATGTCTCAAAAACGGTGAGAGATAGGGGCACAATTAAGTCTATCATTAATCAGTAATAGAAAGTGGTAAACGCCATTTCAAACGAAATGAACATCATCGACCTTGGACGACCTTGAAAGTCAGTACTGCAACAAGAACTTAGTTACTGTATAGACTGTAGCTCATCTTCCCTAACGACAGCTGGGCTTTCTTGTTTAGTGTACACACAGAACTCGGTTTGCTGCAATTTTTTCGCGGCACGTTCGCGGTTAAGCCGTGATTTCCGCGGCAGGGGCAGCGTAGCAATATTTTCGCAGCTGGCGGCCAGCTAATTCGGCGGCTTAGGGGTCTAGCTTTGTAGCAGAGTCATGTCGTCTTACTCACAGCGCACCACGGAGCACAAGCAATTCAGGTGCAGATTAAGTGGGCAGTGTGTAGGCTACGCCTACGGTTTACCAGTTCAGCTCGTCGAGTCTAGGCTATGCCCATAGGCTACAGATAATAAGCAGAACGACAGAACGACACGTAAACAGTATGGCTTGAAACGTAGGTTTTTCTATTTGTATCGATTAACTAAAACTGCTTTTGAGAGGAGCGTTGCCGAGTTCTTTCGTTTTTCATGGAATTCCCAACGTCAGTTTGTTGACATTGCACCGAATAGCCATACTTGTAGTTGCTACGTGTACGGGCAACACGATCTGCAGCAACATGGCTTGTAAGGAACTGGCTGATATGACGGAGTGTTCCGTCTGTACTGAAGTGTTTACCGACCCTCGAGTTCTGCCGTGTGACCACACGTTCTGTCTCAAGTGTCTGCTGAACTACGGCAAAGACAGACAACCGGGAGACCGCATGCCTTGTCCACTGTGCAGGAAAGAGTTCACCATTCCAGACGACGGGTTATCAGGGACAAAAAAACATTTCTTCATGGAGAAACTGCTTCATGTCAGAAAGCTTTCAGCCGGACAGGAAGCACAGCAGATTCCGTGTGATGTGTGCAGCAGCGAAGAGGCAAATGCTAGTGAAACTGTCAAACCTGCTTCAATGCACTGCGTCCAGTGTCAGCAGAACTACTGCGAACCGTGCAGTCTATATCACAAAAAGATCAAAAGTAGTTCCAGTCACGCTCTGGTGGGTATTGGGACAGGGTCCTACCCAACGGAGTTGTTGAAGCTATCGGTAAACATGTGTGAGCAACATAAGGGCAAGGAGCTGGAAGTGTTCTGTCGGGATTGCAAAGTTGCCGTGTGTGTCGTGTGCGTCATCACATTACACAAAAATCACGATTGCTCAGACATTGAGCACGTGTCAGAAGAGCTTCGCAAACTGGTCCTGGGCGACAAAGACAAGGCCTCTGAACTTTGGAAGACAACTCAAGATCTTCTTCCTCGTCTCGAGAAAGAGAAGAATGACGTCATCAAGCACCTGGCCAGTATTGAGGATGAAATTAACAAAGCAGCAGACAAGTCGATTGCTGCTATTCAGCGTGACAGAGAGAAACTGTTGGCAGAAGTTGGGTCGATCAAACTGAAGCAACTCAAACAAGTGGAGACGGTGAAACAAGAAGTGGAACGACATGCGACGGCGTTGGAAGGTTTCAGGAGATACAGCGAGACGTTGTTGAGCAGCGGAACAGCTTGTGATGTGACGAGATCGGCCAACAGTTTACACGAGCGAGCTGAGGAATTGGTGAAGTTTGACGTCATCGGTCACGTGGACAGCTCTCTGCCTCCAGCAAATGTCACTTTTACCTCATCGACGCTGATGGACGTTGAAGACAGAAATCTTGTTGGAACCGTCACTGAAGAAGGTTTGTCGATGCACTATTTATGTGGGCATGAAAACAGTTTTTACCTGTCACATTTGCGAAGGCACACACACACAATTTCTATGGGTGGGTAGAACTTTTCACCTTTCTTTTTTCTTCTTTTTCGACAGATGGGGACTTGACATTAGCTGGCAACCGATTCGGTGAGTTAGCGAGGTTTTTTCTGCGCTTTTGTGCTTTTCTCATAGATAGAGATGTTTGGGTAAACTGTGACCCAGAGCACAACTCTTCTGGCCTTTCGGAAACCCGCATTATTGAGATTTCTGATTCCGACTAAAACCAAAATTGCCAAGCGATATTATTGGCTCTTCTTGACTCTTGTACCTTTGTGTTAAGCTATATGGTCTCCATGGAATTATTACTCACGATCCTTAGCAATGCCATTTTTTACTGTTACTTTATGAATATAGCTGCGTTTTGCATGGCCTAACAACCATGAACAAGTTTAGTGCACCACGGATATAATTATCCGTTGCGATACTCTATGCCAAAGCACGAAAAACAAATTTACTAGTATATTGCATTAATACAACAAAACAAAACTTTTTCGAATTTTCCGTCTGCCGTACCGTCAAACAGAAATTAAAACTATTAGATAAAAGTATTATTATCATTAGCGTATTCATAATATATTTATCCGTGGCGCACTAAACTTGTTCATGGTTGTTAGGCCATCCAAAACGCAGGTTATGTTTTAGCACCTGCAGGTAGTGCGCATGTGTGCTTGGATGACATATTTTTGCTTCAGTTTTTACGCGCGATAACAGAATGCTTCGCGCGTCTTAGCCATGGCCTGGGCGTCTGTCCGTCTGTTTGTCACACTGCTGTATTGTGTCAAAATGGTGCAAACTAAGATCACGGAGATCAAGGACTCTAGTTTATCGTGACAAAATTTCGCGCTCCTGGGTGAGGGGGTTCCCCACGAACGAGGGCGTCAAACAGGGGTACCCCCTCTAAAAGACGTTACTTTGCCGGTATTGACTCGCCTAGTGTGAAAACGGTTGCATTATCAACATCGATGACCTTGAACGACCTTGAGCCCTTATAATTAAGGGTTTTCGTAAATTTTTCGTGATTTTGGGCTGCGACACATTCTGAGCAGGCTTGCCGTAGATATGAAATTTCCCATCTATATCCATATCCATATCCACAGACGCTTAGCCTGCGTATATGCAGCCCCCAATTGTCGCATGCATTAATGCAATAGCGATCATCTCCCCGGGCCCCCTGAAAAACATGATACAGATATTTCCCACTAACAAGCACTAGTAACAAGCCTTAGAATGGTGTCAACATCAGTGACCTTCAATGATCTTAAATGACCTTGGACCTTGAACGACAGGGGATTTTAGTGTTTTTTTGCAATTTTAGGCTGCAGCGACATATCAAGAGTGAATTGCGCCAAAATGGCTGGAGATAAACCTGGACTACATGTGTAGGCTTATGAAATTTTTAGCATAGAACGTCCATTTTTAACAATCTAAATTTCGATATTTTAAATTCAAAAAGTCTTCCGCACAAAGGCCTCAAATTTGTGTACTTCTTCAAAAGGCATTATTATTTTATTGCATGCTGTACATGACTGCCCAGGTGGCAGGATCGCTGCTATCGCGCGTCACATGAGCTTTGCTCAAATTACATGTTGCTTTTTATGGAGAACAAAATATGCCCACCTTCTGCTCTTGCTGATTGAATGCAATATGGCCTGGCTTAGCCTATTTCCTACTCCGATACACGACATAGTTTGATAGACAGGCCTATAGGTAAACAAAAGAAAACTAAAAAGAATAGTGTGTATTGTGTAGATCCTAATGCCAGTTCACCGTCTGTGGTTCATGTCATTCCTGGAGGCAAAGAAGTCAACGGCGTGACGTCACTTGGCGATGACGTGTTCGTTGCACGCTGGGTCTGTCAACAGAAAATTGAAGTCTACGACGCCAAGACCTTCACATTACAACGTGACATCACAATTCCTGGGCTGGTGGGGTGCTATGGTTTAGCAGCGTGTCCCTACAATAACTGTCTCTATGCATCTGACGGTGACAACGACAGCGTACACAAAGTAGAGCTGTCAGGTAGCAATGCTGTGATGAAGTGGTCCGTGGCAGGCAGCCCACGCGGTCTGTCAGTAAACAATGAACACAATCTGATCGTCGCGAGTCACGGTGAGCGCAGAGTGCAGATATTTACGACACATGGAACTCTGCTGCAGGACATTCAGCTGCAGGTCCCTACCATGCTGTGCAGCTGCCTACTACCAGTCAATTTCTGGTCAGTCACGCTCATGTCGATTGCTCATTACATCGCGTCTGTTTAGTGGGAGTGGACGGAGCTGTGGTTCTTAGCTCCGGTGGACAGGCGGGATCTGAGCTGAAACAGATGAACTGGCCATGTGGTCTAGCAGTAGACAGAGAAGAACGCGTTCTTGTTGCTGACTTTTACAACGACAGACTGTTGGTGCTGGATCAGTCGCTGTCCAATGCTCATGAAATGTCTATCAGTGTTGACAGAGGTCTGAAACGTCCTCGCAGTCTGTGGTATGACCAGTCACGCAGACGTCTCTACATCGGTGAATGGAATGGACGGGTGATTGTCATTGATGACTTGAAAGACTTCAGCAATATCTAAACACAGTCTCGGCGTGAGCCAATATGCTTGAAAACTATTAAGCTTACTGGAAAAACTCTTTGTTACGCTGTATTATACCATTAGCTAAACACTTGCTGTGCGTGACTTTCATAGTTTCAAGCTACACAGAACAACAGACTTATTGTCGTAACATATGAACATAGACAGGTATTATACTTATCAATGTATGCTGTAGTATAATATAAGCTTGCTGATAACATTAAAGCTTTAGAAAAAGCGACTAATGCATATAGTGGAACGCTGTACAAAACTAAATAAGTAATATAGATGTTCTGTATGATATTATGTACGCATAAACATGTTTTGCATTTTTTTGCATTTTCTAGACAGATATATATGCAACATTGCAAACGTGTGATATGACGTTGTATTACATCATGCTCTATTCAGTTTGCTAACAACAAATTTATCCGTAATCATGACACATGTACAAAGGTCAATTAACAGATGACAAAACATCCGTGACACATGAGATATTAAGGTACACTGCAACAAGCTATGGCATCATTTAGATCAAACATTTAACACATAATAAACAGACAGGACAAACAGATAAGGATAAAGTAAAATACAAATATCACTTGAATATCACGTGCAAGCGACATACATCAAAATACGAGCATATTTTCACTTACTGTACAATAAAATCATCAAGTCTCTATAGGGGGAAAAGCCCCAGTGTAGGTAAAGAATCATGATAAACGGTACATAATATATAAACTGCAGGCTGGCAGCAAGCACATTGGGTCCATCGAGAGCACACTCATTAACACGTTCTGTAACTTGTAGGCCTACAGTATGAACAGTTGTAAAAACGAAAGAAAAGAAAATTTAAAAAAAACATTTGCAAATGCATTTTTTAATGAATTAAAGTTGAAAAGTCAGAGTAAAAATACAATTAAATAAAAATATTTCTTACAAAAATGCAGTGTTGTGGATGAAATAACAAGAGTATAATTTTGTATTCAAAAGATCACCATAACAGCTTATTGCTACCATTTAGTAATTTTAGTTCATGTCAAAACAAGTAAAAAAAAGAGAAACGTCATATCACGTTCACAAACGATGAAAAAATGAAAAAACGTCTGCAGATGCATTTAAAAAGCAAAAAAATAAAAATGATGGTTGTAGGTCTAAATGTTTATTAAAATTATGGAACACACAACTGCTCAGAGTTCAGTGTTGCTGCCGCAGCTTGTCAGGGTGCTCAAGTCCTGATCATCAATCATCTCATCAAACTCGCTCACCAGATGCTCAACCCTCAGCCATTCCTACATACCATCAGAATCACATGATTACGATGTACGAAATACCCGACTATTTCATCAGCAGCACTTCGATTTTTTCTTCATTTACTCTTTGTTCTCGCACTGACGTTTCAACATTTTGTTCATATAAAAACGTTGGAAAAATGAAAGAGAACGACTTTACAAGTGTCCTTTTATAACCAGCAGCGTCACTGGTTTTTTTTAGAAAGTAGGCAATATGATAAGAATTTGCACTTGAAAACAGACAAGCTGACAGCTTAATCTAAACTAAAGAAAACAAAAGTCAAGGTTTTGATTCCAAACTTTTTGAGGCTTTGCATCTTCACAGTCATGCAAAACATATAAATTATAATCGACCACCTATAACAGAACATCATTTTAGTAATAAAACAGAAAATATAAATGCACAAAAACAGCAAAAATCTGAAAACGGTGATATTATTCAACAGCAGACTGACAGTTGGGCGACGTGATGGTGAGTGACATCACCTTTTTATGATTTTTGCTGTTTTTGATGTGTCAGTCATTGCGTGTCACCATTAACAAGCGTATAAACTAATGTTTTGTACATTTATCTGTATTATCAGCAATGTCTCACCTCACCAGTACCAAAACCAGAACTAAACTGGAAATTTGGGGCAAAGCCCAACGTGAGTCCGCCCAGCGCCCTAACTCCAATTGGAGGGAAAATTTCAGAATTGTGAAACTCTCCCGGTGGCAAAGTCACATGGCCCGAACTGAAATGCATCAGCATACGCAAAATGTGCAATGTCGACATAGAGTGGGTCAACATGCACACCTATAACTTTTTTGTTAGTGGACAAAAGTTCACGATTATTTTTGTTTTCAATGTGGGATGAATTGCCCTTGATAATGCTGTTGACCGCTTGTCAATATCTCTATGCTTTCCAGAGATATTTGCGGTCAAACTTGAAAGTTGTCCTAAATCGCACCATATATAGGACATTTTTGGCCTTCTAAATTTTAACGGGGTGGTGCCCCCTTAGAAGTTCTACACGCGTTATCACCTCCACATAGCGGCACGTCGTGTGACAAAGTGTTGTGGGGCTACTCCCACTACCGCCGAAGTTATCGAGGTGCACTTACTACATTTTAAGCCAATTTTTGACCCCCTTTGAAAAAATTGTAAAGGGGACCCCAATCCCTAAGGGGGGTCAGCTAGTAAGACTTGGCCATTCTCTGGCACGTGTAAAAATTTGGGGGTGCAGCACCCCTTAAAGGCCAAAATATGGTCTTCCAAAAAAGTAGATTTGGGTCGGTACGATTTCACCGCTTAATCTCCGTGATTAGTGGACGAAAGGTTACTGATCTTGCTTCACCCAACGCGGAAGGAATCGCGTTACAAAATGTCCTAATCCGACTTTGAATATCCTAATCCATTCTGGAAATATTCGCTGCCAAACTTCGAAGTCGTCTGAAATCGAGCCAAATTTTGCATGTTTTTGGCCCCTAATTTTTTTTGGGTGGCCCCCAAATTTTGGACCGGCTGACCACCATGCAAAATTTTGCGCCAATCAGCCGACGCATCTCGGAGATCTCATGATTGAAATAAAAAAAATAAATAAAACATCTGCGGTAAAACTTAAGTCCGCTCCGCAATCTATCACTTCCAGACACACTAATTATTAAACCTAAAAATGACAAACAGCTCACTAGTCAGTGTGAAGACTAGCTAAAACATGAAAACATACTATCAACAGCATTGTAAGTTAAAAAAGTCACAATTTTCAAAAACACTGTAAATTTCCAACTGAGCAAATTATGGGTGTTCACAATTTACAGTTTGTTCTAAATTAACCCCAAATGTGCTCAAGCCCCAAATTCTGCACTTCTGAATGAAAATTTTCCAACAAGAAGAAGATATTTGCACAATTTTCTGACAACCAAAAATTCAGGGTGGGCAACTGCCCCCTCCTACCCCC
>Ga0209454_1001362_pt1 | contig 15100 bp, 8 predicted proteins | sample WorMetHERISLAND1_2_FD_187400 | JGI IMG/M metagenome (GOLD analysis project Ga0209454, IMG submission 187400) | Marine gutless worms symbiont microbial communities from Max Planck institute for Marine Microbiology, Germany - Olavius geniculatus... | ecosystem: Host-associated > Annelida >...
CTGTGAACAAAGTTATAAGCGCTCATGTTGACCTACCCTAAGTCGACAATGCGCGTTCGGCGTATGCCAATGCATTTGAGTTCGGGCCACGTGACTTTGATGCCGGGGAAATTTTACTCCCCTTCCCCCCTAATTTTCCCGAGTCGGACTTAGGGCGCCGGGCGGACTCACGTTGGGCTTTGCCCCAAATTTCTAGTTTTTATTGAGTTTCATAATTATTTGTTGGGCTGTCAAGCTCTCGCACTCATACAATACTAATTAAGACGCTTTTCTTTTGTTTCAGTTTGGGCATTTTTGCAGCAGTCTCGATTAATTAATCCATCATTATTCAGCCGATTCGTCTCTGTCATCTAGACATCAACCCATCACTCAACTGAGCTCAGCTACCATCAGGTCACACTGCCACCAAGCAGTCCAGTATCTGTCATTGTTATTTGTTGATACAGGTTTTCATTTTGAGTTTTTGGAGCAGTCCAGTTTTGAGTTAATTATGCATTAAAGTGGTCATAATTATAATGTAATATTGTTTTGTTGAGCCATTTGTTGTTTGTGTTTTTTTCTAAAATTAGCTATGCTGATGCAGGTTTCATTTTTAAGTTTTGGAAAATAAAAACACAAGTATTAACGATAACTGTAAACAGTCAGACATAGCATGCCATCTGAATTATACTCGCTCATGTCAGACTAATTCCGCATAAAACATACATTGGAATTTCTTAGTTTGATGTGTAGGAGCCACAGTTTTCCGTGGGCCGCAGAATTTCGAGATGAGATGCGGAATTTGCCCCTGTTCATGGACTTTTAATATTTCTGCAGAATTTTGCGGAATTTTGCAGGCTTTGAGAAATGAACAGTGATTAGTACGATCGTTGGCTTGATGATGTAAATATTAGTAATAAAACATTATCTGTATCATGCGGGAAAAAAATCAAACTGAACTGCATAAAACTGTGGACCAAAGTTCACCACATTTTTTGTGTCCTACGCAGGAGGGCTGTCGTTGATTAACTGCTAATCTGATTTTTAATGCTTCACTCTGTTTCAGAGATTTTCGCCATCAGAGTCAAAAGTTGTCACAAATTATGTCTATTTTTGCACGATTTTTGCTCTCCCAAATTTTAAGGGGGCGGTGCCCCCCAAAAGTTGTACCCGCTTAGTGGCACGTTACTTGGCATGGTTTCACAGAGTTAGTCTTTCTCGCTTCAAAGTTACAGGTACGCATTTGGTAAATTTTAAGCCAACCTTACCCCTCTTTGAAAAAAAAATTGTAAGGGGGACCCCTGACCCCAGTGGAGTGTGTGCTATTAAGACTTTGTCATATTCTAGCACGTGTAAAAATTTGGGGGTGCAGCATTCCCTAGGGGCCGAAATATGGTCTCCCAAAAATAGATTTGGGTGGGTATGATTCCACCTTTAGCTCTTTGCAGCTAGTAAACTAAAGTTCAAGGATCTTTTATGTTGAACGCGAGAGGAATTGCGGTCAATCAAATACTTGACCAATTTTGACTATGTTCATCCGTTGCAGAGATATTTACTGTTGAAGTTAGAAGTTGTTCGAAATTGTGTAAAATTATGCATGTTTTTGGTCCCTGAAATTTTATTGGAGAGGGCCCCCTGAAATTTTGGACCGGGATTATTTAATCAAACACACTTCGAGCGTCGTGCAAAATTTCATGGCGATCGGCCAATGAAGGTCAGAGATCTAATGATGAAAAAATAAGAAAAATAAATGCCAGTAAAACATAAGTCTGCTCCGAAAGCTATCACTTCCGGGTGGACCAAAAAACGATTGGTATTTTTTCTGCATGTTGCTAACATAATTCTGCACAACGCTAGAGCTCAGTTTACTAACAAACGAAAACCATGGAATTTGGACGATTTTGCCTTAGTAAGCCGCAGAATTTTGCAAACTGGCCCGTGGAGTTTGGCAGAATTTTCTGCGGAAAACTGTGGGCCCTACTGACATGTATGATATCCATATGGATGTCATATCGTTTGTGATTACTAACTTTTAAGAAAGTTTCCGAAAAATTTTGGAAAATATTCTGAAATGTTACATTCTTGGAGAAGTTACAACACCGTACACTATGTGTAGATTTACGTGTGGAACGCTGGGACGGGTCAACAGCAGCAGAAGATGAGCTCCGCAGATCCAATCATTGACCTCTGTTCCGCCTCAGTCAACAACCAGTCTTACTTACTTGCACTCAGTGAGAGGCAAGTCTCAGTCTATCGGTGGTATCAGCGTTCTTGAGACCAATTGGCTGACTTCATAGCAGTGGATCAGTAGTATTTTTCTGTGCAGTAACTGATACTGATCGACTGCATGCTAGTACCTTGTAGGAATTTCTACAGCGTGTGATTACTTTGAATAGCTGAGAAAACCGGTAAATGGCAGGGATTTCGACAGGTAGTGGGGAAAGGTTGGGAAAAAATGATTGTAAATCGGGGGACTTGACCAAAAGTCTTGGGAATCGACTTTAGGTTGGAGTAATCAATTAAGTCAGGGTTGAGTGACATCGGGACAGGTTTATTTATTTGTACCTTAGGCATTGCATATTCCCTTTACGTTAGCGGTAGCACCTGTCCTTTAAAATAGCATTTTTAACAACAACAAAAATCAATCATAAGTTGTGGTTGCTCTTTCTATATTTTGGGCTTAGGCTGTCCATTTGATACTTTACTGAGATATAATATATTATGCTCCATTTTCTGAATGACTGATATATCGGTGTAGCACAAGAAATATGTCTTTTTGTGGCATGTTTTGAAGTAATCATGTACCATGATACAGCACTACACTTGAGAACACATTACTGGTTAATGGTTATACTTGTAGGTCTGCTGTTAGTCAGTTTGTTGGCATCATGCTGGAAGGGGAAATTGTCCCTGCTCCCCCTACTAAAAAGTTGCTACCTCAAAAATTTAAGCCTGATGGAAATTTTTTTGACAGATACAAAAATTGGGTTGCAAATGCACACTTTGATGGGGGAATTTGTGGCAAAATGAAGCATTTGAGCACCCTTAGTCTTCTCTGTTACTGTTAGAAATTTGCATTTCCCATGCAATGAACCTAACTGTCCATGTGAAATCTTTTTTTATTTTTGTTTGAAAATTGCAACTTTTTGCCTCTCTAACTTTTTAAACCAACAATGCCACTGCTAATTATGTACTTGTGTTTACTGCCAGTTTTACTGGTCATCACTATAGGGCCCACAGTTTTCCGCGGGTCGCGGAATTTTGAGCCGAGCCGCGGAATTCGCCCTTTTTCGTGGAATTTTGATATTTCCGCGAAATTTCATGAAATTTTGCCAGTATGATCGTCAGCTTCACAACGTAACTATTTTTAGACTAATTATTTCATGGAAAAAATCAAGAACTGCCTAAAACTGTGAGCTCTACTAATACCCATCGCAGTACAGCACACAATCATAATTGAACACAATTTGACTTCACAGATTGCATTTTTAAAAAGAAGAAAACGATTGATAATTTTCTTTGAATGTTGTTAGCATAACCGAGCACAACGCCAGCCTTCAATAACTTAAGTTTTTTGACACGATGGGGCTCAATTTACTCACAAACGGATGGCCGCGGTAAGCCGCAGAAAAAGAACAATTTTGCCGCGGTGAGCCGAGGAATTTTGCAAACTAGCCCGTGGAATTTGGCAAAATTTGCCGCGGAAAACCGTGGGCCCTAGTTATCAGTTGCCATTATTGATGCCAGCACTTCCACATTTCACTGGAGACAAACTGCTACACGAACTCTGAACTGTTAGAACAGTTGCTGAGATATTTCTGTTCACACATTGAGAATCTAGTATGCATTGTGCCTTTTTCAGCTTTAGTTACGTAAACCAATATGCTATGCAGAGAGAGATATCACTTTATTGGACCTCTATTACTGAATGTGGATAGCAATATACGGAGTTATTCATAATGTTTGTTTTTATACTTCTGACGTTTAGGGCATGTGTGTTCTGTAAATGGCGTTACATATGCGTCAGTTGTAGTTATTTTGACACTTGCCATTAGTCGAAGATTATTTTCAGTAGCCCCCAGTAATTTATTTTTGTACTGTACTCATTGGCTGAGGGCAAATTTCTAGTCCCACAACATTTGCTTACATGAAAAATTTGGTTTTGACTTTGTTTTCAAACCATACCTGGTACTTCGGTTTAGACTAAAGTCTCAGTGAAAGCTGACCTTGCCTGTTGTCACATCTGTTGAAAAGCAGTTGTAATTGTGTGGATATTGCTGGATATTGCAGGGTTGAAATTTTTTTTATTTGTATTGCATTTTGAGTAGTTCATCTATAATAAATATCAAGTGTAAAGCTACTATTTGTTGCCACATTTTGATAATTGATATTTGTATACTTTTTATGCAGCCGTTCTAATAGGCCATATTACGGGTTTTGCCTGTTCCTTCATCTTTGCCAGAACGTGTTTCTGACTGGAAAAAAAAACAAAAGGGCATAGAAAACCTAAATTGGTGTGAATTGTAGAAATTTGCCTTAGCGAAAATATGCCCCCAACATTTTGCATATATTTAACGAGCACAAGACCTGCATCAAGTTAAATAAATTTTTACACACCCAAAACGACATAGACGTGTTGAGTTTTAAATAACACTGGCAAATGGTATGAGTTTTCAAACACAGTTACCAGTATAGGCATAGTATTCTTTTCGAAACAGTTAAGCCGTTTGAATTATGTGTTTAAACTTTTCCACTTTCGTGCAGATGTAGTTTCTTATGATCTGTTATACATTTCTAGCGTGTTCCTGGTGCATTTTCTTCGACACAACTACCAGTTTTGCGGTCTGCATGATCCATTCCTATTAATCGTTCACAACAAACATTTCACAGAAGTATGAGACCAGATTTTTTCCTGTAAATTTAGTCACTAATCTTAAACCACCGTGTTTTTTTCTTTCACTGTTATGCTGCAAAGATAAGACGCGACAGTTTGTTATAATACTTGCTTTAAAATCAGGCGTGAGGGCGATTGTAATGTAGCGATTGAAAATGTACTATGTCGGTAAAAGAATTTCGAAAAAAAATCAATATTTGATTGATGCATAGGCCTATGAGAAAAACCTAGTAGCTTTCTTTTTTTATTAGGTCATTGAACGCTGCATAGTTTGTGTCTGCGGTGGGGGGAGCAATGCAGGTTGGTTGTCTTACATCATTACGCATGCGCCGGTGCCATTTATCGGCAGATAACACGTCAGTCATTACGTATCACTATGACTGTATTAGCGAACCAGGATTGCCCATAGCCAGTAGGCGCATTGGCTTGTATCACTGACGACCGGGGAGAAGAGCATGCAGCCCTATGACGTCACAAGAGATGCTGCACGGCTCACTGACGTTATGCAAATGTAGCTCCTTGCCATCTTAGCGTTGCCGTTCTTATTGCCAGTGGACTACAGCGCCCATGTATGTCTTGGAAATTTTTTGGTATTCTTTACTTACTAATTTAATGTTTTTTGAAAAAAATATAGCCTATGTACATCAAGCCAACCAATCAAAACTAAAAGAACCAAGAAATTTGTGCTAATGCTCACGAGACGCGCGAAAGCCTATAGGCCTAGCACTTCCTGTTCGCACACTGTCAGTCCATCTACAGCCATTTCGTCGCAGTTCATTCTTGGGAGTGTGCACTGCAGCACTGCAAAAATTAATAAAAACCCCTTATTTTGGAAGCTCAGGGTCTTTCAAAGACATCGATGTTGATACGACTGAAAAGCTCGTCACCATAGTGCTTGTTGTGATAGGTAGCATGCCCATGCCAATCAGCAACAACGGTAACGGTAAAATAACGACTTTTAGGGGGTACCGCTTTTAATGTCCTCGTGTGCAGGTTTCATTGAACCTAGAACATCGAGACTCTACGTTCAATGTTGAAAATTTCATACGCAGCTTCTCCATGTTTATCTCAGTTGATTTCGGCGCAATTCGCAGTTCGCTCTTGAAATGTGTCTCGCAGCCCAAAATCGCTATAAATCCACAAAAACCCTTATTTTGGCATTCAAGGTCATCCAAAGCCATTGAGTTCGGTGGCAATCGAGAGCCAGTGTACGACTTCCTATTAGTGATTAATAACCTAGCCCTATCTCGCACCGTTATTGAGGTACAGCGACTTATTGGCTAAAGTCGCAAATTTTTCTTACCCCCTCTTTCATTTAGCGCTCTTGTTCGGGGTGACCCTCTTCGAATATATGGAAAAGCTTTACGGTTCCTGAAACTAGAGTCTTCCAGGCAGCCAACGGTGAAAATTTGGTGATCCTAGCTTGCACCGTTTTTTTTTCACTGATCCACCTGTGTGACAAACGGACGGACAGAATTGCGATGGCTAAGACGCGCTAAAACAGTCTAGCTGCTTTCGCGCGTAAAAATCAGGACGGTTAAGTAAATAACTGGAGGAACATCGGCAAACGAGATCTGAAGACTGGAGACTCGGAAGAAGCCGAACTACTGGCGAGAGACAGAGCAGAATGGCGTCACAGTGTGGAGGAATGCATTCTGTGGTGGCTAAAAATGCCAGTGGCGTAGCCGAGTAGACAAGGAGGAGGGGGGGCAGAGGGCCCAGGCCCCCAATCCTTTAGACAATAACCATACGTTTAAACTGCACTAAATTTGCTAATTTGGTCAGTTTGTTCTCGGGAAATGATTAAAATTGTTGCCACTAGATGTCATCGCCCAAAGCTAAAATGCACCAAATTCGATTTCGGCTGGGGGGAAGCTAACAGCGCTTAACCCAGACTCCCTAGCTAGATTTCAGGGGGTCTTACTTCTTAGTGAAGAAAGAGGAGGGGAAACGAAAAGGACAAGGAAAAGGACGGGCGGGGTAAAAGAGGGGGAAAGAGGAGGGAGGAACGAAAGGAGTAGGGAAGGGGAGGGAAAGGGAAACTAGGCCTCTCCCAATTGAAATTTCTGGCTACGCCACTGAAAAATGCTACCCTTCGCGGCTTCGCCCTACCGCCGTTCTCTCCATTTCGCGCGCTCTCCCCTATTTCATCAGAGCCCCACGGTTGAAGCTACATCCCACACCATCACCCTGTTGCTGCTGCAGTAAACTAGGCACGGCAGCGCCAGCGCAGCATGAGGCGCTATAGTGGATGCAGTTGCGCGTGATCTAAGCGACAAAAACGCTGCAGATCTACATAGCTTACATGCACTGCAGCCAGTGCAGCGTTGCTTGCGTCACAGTTAAAGTCAATCGTTTCATCCGTCCGTCTGTCGTCGTGTTGACTGACTGTCGGTGACGTCATCGTGTCACGTGGTACAGCATCAGGTGCCCGTGACGTCATCAGCGCCGATGATGACGACACGCAGGAAACAGTCGCGACCGCAGAGATGCTGTCGTCACTCGCGAGGTGAGTTCGTGCGTTCATCTTCATAGTCAAGCTTACTGTTGTCGTCATAGGCCCCTATAGCAGTGGCGTCGTGAGGGGGGGTGAAGGGGCGTTGTTGCAAAGGCCGGGGGAGGTCAATCCCCCTACATATTTGGCTGTCGAAAAATTGTCAGCAAATCTTTTTGTAGGCAAATTGTCGTCGAAAAAAGTAAAATTTAAGGCTAAAATACGCTATGGGAAAATTTAGGAGCAAAATCGAAATTATGGGCACCCATTAATCTTCTGTGTCTGTGGGAATTCTGTCATTGTACCTTTTGCCTCGTCTACTTTTTAAATCCACGACGCCGCTGCGTTATAATGATTGCGATCATCGTCGTCGTCGTCATAGTTGAGTTTAACGTGGTCTGAATAATGACCTATAGACAAAACGTTATTTCTACGAACACGTATGGATAAAGTGTGAGACTGGTAAGGTAAGTACCGGTAAGTCGCAGTATGAATGACGAAACAGGAAAGCCTCGAGTTGAGACTCTAGCAGCCTGATAATCGACCGATATGCCTAAGTCAAAATAATGCCGTTTGATTGCCTTTATTGAATAACTTGTCAAACGCTTACTGAACATAGCTAGAATCCTTCGTGGGGCTAATAAAAAGATTCTGTGATCTTAACTTGTGTCGTTTTGACACAATACAGCAGTGTGACGTCAAGACGGACGGACGGATGCCTTTGCCATAGGTAGGCCTATGATATATATGACACCTGCACGCCCTGTGAAAAAAAAAACAAAAAAAATATATGCAGTGATGCAATCAAACGAGAACGTACATATTATCACACTCTATCACAAAATCATTGCCTTGAACAAACATCTGTTGGCATCAAGAAGGTCTGGTCGATCGTGCTGGCTTGGCGTGATTCGGCGGCGACGACGAAAACTTGCAGCGACGTGTCCGATTGCGTAGCATAAAACATTGATGAGCGAACTGTCCGTACACTGATGCTCTGTCGTTCACTGGTGCGATGAGTAGCAACCACTGTACGCCACATTAAGATTGTCGACACGACAGTTTAGAGCCAGCGAATAGCCCAGTAGGCCTACAGTTTATTGTATTATTTATTACGATGACTTTCGGTCACGACGGTTAGCTACGTGTGCATGGCAGAAACACGTCTTGGCGAGTTAGCCACCATCAGACTTGTAAGCGGTGAAACTACGACTTCTGCATTTCACAAGGTAGTGCAACAACAGTATTAAGGTCGGCTGGACAAAACTACAGCCGTTTACGTCGAGTTTCTTTGCGATGTTGCACGTCAAAAATTATTAAAATCGGCCAACGTTTCACGGAATTATTCAAAAAAAAATAAAAGTGGCACAGTTTTTTAAAAAATACAATACACCGTTCACATTATGATGTATAACAATTTGGACTACGAAATTATGGGGCCCCGAGCAGGGCGAGCTCAGAACCAAGTGCGCCACCTGTGCCAAGGTTTGTTTAGTACATGTAGGCCTATTTGGTTAATCCGGCACTGACGGTGGTAAATTGTAGTTCAATCCAGCGCTGGAAAAGTACGGGGTTTGACATAAATAGACGACCTGTTGATACGCCCCGTGTTGCCGCATTTTAACAGCCCTTTATTTCAATGAACGGCGAGACTGCAGGACTGTTTGCTGAGCCCAGGATCACAGCAATATATAGGCGTACGTGGCACGAATGGAAGTGTATTTGCCTTACGCAAAGAGAATGATCCGAGGTGAGACCGCTAACGATCTGACGGTACAGCTTCCCCTCATAATGTCTGCAGTTCAATAAACATGTCGACTTAACTGATGGAAACTTCAAGGTAGACGGCTTGACTGATTGACTGAATGACTGTTTGGTTGGGCTGGAGGTACCGTAGCGGTGATTTGTCCCATGCTAAGCCGGGTTACTCCAGAGATGGGTAACCGTGCGCAGGTAACGTCTTGATATTTAGTCTCTGTTATCAAGCTACTTAAAGCAGTATTACTCAGACGGGCCACGCCATTCGGCTGTAGGTAAACTTGCGAGTTATACCCCGTTTACACGATCGAGCAAACATCAAGCAGGCCTGATGAAACCCCGCCCCTGGCTCAAATGTAGGCCTACGCTTAGGCCACAGCTGATCACGTGTTATATAGGCCTTCCAACTACAACCCGCCAGCCCTCCTAATTAGCATGCTAATTATCATAGCTCGTCGAGCTAGCTGGATGAATGCTAGCAAACATCGAGCAGACGTCGAGCAATTAGCACGTGCATTTTGAACACATTTGTTCGACGTTTGCTCGATGTTTGTCGATCGTGTAAACGGGGTATTACTTACTAGGGCCATCCAGAAAGTTCGTACTGGTATGGACTGACACAGATATCCAACCGTCTGTAAAACCTTCGTCCTTAAAATTTTAATTAAACTTTTCAAAAATACTGGTGCAGATTTTTTGTTTGCTTTCAGAGTTTTACTGAAACGAAAATGGTATACACCGTCTGATCTGTAAGTTGTTCTGCAGTATTTTCAGTTCTCACGAGTAGCCTACTACCGAGTACCGTATTCAGCGTGTAACTTTGTTTTTTTCATGTTCACGTTATTGTGTAATATTGCACGCGAAATGTCGTGAAATAAAATTTCGAAAATTAAAAATAATATTCTTCCTGTCCCTACTCTATTGTCATAAACTACTGGAACTAGAAGCACGATATTTTTTTTAAATTCCTGATGCTAGGCTATAACGACTGACGACATGCACTGCTGCATGAAGGTGTACGGTTGGCTTAGTTGTTGGACGTCGTCGTCGTCGTTGAGTATATAGAACGTGGCGTGGCGTGCGGATTGATCGTCAGTGCCACGTCTAGCACGCGGAAAGCGCCACTGCATAGGCTATACAGGCGCGACGACTGCTACCTACTGGTGCTTTCGCTAAGCCAGAACGCCTTGGAACACTGCGGAGAAAAAATGCGGTGTCGTGGTCTAGTGGTCATGGTTTAGTTTTTGACGAACTGACCAATGGGCAAGCATTAATGCATTACGATAAGCACCATCGAACGGCGTCGGTGACTTATACGTCGTTACGTGCATGTACGCGTCAACCAGTGACCAATGGGCTCGTCCTGCTCGCCCGTTGGTCAGTTCGTCAAAAACTAAACTGTTTCAGTTTAGTTCAGTTCAGTTACGTCGCTCTGTACAAGCCTAAAGAATGGACACCGTTTCTATTCTTGCGTTTTGGCCGTTGCGTCGCTTGCGTCAGCTGCGTCAAAAAGTACGCAAGTTCCTTGCGTTACGTGAGTTGCGTTGTGTGCAAATTCGGTTTATCCGGTAACGCGTTGATCTCGAACAACGAAGATGCTTTATATGCGAGGCCCGGCTAGTATTTGGATTGAAAGCTGTCTGCAGGCAGGTAAACCATCTCGGTATATAATTGGCCGCCAGAACGACTCAGCCTTCTATCCCTCGGGTGTGGGTCAAACGTGTACCGGGCTGTCGGCTGTCTGGCTCTGTTAAGTAGGCTAGGGGCATGTTTATTTGTTTAGCGGCAGATAAGAATGTGTGATTCTATGTGGCAGGTGCCGCTTCGTAGCTCTGGAATGGTTTCCATGAACCTTACAGTTCTCCATGACTTACAATGATGCACATATAATCTCCTTCGTCGGAAATGTGCATATTTTAACCGCACGACTCCGTTGGTACCAAGCTGATGGAGTCCAGGACCGTGGGACTGGACCAGCAGGTTTCGGCGCTTGCGTCAAGGCGTCGATGACGATTGCTGAGCGCCGAGGCGAGATGCTGTGCTGCTGCAGCGGCGCCGCTGAAGGTATAGAGCCAAGAACACGACGACGACGTCGACGACGACCTACGATGCATAAACAACGTCTCTACTCGCTGACCACTGACCAGACGGACTAAAGGTCGACAGAAACTGGATTTTTTAAATTTTATTTTTGGTGATGACCGAAACCTACAAGAAATTTGAGCTTATGCTCACGAGACGCGCGAAAGCCTATAGCAGTTCCTGTTCGCAAACTGTCAGTCTATCTCCAGCCATTTCGTCGCAGTTTATTCTTGGAGTGCGCTGCTTTTATTTCGAAAGTTTAAGGTCTTTCACAGTCATCGATGTTGATACGACTGAAAAGCTCACCACTAGTGCTTGCTGGGCAGCATGCCCATATGCTTATCTGCAACCGCCTTCACGAAAGACTGGCCAAGAACGGTAAAATAACGACTTTTACGGGAGTTCCGCTCTTTGATACCATTGTGCGCAGGTTTCCTTGAACCTAGACAAGAAATCTGAGCTAATGCTCATGAGACGCGCGAGAGCCTATAGCAGCTCCTGTTCGCAGGTAATCTTGGTCTATCTCCGTCCATTTCGTCGCAATTCACTCTTTTGCAGCCCAAAATCGCCAAAAATCAATTAAACCCTTATTTTTAGCGTTCAAGGTCAATTAACTTGTTATGTTAAGCAGCATGTCTGTGCCAATCTGCAACCATTTTCACGTTAGTCAAGCCAGCAGCGGATAAATAACCACTTTTTAAGAGGGGAACCCCTATTTGACATCTGCGTGCGCAGGCCTCTTTGAACCTAGAGGGTTCGGACTTAAATTGCTAAAATCTACATTCAATGTGAAAATTTCGTATGCAGGTTGTATTGGTCTATCTCCAGCCATTTTGGTGCAATTCACTCTTGAAGTGCAAGTCGCAGCCCGAAATCGCGAAAAATTCACTAAAACCCCCCATTTGGGGGTTGAAGGTCATTCAAAGTCATCGATGTTGACATTTCTAAGAAGCTCGTCGCTAGTGCTTGTTATGATAAGCAGCTTGTCTGTGCATCTGCAACCATTTTCACGTTAGACAGGCCAATAACGGTAGAATAACGCTTTTAAGGGGGTGCTCCTTTTTTTCCCCTATAGTTCGTGGGGACCCGCTTTACCCAGTGGCATGAAATTTTGTCATAAAATACTAGCGACTTTAAGCTATCATATGGTAAAAACCAGAAGTCTCTATCTCACCTGGGCTCCGATCGGTATTGGGTTGTGACAGACACCAAGACAGAATTACCATAGCTAATACGCGCTATAGGGCTATGCTAGTAGCTCTCTCGCGTAAAAATCGAGTCTTGGACCGTTGAAATCTACGTTCAATGCTGATAATTTCATACGCAGCTTTTCTATGTCTATCTCAAATGGTTTTTGGCGCAATTCGTTTTTGAAATGTGTCTCGCAGCCTAAAATCGCCAAAAGATCCATAAAACCCCTATTTTAGCGTTGAAGGTCATCCAAGGTCATTGAATTCGGTGGCAATCGAGAGTCAGTGTACGACTTCCTATTAATGCCAATAGAAATCGCCATTAGGGCCTATATTATGCGCAGTACAAGACCGTATAAACGCATAGGCTACTGACAAACTGCCGACTGTTCTTTTCGCGGTTTTTTGTGTGAATAACTGATTAAAATACAGACAAAATGCACAGACAGATCGGAATGATTATTATGTCTACTCGTGACCGCTGCCATCGTTTGGTCACTTTCGATTGGTTATTCGATATACTGAAACCGCTCATAGTCTCGGTTGAAACCGAAACCGGAATAATTGGGTCGATCATCAAGACGGACGGACGCAGCACCGCCGCGCGGCTGACGGACGAGTTCTGTTGGGGCGTCGACTCGGGTTTGGCAGCGCCATCGCAAGCCAACCACCACCATTGTGCGATGGCGCTGCCAAACCCAAGTTGACTGACAACTGCACTGTACGTAGCGTGACTCCTCTATTCTTGTCGCATGCGAGGTTTTGTCGCACATCGTAGCTGCATATGCTGTCGGGCAGCGGCAGCCCAGTGTCCGGCTAGCACCCCCGTGTCCGCCTCGGCTGTACGTCGCTTGATGAAGTAGTCATCATCTGTACTTACTTGACTCGATGTCTTAGCGACGAACAGGGATGTCGAGAGCAACAATGGGAGCCGAGGAAAGGTGGTGTCTGGGGAGAAAGTTTTTAAATTTTGCTATTTGAGCATTGTGGTGCAGGTCCCTACTTGATATTTTTTGAGCGACAGTGGGACCCCCAAACATCGCGGGGCCCGGAAAAAAAACTTTTTTGTCCTTCCTTTCTTTCTCTCTTCGGGCCAGGCGACGAAGACGTGATCGAAACGTGCAGCCCAACTGTTGTACAGCAAATAAGACCAAATCTTTATCAGTTCCTGTCTAGTGCAAGTCTGTTCGCTTCTGTTGTACTCCGTTTACACGAGGAAGCATACATGAAACAAATTTGAAGCACATGTTCGTGAGTGTTTGCAATATACACCGTTATCAAGCCAGTTCTAAGAGGGCACGACGTCTGCTCTAAGTTTGTTTCATGTATGCTCTCTCGTGTAAATAAGGTATTACTGTTAGTCCCATTTCCGAGCATGTAGTTTTTTGGATGTAGGTCTTCAATAGCTGACCATCGTTAGATTCAGAATATCTGATACCCGCCAGGCTCTATAAGCTTAGCGTAGCGTGCAAGATTTCATCACTTCGCTGCTGCTGCAGCTGTGACGCCGATGCACGCGGAAACTCAGCGACAGACGTGCGCACCGTCCGTGCCTGGAGTTCTGAGTGCATGGATCAAAACTGCAGAGGAAGGTGAAATTTCGAAAAATTAGTTTCGGGTTTCGGAGTTTCCGATTGGTACATTGCTGAGACCTCTAGCCCTTCTCGTGCTCAGCTTTTTAGTCCGGCTTAAATTTGATGCTAAAATCCGCTGCTGTATATGTTATAATTTTTGTCGCTTTAGCCTATTACTTTGTGTCAATATTTATAGTATCAAATGACGATAGATGAGGTAATTCGTATATAAGCTATCTATGGAGCCGTCTCTGATTCATACTGTATATATTATATCACCGAGTCCGAGAATCATATGCCATGCAGCAACAAGATACGCAGTATACGTGTATAAAATGTTTTCGTCGTTTATGGCTAACTTTCAACGCGCGTGACTACACCGAATCAGCAGATAGTTACCATGTTGACATACATCGAAGATCAAGCAGATCACCAGCAAACAACGTGTACACAGATGCGGCGTGACAACAATCACCACCTCCGTTACTCCAGCGCCGTAGATTTTCGACATTTTCGATTTCACGGCCGACCGCGCTGCGCGCCGTCCGCAAACAAGGAATTTATTTGCCGATGACGACCGTGCGCACCATGCAGCGTTGCATTATATACCCCAACTCGTCTGCCTCACCATCCCCCAGCCCGTAGCCCACCCACCGTATGTCCCGTTCGCTTCACCCACTCGTAACGGCGGACCGGGCGCAATCGGTCGCGACGTTTGGCGCAATAAATTCGCCCTTAATGTCCGGCGGCGTGCGGCACCGACCGTCAGTCCGTCCAGCTGTGTATCAGTCAGCCAACCAGCGGGCGGCCTGGCGCGGGACACGTGATCGATGACGTCATATCGCACGACGACGATGACGTCATTAATTACGCGCGCCCAGCTGACACCGGTAAATCTATTGTAACGACCGATATCCGGCGGGCGGTCCCGGGCCGGGCCAGGCCTATAGCTGGCTATGTGGGTGGTCGACTGGCGGCGTGATGAACGCTCTGTTGCCGCGCCGGGTCCGTCGGACACACCACCGTGAGTCCACCACGGACCCAGAATGGGTCGGGTCCACCGCGGGCCAAGCCGGCGTGCTTGGTGGTCTGGTTTTTCCACTGCATTCAACGGAGCACAAATCAAAAA